>PDWI01002281.1_pt1 | contig 30728 bp, 22 predicted proteins | sample 1430891 | NCBI WGS metagenome assembly PDWI01 (sample SAMN01162508, study PRJNA174530) | Oral metagenome, whole genome shotgun sequencing project. | biome: Marine environment; feature: Marine mammal; material: Swab sample of the gingival sulcus; isolation source: swab sample of gingival sulcus... | reverse complement strand
AATAATTTCTAAGAAAAATTTCTAATTAACTTTTTTGACTTGAACCCACTTTTCCGAAAATCAATTACTTACAATACAAAAAATATTTTTAGAAAATTTCTGAGAACTTATCGAAAGACGATATCTTGAAAAAAAAAGAAGAGCGAAAAACAACGACAAAACGAAAGTAGATACTTCCCACAAAATAGAAAATGATGGCAAGAAGTGCAGATTTCACTCCGGAGTGAAATTAATTACACCACGGAGTGAAAACTTTTTCACTCCGTGGTGTAATACTTAGCAAACAAAGTAACTAGACTAAATTTAGAAAACACTTTATTCATCAATGTCAATACAAGTCCCCATTACAAGACGTAAGTAATACCAAGTGTCCAAAAAGATTGAAGTTTATTATCACTATCCTCTAAGCTTGGGAAAGAAGTTAGCTTACTATTAAACCGTTCTTGTTTATTCTGCTTCAAACCAAAATTTACTCCAACTCCGAACCCCTTCCATAGAGTATAAGCAAAAGAATTCTTCCAAGTCCAAGAAGACAAATCAGAGGATTGGTAGCTTATAAAAGCTGTGAGGTTTGAATTAAGGTTAAATTTTCCAAACTTATGCGTGTAATCAGCTAAAAGCTTTGCTCCCATAGAAGACTCATACTGCTTATCACTCCCACTTAGTATGAGTTCATAACTCAGAGGATTAACTACAATATAGAAATCCTCAATAGGTTTCCACGCCAGCCCAAGTCCAAGATCAATAAAAGATGGGTCTGCAAAATCCTTAATAAAAGAGCCTCTATATTCCATCAAAGCAGACAGACTAAAGTTTTCATTTAGCTTGTAACCAAATAAAGAACCTATATTAAAAATATCTTTTTTGTTGTCAAAACCTTTATCCTTAATATCTTTATCTCTATTATAAGATTTTTTCCATCCTAGATTTAGATTCAAATAACTCAACCAAAAATATTTCTCTCTATTGAGCTTGGCATACACATTCTGAATAATATTGATATTCCCTGATGACAAATTGGGTTTACTATTGGCATACCAATTATTAAAGTTTGACAAGTTTACACCTACCGAACCAAAAGCACTAACTTTCCAACCGTATTGTTTATCGATTTCAACTTGAATAGCACTTGCTCTTTTATTCAATTTCTTGATTTCATTCTTAATTTCAGAAAGCTCTTTCTTCAAGGCTTTCTTATCTCCACTTTGAGCAAACAAGGGGAGGCTTAGAATAGATAAAATTATTATGAGTACGTTCTTCTTCATCTTAAGTTTATTAAAAACATAATGGAGTAAAGCCTTGTAAGCCTACTCCATTACATTATTCATCATAAAAAAGTTATTTCATCAATGTGCCTACACAGTAAATAGCACTTGGTTCAAGCTTGCTAATTTCGTACACATCCATAGTAAAAATATCCTTATCTAGGACAATAAAATCAGCAGACTTCCCGACTTCAAGAGAACCTATCTCCTTTTCTAAACCTAATTGCTTAGCATTATTGATTGTATAGCCTTTAATCATATCAGCGACACTTGCTCTGTCGCTCTTCTGTCCGAAGATTTTAGCATTCTTCCCAAGAGAAGCTTCTAAGAAAGGATTTGCTCTATATTGCTGTGGCATACTTACTACATCACTTGAGAAAGTTACGTTAGCTCCTGCCTGAATAAGCGAATTAATTGGCTGATTATGAGAAAATCTATGTTCTCCTAAAGCAACATCAGAACCCTTGAAAACTGTACCACCGACCCAATGTGGCGTAAAGTTGGCGTGTACACCAAGCTTTTTGAAGCGTTTCATATCCTCAGGATTTACAACCTCAAGGTGAGAAAGTGTTAATTGAACAGGAAGCTCACCTCCGTATTCTTTCTGAGCTAACTCCATTGCATCAAGAGCTATTCTAGTAGAACGGTCACCAACGGTATGGAGATGTAGGTTAAACTTATGCTCTGCTAGTTTCAAGAGCAGGTTCTTTAGCTCTTCCTTATCATAGAGCATTCCACCTTTGTTACCCTTTTCATTAGCAAAGTCTTCCAAAAGGGCTGCCGTGTTAATCTCATTAACACCATCAAAGTGAATCTTAATCGTATTGAATTTCAGCAAATCCCCTTCGTATTTCTTCTTATATTCAAGAAGTTTATCTACAGCACCGTCCAACTGCTGTGGCATATATAGATGATGTGTTGCTTCATAGCGAACAGGAAGTTTCCCCTCTTTTTCCAGCTGTTGTACTGCCTGAAAAACAGCTTCTTCCGAACCAAAGCTACCAGCGTCCATTACTGTTGAAACGCCCTTGCTAGCCAAGTAATTAAGATACGCTTCAATCCCCGGCTTTACATACTCAGGTTTCATCGACATCATTCCGTTGAGATAAGGCATTAGAGCAAACTCCTTTACCCAACCTGTCTTTCGGCCATTTTTATCTTTAACGAAGAAAGAAAGTCCTTCTTTCAGGTCAGGCGTATTTTCATCAATACCAAAAGCGTGAAAAGCTACCGTGTTAAGCCAATAGCTATGACCACTACTATCCAATAGAATCACAATCGTTTTTGGGAAGATTTTGTCAAGTTCTGCCCTATCAGGACCTTGTGTCCCAAAAATTCTAACGTCCCACTCCCCAATCATTAGATAAGGAAGGTTTGGGTTTTCCTTAGCAACTTGACGTAAGTAAGCATAGATGTCTTCCTTTGATGTAGAAGGCAGTTGATACTTAGCTAGCTCGCCATTGGTAGAAGTAATGCCAACCAAACCTGGGTGCGTATGGCTATCAATAAACGAAGGAATAACGGTCTTGCCCTCTAGGTCTTGTACCTTTAGTGCTATCTCCGATGTAGCTCTCCACGTCCTTATTGCTTCCGACAAATAGGATTTTACCGTCCTTAATTGCCATTGCTTCTGCTTTTGGTTGAGCTTCATTCTCGGTATAGATAGCTCCATTCTTCACGACCATATCAGCCGTTTCTGTCTTCGCACAGCCTACGATACTCATTAAACCTACGAGTAAGAGGCTAAAAATTGAAATCTTTTTCATTTTCTGTTGTTTTTATAAATTACTAATTGCTTTCATCATAAGAAGAAAAGCTGTTAAACTTCTCCCTAAGATAGGGAATAAAGTCTTCTAGCATTCTTATTTCCTCCTTAATAAATTGATTTAATTGAGGGTTTGTATCGCCTCGAAGGTGAAGTAACTTTTCCATTAAGTTCTTCCTTATCTTTAAGCTTTCTACCCATACATTCATAGATTTTAATGAACCAGCTATAGATAGATAAAAGTATCGACGACGGCTATTATCCTCTTTGGTGATTGAGGCAACTTCTCCCATCTCCATTAGACTCTTAAGCGTTTGGCTTGTTGCACTCTTGCTTATCTCAAGACGTTCCATTATTTCTTGAAAACTAAGATACTTCCCTTCTGAGGCATAAAAAAGACCGATAACCTTTCCTTGAATAGAACTATACCCAGCATTCTTATATATCTCTGCGAATGGAGTAATAATTGCGTCTTGTTCTTCCTTTGTCATTATGTTTAATTCTTTATATTTCAGCTAATTTTATAATTAACTGCTTTCCGTAAAGGTAATGCAAACATATTTAGTTTCCTCATTTGGAAACTAAATGTAAAATACATATTTCCAATTGCTTGAACAAAAAACAATATTTAATCTTAACTCAGAATAGCTCTACAAAAGGGGAAAATGAAAGAAATGGCATTCGGAAATTTACATAAAAAAAGCCCTCAATAAAGGGCTATTTATCATTATATCACAGGTAACATTTACTTTTTCTTGATGGCACGGAGGCTACGCTTGAGACCATCTAAGCCTGCACGACGAATAGGTGAACCAGCAAAAAGCTGGTTATATTCCTCCACCTCCATCGCCTCAATAGTATCATAATCTAGTCCTAATAAGAAGTCTTTGGGGTGAAAGTCTTCAATCTCCGTTGGACGAGCAAGCCTATTCCAAGGACAAACCTCCTGACAAGTATCACAGCCATAGAGCCTATCACCTAATTTGTCGGCTAATTCTTTCGGTATCTCATCTTTATTCTCGATAGTCAAGTAGCTAACACAGCGACGTGCGTCCATTAATCCTCCACCAAGCAAAGCACTCGTTGGACAAGACTTAATACAGCGTTCACAAGGACCACATTTATTAGGCATCTCTTCATCTGGCTCTAAGTCTAGGTTTAACATTAGCACTCCGAGAACAAAGAAACTCCCAAGTTTGGGAATAATCAAAAGCCCATTCTTCCCTATCCAGCCAAGCCCAGCTTGGACAGCCCAATAGCGTTCCATTATAGGAGCTGAGTCTGCAAAAGAACGTCCCTCTGCCCCTTCGTCAATATGCTCTTTGACAAACTTCAGCAATTTATCAAGACGTTTCTTAACTACCTTATGATAATCACGTCCGTAGGCATAATAAGCAATTTTGGGACTTCCTTCCTCTCGCTTAACCTTCGGATAATAGTTCATCGCAACCATAATAATAGAACGTGTCCCTTCAACCAACTTACGTGGATCACGACGCAACTCCTTATTACGCTCAAGGTAACTCATACTACCATGGTAGTTCTTCTCGAGCCACTCGTCATAATGCCGACAGACCTCATCCGGCACTAAACCAGCACGAGCTACACCACAGACAGAAAAGCCGAGGCTCAAGGCTTCGGCTTTAATCTTTTCTGTTATATTTCTAATCGTTGTTTCTTCCACCAATAGCTACTTTGCTTTATAAACCCAAGCAGGACAATGCTCTGCTTCAAGCTTCTTAACCATGGTGTAGGCTTCGTTCACACTTTCAAAAGACGCTCCCGAAAGGCGATAAACACGCCCAACCTTTATAATACCAAGTTCGGGAAATTTCCCTTCTTTTTCCTTAGCTAGTGCATAGTGTTTCTTAATCAAACGCTCTGAATGTTCCGAGGCAATAATGATATAATAACGCCCTTTTATTGGGTTAATATAATAAGAAGGAGCATCTTCTACCTTAATAGGCTCTGGTGCTAGCACCTCTTCATTCTGAAGACTAGGGACATCTTGCACAGGAGTTTGAATGTCTACTGGATTTTCTAGCTTAACGTCCTCATTCTTATGCCAAAGCCTTTCTACAACCTGAGCATTAGGAGCTAAACCTGCTTGATAAGTCTGTTGCTCTCCCCTATCAGCCTTACTCCAAGGGAAAAGGGCAAGCAAAAGGATTGCAGCTGCAGAAGACCACGCAACAGCTCGTTTAGGAAGACGAAATGTAAAGTAAGGATTTTTAGCCTCCTCAGAGAGAGGTAGTAATGTTGAAGATTGAGGGTTCAACACATTTGGGATAGCTATAGGCGAAAGTCCATAAGCCACAGAATGAAAAGCTGAAGTCAAATTTGGCTCAAAGCTCATCACACCAGCCGAACTTAGACTAAAGACACCCAAACCCTCCAAGGAATAAGTTCTATACTTAACCAGCTCATTACGCAAAGCACACACATCCTCGTCAATCATTATTCTTGCACGACGAAGAGAAATGCCATAAACCTCTGCATAACGCTCCTCAAGAAAACCATCTTGGTAATCTAAGCGTTCATTGAAGTGCAGAACAAGGCTCGGAGGAAAAGCGAGCAAGCTCTCTTTATTCCAATAAGCAGCCTTCGCCTCAACGACAAAGCCCCCTAGCCCACGCACAACTACGCACAGCTCACGCGTGAGTAGAGTTTCAATATGTTTAGCTAATCTATTCTTCATTCTATTGATAATCTATACATTATCCCTTAATTTACTCTAACAAAGATAATAAAACTTTTTTATTCAACAATCCAAATCGTTTTTAATAATTTAATCTGTATACCTTTTTTAAGGACACTTCAGTCACTAAAATAGAAACAGTAAAAAGTCTTGGTTTGATGACGATTACAACTGTCATTGCTGAAACAAAAGGCTTTTTCTTATTTAAGAACCAAAGGCAATTAGTCAGTTACGCCAGTTATGATGTTATAGAAAATCAGTCAGGTAATAGTCGTGGTAAATTTCGCTTCTCAAAGAAAGGTAACAGTCATATCGGAAGAGCTTTACATATGCCTCCATTGTGAGTGTTATTAGATATAAGCCTGACACTTTGGGGAAGTTTTATGAACGTGTTTATCAAGCAAGTAAGGTCAAGATGAAAGGCTATGTTGCCATGCAACGAAAACTTTTATTATTGATATATACTTTGAGGAAAAAGGATGAGGAGTATTTGCCCAAAACATCTGGTAAGGAAGAGCAAAAAGGGCTCTTTTCCAAAAGCAAAGATAAAGAGATTTCAAAGAATCTGAAAATTTAGCCCTAAATTATTTGCTTTTTAAGACAGTACCTCTAGTTTGTATGGGGATAAACTGTAATTCGTCAGGCAACAAATTGGGCTTACTTACAAGTCGCTTGTTTATTTGATGAATGCAAACTATAATTTTTATACAAGTAAAGTATTAATATAGTAAGTACTACTCGTGTCCTAAATGAGGAAGTAGTTTTCTATTTTAGAGGTTTTTAAGTTTAGTAAGTTGCCTAAAAGAAAAAATTTCCCCTTCAAATCTTTGAAGGGGTGGCGTTGAAGGAGCATAGCGACTGAAACGACGGGGTAGTATGACCATTATTAAGACATAAGGTCGTCGTTTACATCAGACTACCCCGTCTTCTCCCGATGGTCGAAGACACCCCTTCAAGTCTTTGAAGGGGAAACGAAGTTCGCCCTTAGGCAAGTGTTTTACCTCAAAACGAAAATTTATTTAGGACATAAGTGGATAAGTACCTATAATTAGGTATTTGCCCTTGTATTATTCTATACTTATACCTAATCTCTGTTATTTACTCGTGTTTTATTCTTGTGTATCTTTGTAGCAGTTTCTAATATAATGAATATAAATAAAATAAATCAAGGGTTAGTCCTTGTTGAGAATATAATATAGTCTATGAAGTTCAAGTATTTATTACTTGTGGTTTGCTCTTGCTTTACTTTTGTAGGGCAAGCGAATCTTTATGCTCAAAATAAAGAGGAGGATGGAAGTTCTGCTCTTGATAGTCTTTGGGGGGAGAAACAACTTGAGGAGGTGGTCGTCTATTCTAAGCAAATGCTCGGGAGTAAATTTAAGGCTCGTAATAGAACGGGTTCGGCTTATTACCTCTCGCCAGTGGAAATTCAGAAGATGGATTACAGCGATATTAACCGAATGCTCAAGTCCGTCCCTGGGGTTAATATGTACGAAGAAGACGGCTTTGGTTTAAGACCTAACATTAGTTTGAGAGGGACGAAGGCAGAGCGAAGTGAACGTATCAATATAATGGAGGATGGGGTGCTTGCTGCTCCTGCTCCTTACTCTGCACCAGCTGCCTATTACTTTCCGAACGCTGCGAGAATGTCTGCCGTGGAGGTGCTAAAAGGTAGTTCACAGGTTCAGTATGGTCCTTTCACTACTGGGGGAGCAATTAATATGGTTTCTACACCTATCCCCAATAAGTTTTCTGGAAAAGCCAATATCTCTTATGGCGTTTATAATACTTTTAAGAGCCACATCAATATAGGTAGTAATGCTCGTCATTGGGGTTACCTTGTGGAATATCTGCGTTATCAATCTGATGGCTTTAGGGATAATCCTTATAATCAGGATACTGGCTTTGATCGGAATGACGTGATTGCGAAGTTGCGTTGGCATTCAAGTTCTTCAGCAAGTGTCAAGCAAGCAGTAGAATTGAAGTTTGGCTTTGCGAATGAAAATTCCGACGAAACTTATGTCGGTCTAAGCGAAGAAGACTTTAGTAAGCGAACTTACTTCCGATATGCAGGGGCTCAGAAGGATAATATGAAGACGGAACATTATCAAACAGTTTTAAGCCATTTCATTACACCGATACCAAAGTTCAAAGTAACGACGCAAGCTTATTATAATTACTTTCACCGTAACTGGTACAAACTAAGTGATGTGCGTGCTGGGAATGGTAAGTATGAGAAAAAGGGGATTACTGAGATACTAAATGATCCTCAAACGAATAGTCGTTATCTTGCTATCCTTAAGGGAGAGAAAGATTTTGACGGCGAAGCTCTTTTCCTACGAGCCAATAATCGTGATTACTATGGTCGTGGTATTCAGACTAAGCTTGAGTATCGCTGGAATAAAGGACTTATGTACCTAAATCTTGAGGGAGGTTTGCGTTATCACGAGGACGGCGAAGACCGTTATCAATGGGACGATAGCTATTCAATGATTGGGGGTAAAATGGAGCTTTATAGAGCAGGGCGTAATGGTTCGCAATCAAATATTACTTCTAACCGACTAACTACGGCAGAGGCTTTAGCTTCCTATGTCCTTGCTAAACTATCTTACAAGAAACTAACACTGACGGCAGGTCTACGTTATGAAGACGTTTTGCTAGAGAAACGTGATTACGGCAAGAAAGACTATAAGCGAACAGGTTATAATCGCATTGATAGAAGCAATCACGTGAGAAGTCTTATCCCAAGTCTAGGGCTGAACTACAAAATTCTTAGAAGTCTGAGTATTTTCGGAGGTGTGCATAAGGGATTTGCTCCTCCTAGTGCTGGTTATCATCAGAAGGCAGAGAGCAGTATCAATACCGAGTTAGGACTTCGCCTCTCTACGCGTAAACTAAAGGCAGAGCTTATTGGCTATTATAATGCCTATAGCAATATGCTTGGGAGCGATTTGGCTGCTTCGGGAGGTCTTGGCACGCTCGAGCAGTTTGACGTTGGTGAGGCTGTCGTTAATGGTTTGGAGTTCTTGGTTAATTATCAACCATTACCAGAGGAGTGGGCGTTTAAGTTGCCTCTGCAATTCTCTTACACTTATACCAATACTGAGATGAGAAACAAATTCTTGAGTTCGTCTTGGGGACAGGTTTTAGTGGGAGATGAGATACCTTATATCTACAAGCATAGCCTCTCAGGTCAGGTCGGGCTTGAGCATAAGTACTTTGACTTAAACGTAGGTATGCGTTATAATGGTGATATGCGTACCGTCCCTGGGCAAGGTGCAATGGCAGAGCGTCATAAGATACCAGCACACTTTTTGCTTGATGCTTCGCTAAGCGTGAAGCTCTATAAGGGACTCAAGCTTAAACTAAAAGGGATTAATCTTTTGGATAATCGCTATCTTACTTCTCGACACCCTGCAGGACTTCGATCAGGACACCCGAGAGGATTATATGCTGGTTTCAATTATAAATTCTAAGAAATACAATCGTTTAGCTAATATATGTATAGAATAAAGTCTTTTATTACACTTCTTCTGAGTGCTTTCTTTTTCTTTGCTTTCGCTTCTAATATGGAAGCTCAGGCACAAGAGCAAGAGGAGATAATTACGGTTAGAGGTCAGGTCGTTTCTTCTGATGGGGAAACGCTCCCTGGTGTAACCGTAATGGTTGTTGAAACGAAGCGAGGTCTTGCCACAGACCTAGATGGTAAGTTTGTAATCAAAGTTAAGCGAGGGCATAGATTACGCTTTACTTTTATTGGGATGAAGCGTAAGGTTGTAAGGGTTAAGCGTGAAACAATGAAAGTTGTTTTGCGTGATAACGTTCAAGCTCTTGACGAAACAATTATTACGGGTTATCAGAAAATCAAAAATCGTGTCTATACTGGGGCTGCCACTTCTGTAAAGGTTGATGATATTAAGCTTGAGGGAGTACCTGATATTTCACGTATGCTTGAGGGACGTATTGCAGGACTTTCTATTCAGAATGTGTCGGGAAGTTTTGGTTCTGCCCCTCGTATCAATATTCGTGGAGGAGCTTCTATTATTGGTAATGTGCAACCTCTTTGGGTAATTGATGGCGTTGTCTTTGAGGACTTAGTGCCTATTAGCCTTGACCAATTGGCTTCGGGAGATGCTGTTACCTTGATTAGTTCGGCGATTGCAGGGCTAAACCCAGCTGATATTCAGGATATTCAGGTGCTGAAAGACGCATCAGCGACTTCTGTTTATGGGGCAAGAGCCTTGAATGGTGTAATCGTTGTGTCTACTAAGTCGGCTCGTCGAGATAGCCCTCTGCGTATCAATTACAATTTTGAAGGGAGTATTCGCCAAAGACCAAGCTACAAGCATTTTGACTTGCTCGACTCAGAGCAAACAATGGACATTTATGAAGAGATGGCTCGTAAGGGATATTTCTCTATTGAACAAGCTTTGTATGGTCGTCGCTCAGGTGTTTATTATCAAATGTATCACGATATTACGACGCTTAATCCTAAAACAGGTAAATTTCTTTTGCCAAATACTGCCGAAGCTCGTGCTAACTTCTTAGCTGAGCGAGGCAGAGCAAATACCGATTGGTTCAAGGAATTATTTACACTTAATCCAATTGCCAACCATAGCCTTAGCTTTTCATCAGGTTCGAAGAAGACGGCTAGTTATGCCTCTCTTGCGTGGTACAACGATGCAGGTTGGACGGTTACGGATAAGGTTAATCGTTTTACAGCAAAGCTCAAGACGGATTTCTTTATTAATCCTAAACTGAAATCTCGCCTAACGATAGAGGGAAATATGCGTACTCAGAAAGCAACAGGTACAATCCCTCAGAAGAAAAATACTATTCTTGGAGGCTTCGAGCGAGATTTTGACATCAATCCATTCTCTTATGCTCTTGGAACGAGCCGTACACTTCGCCCTTATAATGAAAATGGGAACTACGAATACTATCGCAATAACTGGGCTAAGTTTAATATCCTAAATGAGTACGAAAATAACTATATGGATATTGATGTGCTAGACTTCAAGGTGCAGAACGAAATCACTTACAAGCCAATTAAGGGGCTTGAACTGAAGGCTCTTATTGCTATTCGTCAAGCGAAGACTTCAACTTCACACTACATCAAAGAAGGCTCTAACGTGATTGGTGCTTGGCGAGCAAACGAAAATGCTCTAGTACGAGAGGAGAACTTCTATTTGCTCAAAGACAATAATGCCTTACTGACTCAGCCTCAGGTTGCCTTGACGCACGGAGGCATCTTCAATAAGACTGAAACTAGTCTGCACTCTATCTTGGGGCGTTTCTCTGCTGATTACCACAAACGTTTGGATGATCACGATATTAAGCTTTTTGCTTTCACGGAAATTCGCTCTGCCGATAGAGAGATAACACCTTTCCAAGGCTATGGCATTCAGTACGACAAGGGCAATCAAATCTTTACTAATCCTCTAGTCTTTGACAAACTTATCAATGAAGGGAAGTCTTATTTTGGCTTAAATAAACGCTATGATAGAGGGATTACTTTCTCTACAAGTGCTACTTATGGTTATGATGGTCGCTATATTGCAAATTTAGTTTTCAATGTAGAAGGTTCAAATGCTTCGGGGAGTGCTTCTCGTGCTAAGTGGTTGCCTACTTGGAACGTTGGAGGTAAGTGGAACATTGACCGAGAGGATTTCTTGAAAGATGTGGACTATCTCAGTCGCTTTGCCTTGCGTGCGAGCTATGGACTGACGGCGAAAATGAACGAAGAAGCCATTAACTCACAAGCTGTCTTCGTTAATGGTATTATGCCTCGTCCAGAATTTAAGGATAGAGAGAATATCTTAAAAATTCTTCATCTAGAGAATAGGGATTTGACTTGGGAGAAGATGTACGAGCTGAATGTCGGTTTAGAGCTAGGTTTTCTTAATAATGATTTGACTGCAACGCTTGATGTCTATCAGCGTAATGCCTTTGACCTTATTGACCTTATCAGAACTTCGGGTGTTGGAGGGCAATACTATAAGTACGCTAACTTTGGTGATATGCGAACTCGAGGGGTAGAGCTTAGTCTGCAAGGTAAGTTAATCAAGACGGAAGACTTTTCTTGGACATCAGGGCTAACCTTTAGCTATATGAATCAGAAGATTACACGTTTGCTGAATGCTCCTAATACCTTTGATATGGTAGCAGGGCAAGGCCGAGGTAATATCGTTGGTTTTCCAAAGGGTTCGCTCTTTTCATTCAACTTCCAAGGTTTGAATATGGACGGATTGCCAAGCTTTAATTTTGGACTTTATCCTCAGAATATCAGTGCTAATTCCTCTATTGCAGGGGCAGACTTCCTAGACACTGAGTATAGTAAGACTTACCTTATTTATAATGGAGCTATAGAACCGAATATTACTGGAGGTTTCTCTAATACACTTCGCTATAAGAATTGGGATTTCTCTTGCTTTATCACAATGCAAGCAGGCAATAAAATTCGCTTGAACCCTACCTTTGACCCCGAGTTTAAGGACTTGAACGTTTTCTCAGGAGAGTACTATGACCGTTGGCTTAATCCCCTTGATGAGCTGAAGACAGACGTGCCCGTTATTCCTTCGCAAGACCTAATTCGTCGCATTGGTCGTGAGAATATCACGAAGGCATATAATACTTATAACTATTCACAAGTGCGTGTCGCTGATGGTAGCTTCGTTCGTCTGAAGAACATCTCCTTAGGTTATCGCTTAGATAAGGAGCTATGTAAGAAAATGTCTTTGGAGAAGTTAGCTGTTAAGCTTAACGTAACAAATCTATTCTTGATTTATTCTGATAAAAAGTTGCGAGGACAAGACCCCGAATATTACAAGTCTGGAGGGGTATCTCTGCCTACACCTCAGCAATATACATTAACTCTTAGTTTAGGTTTCTAATGAATTATTTATCAACTATATATATGAGTTTTCGGTCGTTGAGCTTGTCGAAACGCAAGCACAGCTTGACTTTTTTAAGCTTAAATCGGTTCATTTCGACAAGCTCAATGACCGAAGAAATTTTTTTTAGCCTAAAGAGCTTCAGTTTGTTCGGCTACGAACTTCAGTTTGTTCGGCTACGAACTACAGTTTGTTCGGCTAAAAACTATAGTTCGCACATAGGCGAACTGAAGCAAACTCATAGACTTCGCTTCCTTTTAGCCCTAAGTTTCTTCTTTTTGCTCCCTTCGTGCAATTTTCTTGATGTAAACCCAGACTCAAAGTATGACATTAACATTGATAAGGAAGAGAAAATTGCCGAATTGATTACAGGAGCATACCCAAGGGCGAGCTACGCATCTTTCTTGGAGGCTCGCACGGATAACGTGGGCGAGCGTATGCACGGCGAACATTTTCGTCTGAATGAGGCGATGTACTTTTGGGAAGATTATGACCAAGAGGACTTAGATACACCTCTGCATTATTGGAATGCTTGCTATCAAGGTATAGCACAGGTTAATAAGGCTCTTGAACTATTGAAGACTTATGACAAGACGCCTCGTGTGAAAGCTCTGTATGGCGAAGCTTTTCTCCTACGTGCATACCTTCATTTTATGCTTGTTAATATCTGGGCTGAGCCTTATCGTGGGGCAAATACATCGGATTTGGGCATCCCATATCTGATGAAACCTGAGAAAAATGCCCTTGTTGATTACAAGCGAGGAACTGTTGCAGAGGTTTATAATAAGATTGAAGAAGACCTAAAGCTTGGGATTACTTTGGTTGATGATAGTTACTATCAGAGTCCAAAGTTCCACTTTAATAAGAAGGCTGCCTATGCTTTTGCTTCTCGCTTTTACCTTTACAAGGGCGAATGGTCGCTTGTGGTGAAGTATGCTAACTATGTACTAGGCTATGATATTGCACCTTTGCTTCGCTCTTGGCAGAAGTATGAGAGGGATTATCGCTTTAATAATAAGCAACTTTATCGCTCTTATGTGGCTAAGACGGAGTCTGCAAACTTGATGTTACTTACCACAGAATCACGTATCAAAAGAGATTTACCTATTCAGAAGTTTGCTCCGACTTTTCGTGTTGTTGATGAGATTTTTAATAAACAAGGCTTGATGAGTAGTGGACCTCTGAAGAAGCTTAATCTCAGAACTACCTATCGCTTTACGAAGTCGCCTACTCCTATTACGAATGGTTGGTATATTGCCAAGTTTGATGAGCATTCGATGATATTAGACAATACGAGTTTGCGTCCGAAAGACCTCTATGTAACGAATGTTCTCTTTACTACTGATGAAGTTCTGCTCAATAGAATGGAGGCGTATGCGATGCTTCATAATTATGATAAGTCGCTCGCTGATATGGTCTTATATCTACAGACGAAGTATAATATCACTATTCCAGATAGAGAGCTTTTACTTTCTACGTCGGCAAATAATTATAGCCTCTATACGCCCTTTTATGGGCTAACGATTAAGCAATTAGCTTTGGTTAAGATTATTACTGAGCTAAGACAGAAGGAGTTTTACGAGGAAGGCTTGCGTTGGTTTGATATTCGTCGTTTTTATCTACCAGTGAGTCGAAAAAGTTCTAACCCTCTGTATACGCCGTTGCGAAAGGAAGACCCTCGTAAACTCCTACAGATACCTGCTGAGGCAATTAATAGAGGTTTGGAAGCTAATCCACGAGTGGAAAAGGGTTCTGCTCATTGGTCTAATTAAGATTTAGATGATTTCTCAAACTTATAGATATAATAGGTTTATGTTAATTCTCCCTTTGAAGGGAGTACCTGCCTTTAGGCAGGGGAGGGATGAGGGTTCAAACCCCATTTTACTCTTTTCATCCCCCTCGCCACTGCGTGGCTCTGCCCCCTTCAAAGGGGGAATGCCTATTACAATAGTGTTTGGGAGGAATTTGATTAAATAATATAATAATGAAACACAAGAATTATATACAATCGCTCAAATATCTAATCGTTTGCTTGCTCTGCACGCTGACTTGCCTTTCTTGTAGCAAGAGCGATGAGCCACTTGCTAAAGTAAGTGAGAAGAAAGTAGAGCTAACGAAAGAGGAAGAAGTATTAAGAGCTTATATTGATAAGTACTTTACTCAGCCTTATAATATTGATGTCATCTATAAATGGGAAGGGCAAGCTAAAGAAATTAGAAATTTTGCTTATCCTCCTCGCTTGGATAAGGCTCTTACTGTACTTAAAGCTATTAAATATCTTTGGTTAGACCTCTGTGAAGAGGAGAGCGTTTTTACCCCGAACTTCCTCAAGGGCAAAGCTCCAATTGTCATTCGTCTTTTTGGAGGGCAGGGACTTAATGCCTCGGGTTTGGAGCTTATCACAGCACCTAAGCAGACAGCTATAGAGTTTTATATCTATAATGTGAATGACTTTGACCCAAAGAAGAAAGATGATTTCTTTATCTTATATCGTTCACTATTACACCAGTTTGCTCAGCGTTTAATTGATTTGAAGCCCTATGATTATAAAGTATTTGCTAATTTCTCTGCTAAGAATTATGTTACCTCAGATGAGGGAATTGTGTTAGCTCTTGAGAATTTGGAGCGTGTAAAGCGTTTTAATATCACGAGGTATGCTAATGGGGAAGGATTTTTAACCTCCTACGCAATGCGTTCTGTAGATGATGACTTTACGGACTCTTTTAGTATATACTTGCTTACTACCTCAGTAGAACTAAAAAGAAAACTTAGTGAAAACCTCTATGTTGATAAGGGCTTATATCTAGATGATGACGAGGGATATGAGAAAGAAAAGAAGTTGGCCGAAAAAGCTCGTATTGCAATTAATGGAAAGCTTAACTTTATTAAAGAGTATTTAGCAAAAGAGTATAAGATTAAGCTAGATGATTTAAGATTACAAACGCTACATAAGTTCTATGAATACAAAAAATATAATGATGCAGATGAATAAGTTAGCTTGTTACTTTGCTTTGCTCTTTCTTGCTTTTGGAAGCTTAGTTTCTTGTGAGCAAGAAAACGCTTTTGACCAATCCCCGAAAGTGCGTTATCAATCTTCAGTACAGGAGCTAAAAGCTTTGTTAACTTCTGCCCCTAATGGCTGGAAAATGACTTATTTCTCTCGTTGTGACTCAATGCTTTTTTCTTCAGTTAAGAAAACAATTGGGAACTTTGAGTATAGAAGACGTCTAGGATATGGAGGACATTTCTTTTTACTAAAGTTTAAGCCTTCAGGACAAGTAAGCGTTTTGGCTGAATATAATGGGAAAGATTTGAAGGATAGCTTGCAGAGTACTTACTCTATTACGCAAACGACGAGTACGACGCTTAGCTTTGATAGCTATACATATCTGCACGACTTAGTTAATGAAAGTTTTCGAGGTGCTTCTAACTTTGTTTATCAAGGGCAAGATATGAAGGGAAATCTTCTCTTTAGAACAACGACCTATAGCAATCAAGGACACGAATATATCCGTTTGGAACGTGTGGATAAAAAGGAAACTTGGGAAGGTGTTTTTCAGAAATCAAAGGATAATCGTCTTTTCTTTGAGGGAATGGTTAACCCTCAGATACGCATTCGTTTAGGAGAGAAAGAGTATTATCGTAGTGATGTTTATATTAAGAACTTAGAAGGGCTTGCAGGACAAACAAACAAGGCTTATGTGGAAGAAACTTATGCCAAACGCTATTACCTCTTCTTGTATAATCAGAATAAGGATATTATTCTACAAAACAAGAACCGTTATGAAGCACTGGGTTCTGGTTACGTTGGCACTGAGCAAGGAATTAGCTTTCAACCTGGGATTATCTTTAATAAAACTTTGAGGTTTAGAGATTTTAAGCGTCAGGGGGATAAGTTCGTTGCTGAACTTGTACGTGTTTATGACCCTCGAATAAGAAAGGAATTCAATCAAAGCAAACATCTATATCCTCAAGGGATAGAGCTAAATTATGTAGCAGAAATTTGGGATGAAAAATCTAAGACAGATGAATAAAAGATATTATATAATTAGTTTAGGATTATTACTATTGCTTAGTGCTTTTACAGCTTGTAATCGAGATTTTGAGGATACTCCTGATGAAGATTACGCAAAACTTTTCCCTTGGAAGGGGATTGAAAAGCCTGAGAAAGAGGCTGGAGAGCCGAAGGCTAGTATCTGTGACCCGATGAAAGAACTTCAGGATTATATTTATCCTATGGAAGAAGCACCTAAAGTAGAGCGTACTTATAAGGTGAAAATTTCTTGTTCTTTTATTGAGAAAGATAGGCGTGGAGTCGTCATTCCTAAGGGAGGAGCTATTACATCTCGCTTAATTATTCGTTATATTGACCCTCAGACAGGACAGTATAAACGTATTGGGACGAAAAGTACTCAGGAGAATCTAGTACATATATTAAGTAATGATGAAGCATACATTCTTGAGTTTGAGGCAAAGTCAGGTTATCCTCTTTTTATTAGTCTAAACGGGCAAGCTCCCGAAGGAACGAGTGCTAAAGTAAGTATTGAGGCAAAGAGTAATGACGGACTTTATATTATTGAGCCTATTGAAAATGAGCAAGTTCAGAATATTCGAGGAATGAATCCTCTAGCTTATCCGTTCTGTGAATATGTTGTATTACCTTAATTGATAGAAGATGAATAAGTATTTTATATTTACGCTATTAGTGTTTAGCTTATTTGCTTGTGATAAGCGAGAGGGGATTACTGTGGATTCTGCTTTTATGCGTCCTCTATTGCCTGAACCAACTTATAAGTTTTCTCGACAAGGTCGCTCTTCGGTTGATTTGCTTTCTATAAAACTTATCAATGAATCTCTAACAACGCTTTATAGTAGTTATACGAAAGAAGCACGACTGAGCAATGAGGGGGTCTATTCAGACTTTGAGCATTATTACAAGGATGGTTTCTATGCAGGTTATGCACCTTATACCTATATTGCCGTTTCTCCTCGTTTTAAGGATAAAAGGGAGGCTATTCTTCAAGACTTTCAAGATTTCATTGAGGAAACAAAAGCTTTAAGTGGCTTTGAAAAGAGTAATACTTTTGAAATTCGTAATACTCCTATTTCTAAGGGTCATTCGGGTTTTATTGGCTTAAATATTGGCGATGCTAATATTGCTTTTGCTGATAGTAAGGGCTTAGTTGTGGCAGAAGTCTTTCGTTATGGGTTAATGGGGGCTATTTACCTAGACCAACTTTTTAATGTACATACTGCTGAGGCTACTTTGGAGAGTCAAGAACTCAGAGGTAATCACGAGAATTTGCTACTACTTCAAGGCAAGAATTATACGGCTCTTGAACATCATTGGGATTTGGCTTATGGCTATTTTACTTATTGGTCAAGGGAATTGCAAGGCGACGGTCAGCCACTCCTAAGAGATCGGATGCAGAAAATCAATGCTAGTCTAGTACAAGGACGTTTAGACTTATTTAATTACGATTATAAGGCTTTGAATGGGAAGGTTGCTCTTGTTCGAGAAGAGCTGAGCCGTGCCTTAGCTGTCAAGGCGATGTATTTGCTCTTGGGGGTAAATACACTAGCAAATTTGCAAGAAGAAGCTCCGAATGCTTTTCCTTTTATTTCACAAGCTGTCGGAATGATTTATGCTCTTCAGTTTACAATGAAAGCTGATGGAACACCTTACTTTACTAGAGAAGAACTAAAAGCGATGATTAATGATTTGCTTGCAAGTGATGGTCTTTGGGATACTGAACGCTTGCTTGCTGATAAAAAGACAAAGGGCTCACTCTACGAAATAGGGGAGCGTCTTGGTAGACCTTTTGGCATTTCTACCGATGCTTTTCTCCCTAATTAGATTTGTTGATAAGAAGTAAATACAGTATAAGATGAAAATAAAGTTATATCATATAAGGTTTTTGTGTTTAGGCTTAATGCTGATTTTTGGGCAACGGCTTCAAGCTCAGTCGCCAAAGAATTTAATTGAGAATCCAAGTTTTGAGAAACTTAGAAGTAATAATAAAAAAGCAGAAAATTGGATACTCTCTCAAGACCTAGCGATAAAACTAAGTTCTATTAATCCTCATAAGGGGAGGTGGTGTCTAGGCTTTTATGCTAATTCAGGTACTATTTCAAGTGTTCGCTTTGACCCTATTGCCTATGATAATATATGGGAATACATCAAGGTTAAGGAGGGGGAAAACTATCGTCTAACTTATTGGTTAAGGGCAAATAAGGAGCAGAATAATATATATCCTTCGTTTACTTGGGTTACTGAGTCAGGAGCTAAAGACTTTACTCGTATGGTAGACAAAATTGCCCATATAGGGAAGGATTGGACTCAGGTAGTTCTTGATTTTATTGTACCTGCAGGAGCAGAACGTTTGGGCTTAAATTTTAGAGTCAATAAGGTTAAAGATGGAGGCTATATTTATATGGATGATGTTGCTTTAGTAAAAACTTCAGAGGGGAGTGGACAGGTTGAATATCCAGCACCTAAAGATCTTGCAGTCAAAAGCTATCAACGTGAGCTAGAAGTTAAGTGGAATAGAGGTTTGGTTGAAGGAATGTCTTGGGATATTAGATTGAATGGAGGGGAAACTATCACTGTCAATAAGCCTTTCTATACCTTTACAGGTTTAGAACCAAATACGCAATATAAGGTAGAAGTGCGTTGTCATAAAGATAATGCTTACTCTGAATTTACTGAGCCCAACTTTATCTCAACGAAGAATTATACTGCTGAGCGAGATGACTTAGCTCGACTTCCTTATATTCGTACGATAGACGAATTTGGTATCTGTTCGCAGACGATAAAGCTCTATTTTCATAATCTCTATAATGTAAATGCTAAGATTACTTACCTCTTTGATGGAGAAGAACTAAAACCTCTAGGTAAGACTTTGACCTTCCCCAAGAAAGGGAAACATCGTTTACAGCTACGTATCGAGGAAGATAAGGAACATTCTTGGGTTCTTGATTATAAACTAACTATTCAATAAGATGAAACTTAAAATAATAATTCTACTCCTTCTGATAAGCAGTGTCTTTGCTTGTAGCACTCAAGACAAGGAAGATATGCCAGAGCTGAAGATTGGTAAGGAGGATTTTACCCAAATTAATATCAATACGGAAACCTTACGTCGTATTATTCTTTTGGGGGGGAATGGAAAATATACTGCTTCTATTGCTAATCCAAATATTGCATCTCTGAAGATTAGTCAAGATACGCTCAAGATAACAGGTTTGTACGAGGGCGAAACTTATGCAACAATTCATTCTCATAACTTTAGCAAACGTCTTAGTATCTCTGTTGTTCCTCCACGCTTGAGTTTTAGTCATAAGGAAGTTACACTTAGTCCAAAAGATATTGGGCAGTTTGTTACGCTTAGTGGTGGTGGAAAAGATGTACATCTTCAGGTTGATGACCCTCAAGAATGTTTGACTTATAAGTGGAACGCTAATACGAATATCATTGAACTGTATCCAAGGTATGAGGGTGATGTCACGATTAAGGCTATTGATGATAAGGGAGAGGTTCAGACACTTAAAATCTTTGTTAAGGCGAGGGAACTACCTCAAGAAATAGGCTTCTATTCAACTCGTTCAAGTAGTCCTTATCCAGAGTTTGCAACACCTCTCTTTGCTTATGTTAAAGGGCGAGGACTTTGGATTATGTCTTCAGCTCATCCATCTAACTATACTAAGCGTGTCTTTGTAGAACGTTTCCCTCTGCCTAAGCAAGGTGTGTATATTGATATTCAACTTAATTTCTATCAATTTAATGGGGATTATCAAACAGGTATGTATCATCTTTTTGTAGAGTTAGTTGATAAGAGCAAAGTAAGTTTAAGAGGTAAAGGGTATCGTTTGGTTTTGCCTCGCTATTTTTTTGATTAAGTTTGTCATATTTTTTGATATAATTAGGGCGTGCCAAATGGCACGCCCTAATTACTAACTTAACAGCTCTAAAAACTGATTTACTAGTATTGCTCTAGAACTTCATAGATTATTGGGCTTTCCTCTCCATCCCAACTAATCTTTAGTTCACGAATAGAGAGCATACTCATATCAATCAGTTTATAAGCCTTATCTAATGTCCCTAATGAATACCATTCTTTCTTTTTCTCCTTTGTTTTAGGAGCATCGCTAGAGTAATAAAGCTTTGGTAAGGCTTTACCCTTCCAAAGAGCTTTGTTCCATAAAACAACTAATGTTTTTATAGGAGAAGTGCTTAGTGATGAATAGAACAACCTAACCTCTCCCTTGATATCTTTAGCTGAAGTAAAAGGCTTGCCATCATTAAGTTCTAAGACTTGCTTGCCTTGGCTGATAGCCTTAGGAAGAAAAGCTGAATTTAGAGCCGAGTGATTAACCGAAATCTCATAAAGACGTAGCCATTTATTCGTTTTGGCTTTGCTTAGCACTAGACGAACAAACTTAGCCCCCTCTACATTTCCCACAAAATCAAGATAGGCAACTTCATCGTTAAGCTTGCGAGCCTCTTTGACTCCTGCTTCAGTCAGCTCAGTATCTTTGAGCATTAGGTTTGTCCACTGCTTGCCGTCTAAGCTTGCCTCTACCCTAGCCTTCAAAATATAATCATCATTAACTAAGCCGAAATACACACGCACATCTTGGAGCTTAGTTGCTTCATCAAGCGTAACTTCGTAAGTATCCCCGTCTTTTTGATTACGATTGCAAGCAGAGAAAGTTTTAGGGTTGCCGTCAATGATACAAGCTTTACCTAGCTTTTTGTCTGAGCTTGCTCCTATTTGTTCGATAGGTGTTTTAACAGCCGAACACTTAGCTTGCTTAGGCAAAAGAAGGCAAAGCTTTTCTTTAGAACAAGGAACTTGCTTAGGCTTATTGCTTGTGTTTTCAAGATAAATAGCTCTAATAATAGTACCTGATTTTAGCTCACGTTTAAGCCTTTTAGGACGCTTTGCCCACTCTCGAGCATAATAAACTTTATTCTTTCTGAGCCACTTCCTATCTAGTTTCATTCCTTCAATTTTGACAGGTGTATTGAAACTTATTTGCACATAGCCCTTCGGAGGAATAATCATTTCAGGAGCGTCAAGGTATAGCTCTCCGTTTTTGAAGACGAGCTTTGCTTGAATAGATTTATCACTCTTAATGAGCCTTACAACGTCCTTAGACTTGGCGAAAAAATCTTCCCCTAAGAAATTATTTTTCAGATAAGCCATAAAAGGAGCAAGGTACTTCGATGAAGCTTTTGCTTGCTGATGACTAACACTGATATGGCTACCTAAACCCTCCAAAGCATCAACGGTAAAGGCTTTGTCTTCCTTAAGGCTTTCAATCTTATCAATGTTTTGAGCGTAAAACTCCCAAAGCTCAGCCTTTGTCTTCATTGGACGAGCAAAGTTCTTTCCGATTGTAAGCATTGCCTCCAGTTTATTGAGCCAAGGTTGGATGTCTTGATAAAGAAGACGTTCACTTTCTATTTCAGACCTCTCAAACTGCTTAACAACATCAATAGAAGTAAGCAAATGCTCTGCAAGCTGAACGAAATCTTTCGTATTACCCTCCTTGAAAGCCTCAATAGCTGTCTGCATTTCCTTTGGTTCGCTTGCACGGAGATAAGGTAGAACTGTCTTATAAGCCTCTCGCTTATCCTTAGAAGAAAGCGTATAATCAAAAGAACGCTCCCAAGACTCCTTATTATCAAAAGAAGTATTATTCCAAGCATAGTCAGCAACAGAGAAAAGAGCCGTCTTAGATACTTCTCCTTGTTGCATAGGATTAGACACAATACCTAAGCCATTAGCAAGAGCTTTTGGCAAACGTGATTTCCCATTAACGGCAGGCATCTCCTGAAAGTTCTGATACATATCCGAGGGGAAGATTTGAGCATCTGCATTATCATTACAAGGGTAATTCCACCACCAAGCAAGCTTACGCCCAAAGTCATTATTAATCGTATCAAGGTCTGCCTCATTAGGTACAGTCCATACGCCACGACCTGTAAAGTAAACCGTTATATCTTTAGGAATAGTTGAGAGAGCCTTATAGAAACGCTTTCTATCCTTTGGCTTAACCCAACTAAGCGTATAGACTTGTGGCACAAAGTGTAGGGGACGTACCTTATCACTTGCTTGCCTAGCTCCTGTATTCCATTTTGTATCAATGGCTTTCTGAAGTTCTGTTAATCGGTCTGCATTCGTTTGGCAATCTTTTTCTGTCTGAGGGACACCCACATCATCAACAAAGACAGCAAACTGACGTACCCCAAGGTCATACATCTTAGTAAACTTATGCATAATACGTTCAACGACATCGTCTGATGAAACAAAGTCATTCCCAGGGTGAATTGCCCAAATGAAATTAACCTTTGTATCGTGAGAAGTCTTTGTTAAGTCTTGTAGCATAGCTTCAGAAACCAAACCATTCTTTATATCCTCTTGCCTTAGACTTTTAGGATATGGAGCTTCCCACTTCTCCGAGTGATAAGGGTCAGACTTAGCACCATACATATAAGTGTTCATCTTCATACGCATCATAAAGTGCATTAAGTCCTTCTTCACAGCAATGCTGTAGGGATAGCCATAATAACCTTCTACTAATCCACGGCTCTGTTGGTCTGCATAGTCATTGATAAGCACCTGCTTAATCTCTTTCGTTCCCTGCTCTAGAATTTGCTCTAGAGAGGCAAGGGCGAAGAAAGTGGCGTTGCAATGCTCTCCAAGAATGCGAATGTCTGCCGAGTTTTTACCCGTAATTTGAAGAATATGTCGGTCAAACTTCCCTTTCTTCTTCAGAACCGACTTGTCTAATTTATAGCAATAACGCTCAGCTCGCCTATCTCCTCCCTTAACTGCAAGGTAAAGATTACTATACTTGTAGCTAGGTTTCGAGCTAATAATCGTCTTGAGCCCCACAGCAGAAAGAATATCTTTAGCACGCTTTAGTGTTACCTCATCAACCTCTTTGTCAGCAATGATGGCAACTGTTGGTCTAAGATAAAGTTTTTTAGAGTGCTTAACGACCTGACTTTGAGGAATAGGATAAATCTTATATCCATCTCTATTGCTATTAGTAGAGCTAATAGGTTTCGCCCCAAGATTGAAACTCCAGAAAAGCATCATCAGTAGGCATAAAAATGTTTTTTTTCTCATTCTGATTGATTTTAGAAACTATAATTTGCTAATTGTCCACAAAGATAAGTCTATTCCCTAAGATATGCCAAGAAAAGGAGCTGAAAGAGTATCCCTGTCAGGCATAATATCCTCTCTCCTCTTGATATGATAGAGTCAAAATAGCATTGAAATGTATCGAAGATTGTAGTGTTCTGAAAAAAGTTGACAGTTTATTTTGTTAAGATTTAATGAATATGCTTTAGGAGGAAAAGAAATAGATTAAGTATTATATTGGTGAAATTTCTGCTAATGAGAACCTGTTTACTCGGACAGACCGAAGTGAGACGTTATGCCGCAACAAAAGGATTGGACTTTGGGATTGTTTGTGTGTTGAGAGCTTGTAGGCATTCCAGTACCTGACAAGCATATTTTGAGACATTTGAAAAACAACGCGTTGCTCTGAATCTTTATTTGCGAGGAGGGAACTTTATTGCATGTGTAAACACGAAAGCAACTCCTGATAAGCAACTGATTTCTAAGATAAAATATCAGAACGTTATATCTTAAAAGATTAAGGGCTGAACAGTCAAACAAAACTAAATGATAGATTTTATGCTTGTTTGATTACGAATTTACTACCAACCATCGAACAAAAACTACTTGTATGCTAAACAAGTAGTTAAAGTTTTATTTTTTGAACTTAGATTTTATTTTTTGATATAACTTATACATAAAAATTATTCTAAAACGCTCTGTAATATCACGCATCCCTTGTGATATTATATAGTAAACAATAAACAATAAAATAGAGAATACTGCTGTTGTCCAAATTGAATTAAATAAAAATAATGGTATCGTTGAGAAATCTAAATCCAAATAGGCAAGAGCGTAATATCCTCCAATCAAAAAGAGGATAGAAACAAATACATATTTTAGGAAGTTGAGCCAATATATCCACGGTGATATCTTAAAGCCATCTCTGAAAAGAAAAATAGATTTCCAACCAAATAATAGCAAAATCGTTCCGATGATTGTAGAAAGTGATACTCCAAATAATGCTGAATACTGAGTTGACTCAAAATTCAAAAAATTAAATCGATAAAATAAATAGCCTAAAAGATATCCCCCTCCTATAGTTATGATAACTTCTGAAATCGAAGCCCAAACATCGTGAAATAAACCGTAAGCATTTAGAAATAATTCAAAAACTCTTATAACTTCCAAAAATAAATAAATTGCAAGGAGTAATAATAGAGGTGTCGGAATTATATATTCACTATTATTTCCCAACCAAATGACAATCATCTTATTGGCAAAAAAGTAAAAACCAAAAGTGGCAGACGTGCCAATCAGCATCTTCAGAGCAACCATCTCCCAAAAGAAATCTTGCACTTTTTTATGATTTCCTTCGGCGACTAAACTTCCAATTCCAGCATTTATAGAGCCTAGTATCGTATTAATTAAACCTCTTAATTGTTTGCTTAAAACAACATAAGAAGTATAGAAACCTACAATCTCTAAGGAAGCAAAAGAAAACATTATGACAGGAGCAATTTCATTTTTTGTAACACCAGCAAACTTATGAATAAATATCTCCTTTGTTTTCTTTACAATCTCTTGATGTTTCTTAAGTAATGCTCGTCCGTATTGGGGCTTAGGGTTCAACCAAGGATAATCTTTTTGAATCATCCTTTCTAAGACATAAGCTCCAATAAATGATATAACAAGTTCTAAGCCTAAGTAGATATAATATGAAATTGTATTTGGAAGCTTCAGCAGAACAATAATTTGAAAAATCCTTTTAAGAATTAAGAATCCTTGTATATTAATAGTTAATCTATATGTTCGCTGATCTGCATAGAAAACAATTGCTCGATAAGTTACTAAATAAGATAATAAAGTACCTGCTAAAAAAACAGAAAAGGTTAGGTAAGTATAAATCATCGGAGCTTTTATCTCTGCAAATATCAGAGGAAAAAACATCATCAAAATGATACTTACAGTTAAAACGACTAAAGCTACTTTTCGATAAAACCACGCCTGAACGGAAACAATTTCATTGATTGTCTCCCGATCGTTGTTGTGCAACGGTTTATATAAAGCATAGGCAATAGCTACTCCAACTCCTAACTCTGCTAAATTGACCACACTCAACAGATTGTCTGTAGTTCCTCTTAAGCCCATCATTTCAGCACCTAAGCTATTTAAAACAACCCGTCTAGAGAAGAAGGTTACAGCAATGCTTAGGATATAGAATACAAAAGAAATAGACGAATTAAGTAAACTCTTAGTCGTTCGAGATTGCGACATAATTATTTTAATTTAATAATAAAGAAAACAACTCTTCCCAATTATTAGCGAAAGGACTATCAACAGCTTTGAGTTCAACAGACTTAAATGCTCTATAATCCTTATTATATGCTTGATACATTAATTCTGCTAAAGCCTTGGCATCGCAAGGTGGGAAAAAAGCTGTTTGTGAACTTCCTTGACTTGTTTCGTGAGCATAGGGAAGGTCTGATAGTATCATAGGCTTCTTATAAAGCATAAATTCTGATATAGGTAACCCCCAAGTTTCAATACGTGAAGGAAAAACAAAGCAATCTGCTAAGTCGTAATGAGCATAAAGAGTTGGCTTATCCATCACTCCTGCAAACTTGATAGATGCTACCTTGCCCCAATTCTTTTGTAAAAACTTTGTGTAAGGAGCTGCATAATTTTTTTCACTCTTTGCTACTGTTATAATCGTTTGGAACTTATCTTTACCAAGTCTATCTTCTAATAGCTTAGATGCTTCACAAAGCGTTTCAAAATTCTTATGACCATCAGGAGTTGAAGCAAAAAAGAAAGTATAGATATCTCCAGCAGAAAGTTTTTCATATTTAGGGACTTCAATAGTTTGCCTCGGCGGAGCAACAGTAAATAATTTTTCAGGTATCTTAAATTTCTTACTGAATCCTTCTCTAAGCCATTCTTGTTGGACAATAATAGCTGAGTTCTTTTTTACATTAAATAGATAAGCATAGTGAATAAACAATGCAAATATGGGGATTTTTTTATCAAAAGAAAAATCTCGAAATTTCCATTCAAAAAAAGGAAATGGAGCATGCCAATAAGATGCTTGTTTCTTTGCTTGAACGATAGGAGTTGTGTCATGTAATGAAAACCAAAGATCTATCTCACCTTTATTTTTCGTGATTTCTTTGGAAATTTTATTCATCGTTACATACTCACACCATAAGCGTTTTCCCCAGCTTTCAATACTCCAAGGAAGTTCAATATATTCTATATTGGGGTAGTCAGCCAATTCTTTCCTGTGTACTAAAGCTATAATCTTCCATTCTTTTTGTTCTGCAACAGAAGATAGATATGATAAACATTGACGAAGTATTGTTAAAGTCCCTCCTTTTCTTAAATTAACAGCTGATATAACTATTCTCTTCATCTACTAGAAACTATTAAAAATCTTTTCCCATTGAGGCATAATTGTCTCAATATTAAAACGCTTTGAGTTTTCTTTTGCCTTCTTGCCCATTTGCTTGCGGAGCTCTTCACCTTCTATTAGTGCACTAAGTCTTTTAATAAACAAGTCTTCGTCATAAGGCTCTATCAAAAAACCATTTTCTCCATTTTGAATAATATCACGAGGACCACATTTACAGGCATAAGAAACGACAGGAAGACCTATTGTTTGTGCTTCCAATAGAACCATTGGTAAGCCTTCATAACGAGAAGTCATTGCATAAATAGAACTTTTTAGATACTCTTGTTGAATATCTTTTGTTGGCTGTCTTAGAGCGGTGCTTTGCTCCAAACCTAATTGATTGATTTGTTGTTGTAATGCCTGCCTATCTTGCCCATCTCCATAAATATCCAAACGCCAATCAGGATATTTGGGAGCAAGTTTAGCCCAAATATTAATTAGGGCATCAAAGTGCTTTTGAAAGTCTAAGCGTCCAGCAGCAATAATACGTTTATGGTTTAGAGAAGCAGTCTCTAGGCTATCAAAAGTCAGCGGATTAGGGATTACTTGTATATTATTTAAGTTACCCCAGAGTTCTTTATCTTCTTTAGTTAAAACCACAAAGTCATCAAATTTCTTGACAATTTCTTCATCTTGCTTTGTTCGCCATTCATCAACTTTCTGCCAAAGTCCCGAACGACTGTACTGCAAACGCTTTAGTTTTGAAAAATGATATTCCAAAATTTTACGGCTACCATCTTTAATCGAAGGAAGAAAAGAGGCTTCATCTCCAAACATTGAGATAACAATGTCTGCTTTTAATTCTTTGAGTAGTTTACTTAATGCTCGCTTATGCTTGATATGTCTTTTTGGATAGCCCAAGACTTTTTTGAGCAAAGAGCCATTACTTACTTCATGATTAATACCCAAATCATAACGTTTGATACGCTCGTCAAGAGGAAAGAATACACCTCGTCCCATCTGGTCTGAAGTTATGATACTTACATCATAACCCAAAGCCACTAAATAATTTGCCTTTAGAGACAGGACTCGTTCCATACCTCCTGAATTTGCTAAGGCTGGAATGCAATAAATAATCTTTTTCATTATCGGAGTCTTATTACAGATTTATAATTAGCTTCATCTTTATCTACAAAACAGAATAGAAGAGCATATATGAAGAATATATCTGTTGATACCTTAATCCAAATTAGAAAGGATAAGAGTAAAAACAAAACAAACATATACTTATAGCGACGATATCTATAAATAAAGTATGTTGCATTATAAATAAAAAATAGAGCAAATACACTGAAACCAGTAAGTCCTGAATATAATATCAAGCGACAATAACCAATATCAGTACCAAAAACAAAATGATCAAAAACACCATACCCAATTATCCATCCATGTAAATCTTTTGGCCAAATCCACATTGTATTATTAAGTTTGGCTGTAGAACTAGTCGTCCATTCACCTTTCTCAATCCAGTTAAAGAAACCTTCAAAGCCATAACGCAATAAATCCTTTGTGTGAGGGTCATTGTTATAGAGGTATACGAATAAGGGTACACCAATAAGCAAGATGGATCCTAAAACCTTATACATTTTTAGATGCTTCGTGCTTAGTTGGAATTTATAAAGCCCTGAAGTCATGAGAATAGATCCTAAAGCCAAGATCATGCCTACCGTCGTTGTCCTTGAGATTATATTACCAAGAGATGAAATAATCAAGAAACAAAACAAGAATCCAAATAAAATTTTGGTATTATTTCTTATTTTGTGGTCCATACTTATAACAAAAGCAATCATTATTAAAACCACAGAGAAACGCGTTCCTGCAGGGTCTAAGGCGCAGCCAATACCATATAGACGATTCACTTCTTCATAAAAACCGTCTCCAGATAAAAAAATATTATTAACAAATTCTTTTAGAGATAGATTATTATCAATAACTATTGCTAAAATACTTTGAATAGCACATACTACGGATAGATAAGCTGTTAGCAGAGTTATAGTTACTTTTTTGTGCCCCCAATAGATTGCTGATGTTACAACATAGGCAGACATCATCCAAACCAAGAATGTTGTAACATAATTAGCATAAGAAAAGTCAAATGTATTATTTATTTCTACAGATACAAGGTTAATTATAGAATAAATAACGGCAAATACTGTTGCTATAAATAAAGGTTTGGGAATCGTATATTTTCTATTTTGAATAACATGATAGGCTAGTAATGGTAGCCCTATAACTGCCATTGCCTTTTTACTATTAAGAGTTGGTAATATCTTTAAAGATTCTGGGAACCAGTACAAATCAACAATTAGCCCAATAAAGAATATCTGTAATATACGTAACACAGTCTAAAAAATTTATTTATATAGCAACTTATAGAGCCATTGCATTACGATAACGTTGTATAATCGTACGAGCCACCATTGTTTGTGCTGGGCTAACTTTTGCAAAAGCTTGGTTCGAAGGGCAAGCGTATCATTCTGCATAATATAAGCATTCGCCTCTGGATAGCATTTGCTCCAATGTTGATAATCGCTTGCTTTTGTTGAGATGATAAGTGGGAGCTTAAGGTTTAATTTTAAGAAATTAATAAGTTTTAGCTCCTTTTCATCTTTTCGTTGAGTAATAAATTCTTCCAATGTCTTGAGGTTATCCTTGACATTTTGCCATTGTAAGGGACTGTATTCACTCGTCTGAGCCTCGGAGTTTGTTTTGACGTAGTGATACAGAGGTTTGTGTATAATTTTCACCTTATTTGCCAATAGAAATAAGCGTCCCATCATCAGCATATCTTCACCCATATTCTTCTGGGGTAGAAAACGTAAGGGAACATTCCCTCCCTTCTTGAGTAGTTCACGACGAAAAAGGAAAAGCCATAAATTCCATTTGAAAACACCCTTACACATTTGTTCGAAAGCCTCTTTTCCTGTCTGAACATCTCTCTGAGGGAGATAGCGTTCTGAGTGTTCATACTTTAGCGTACACTCACACCCGATGATGTCTGCCTGCTCTTTTTGGGCAGTTTCGACCATTAACTCAATAGTGTTTGGTTCTATGAAATCATCAGCATCAAGAGAATAAATAAATTCACCTTTAGCAAGCTCTAGAGCTGTATTGCGAGCTACGGCAACTCCTTGATTAATCTCGTGCTTTGCAAGTATAACTTGCATCCCTAAGGCTTCAAGTTCAGCTTTCTGACTTTGAACGATTTCATCAACATTATCAGGGCTACAATCATCAACAAAGATTAGTTCCAAATGCTTATAAGTCTGAGCCTTTATTTGGCTCAGACACTGAGGTAGCAAATTGGCTACTTTATACATTGGTATAATAACTGATACTAATCCGTTCATTTTACTGAAATATAGACTCCCTCATATTCTCAACAAAAGTACAAAAAGTTTTTCTCTTATCTAAATCGAGGGATGTAGTGTACTGAAAAAAGTTGACAGTTGTTAGTGGGTATTAATTAAAAATTTAACAACTATCAATTATGACAGTCAAGAAACATTTGAGCAATGAAG
>PDWI01002089.1_pt1 | contig 30749 bp, 17 predicted proteins | sample 1430891 | NCBI WGS metagenome assembly PDWI01 (sample SAMN01162508, study PRJNA174530) | Oral metagenome, whole genome shotgun sequencing project. | biome: Marine environment; feature: Marine mammal; material: Swab sample of the gingival sulcus; isolation source: swab sample of gingival sulcus... | reverse complement strand
TATAAATATAAACAAGCTTTTATACCTCAATATAAAAGACAGAGACCACATGCGGTTTTAGCAACAATTCTACACAATTAATGGGACGCTAAAACACGTTATTTTTATCCCATTTTTCAACCTACAATAATTTGCTATATTTTCATTAGCATATTTATTATCCAAATAAAAACATTAATAGATTAGCTCATTATAAAATTAAGAGTTAAAAAGTAAAAGTTTAAAGTTAAAAAAGAATGAAAATTCCCTTGTTTTGGAGGAGTTCCCGAATGGTGGGGTGTTTTTTTCGAATCTTTAAGGTTTAAAAATGTTAGAAAAGCCCTTTTTACTTTTTATTTATAAATTTTAACTCTTAATTCGCATAATTAGCTGATTAAAACATTAATAAATTATCGAATTTTTAAATTAAAATAATAATATTATGAAACTTCCATTTGCAGAAGCATACAGAATAAAAATGGTAGAACCCATTAAAAAAAGCACAAAAGAAGAACGCCAACAATGGCTAAAAGAGGCAAAATACAATTTATTCAACCTTAAAAGTGAGCAAGTTTTTGTAGATTTGCTAACCGACTCAGGCACAGGCGCAATGAGCGACAAACAATGGTCGGAAATGATGTTGGGCGATGAAAGTTATGCCGGTTCTTCATCTTATTACAAGATGAAAGCTGCCATTAAAGAAATTACAGGTTTTGATTATTTCTTGCCAACGCATCAAGGTAGAGCAGCAGAAAATGTATTGTTTTCGGCAACTGTTAAAGAGGGCGATATTGTGCCGGGCAACTCGCATTTCGATACCACAAAAGGACATATCGAATTTCGCAAGGCTCACGCAATAGATTGCACAATAGACGAGGCTTTTGATACAAGTATCGAACACGATTTTAAGGGTAATTTAGATTTGAATAAATTAGAAGACGTGTTGAAAAACAATGATGTAGCGAAAATTCCATTTATAATTGTTACCGTTACTTGCAACACTGCCGGCGGACAACCCGTGTCGATGCAAAACTTAAAAGATGTGAAAGCATTAGCCGATAAATATAATGTAAAAGTAATTTTCGACTCTGCTCGATTTGCCGAAAATGCGTATTTTATAAAAGTGCGCGAAGAGGGATACGCCGATAAAACTATTCGCGAAATTGTGAAAGAAATGTTTAGCTATGCTGACGGAATGACAATGTCGAGCAAGAAAGACGCAATTGTAAACATTGGTGGTTTTATTGCTACTCGCCACAAGGAAATGTTTGATGAGGCATCGGTATTTAGCATTCTTTACGAGGGATATTTAACCTACGGCGGTTTGTCGGGTAGAGATATGAGTGCTTTGGCACAAGGTTTATACGAAGGTACGGAGTTTGATTTTCTTGAAAATAGAATAGGTCAAGTTGAATATTTGGGCGCGAAACTTACGGAATATGGTATTCCGGTGCAACGTCCTTTTGGTGGACACGCAATATTTGTTGATGCCTTGAAATTTTTACCCAACATTAAGCGCGAAGAGTTTCCTGCACAAACGTTGGCTGCCGAATTGTATCTCGAAGCGGGCGTTAGAGGTGTAGAAATTGGTGCAATTTTGGCTGACCGCGACCCTGTTACTCGCGAAAATCGTTATCCTGAGTTGGAATTGCTACGCTTGGCAATACCGCGCCGAACTTATACCTACAATCACATGGAGTATATAGCTGCGGCATTGAAAAATGTGTATGACCGACGTATGGAAATAACCAAAGGTTTCAAAATTACTCACGAAGCTCCTGTTTTAAGGCACTTTACTGTGGAATTGGATAGAGTTTAGAAGAGAATTAAAAGTTTAAAATTAAGAATTAAAAATTATTTTTTTTGGTAGCCCACAATTCTGCGTTGCTGCGTTGTGGGCTAATCTTATGTCGTCCCTATATCCTACAATTACGCGTTGCTGCATTGTGGGCTATTATTGTGCCGTCCCTATATCCCACAATTACGCGTTGCTGCATTGTGGGATATTATTGTGCCGCACCTATATCCCACAATTCCGTTTGCACTGCATTGTGGGCTATTATTATGCCGTCCCTTGCGGGACTAGGGCGTGCGCAAGCCAATTGCTCATTGTTCATTGCACATTGCTAATTGATAACCAGTAATTTAAGTACCGTAGTTTTTTCGCCTAGTTCATCGGTGCAAAAGACCAGATATACGCCGGTATTAACCCTTTTGCCTGCGTAATTTTTACCGTTCCAAATTGCCTGACCACCAAAGGCGGTGGTTTCATACACCAGATGCCCTGCAATATCCGTAATCTTCACGTTTACATTTTTCACTAAGCCAGTTATGGTAATATTGCCGCTAAAATTTTCGCGAACAGGATTAGGGTAAATATAGGCATTTGCAAAATTTTCTTTGCCGCCGGTGGCAGTTCCTTTAAACGATACTATGCCCTCGTTTGTGCCAAAAAACACCTCGCCACTGTTCTCCTGAACCGCAATCGCAAGAATGGAATTAGAGATTAACTTACTATTATCCACAGTAAAATGAAAAATCTCTTCCTTTCCATCTGCCGACATTAAAAATGCCCCTGAATGAGCTGTGCCAAACCACTTCCTATTTGCTCCATCTATTGCGATGCTTGTAATTCGCTCTTTTGCAAGTAGATACTGAACCGTTGTGTCATTGGCATTATTAACAACTTTTATTCTTTCGGCATAAAAATTATCGCCCGAAAACACATTTTGCGGATTGAAATAAGTTACAACACCCTCGTTTGTGCCAACCCAAATTGCCCCGTCTTGGTCTTCGGCAATTGACAAAACGTCATTAGTTGCCACATCGCCATTTGCATCAAACAAAGAAAAGCGGCGAAATTTATCATCTTTCGTGTCGTTAAATGTGTGATTATCGTCAAAAGCAAATATGCCGCCACCGCCGCCTTGCAATTGCACCCATTTGTGTCCGTATTGGGTGTTGATTATATCACCAATTCTCTCGTAATTACTAATATCCTGATATTCATAGCTATACCATTTGCCATCTGCGGTTTTTACCGAAATAGGAGCAGATACAGAAGAGTTGGTTACATACAAATTTTGGCTATTATCCATTGTAATTCCGCCCACGCGTATATATTTTTCACCAAAAACTGCCGAACGCAATGTACTATTCGTGCTGTTGTATGCGGCTGACAATTTGTCATTTTCAAACAAAGCCAATCCGCCGCCCCAAGATGCCGCATATACCTGTTTCGGGTTGAAAGGATTTACAAAAACTTTCACAAAATCGCGCATATCGCTGTCCCACAACACATGCGAAGACCACGAATTATTGGTAAATTCATAAATTTGAGCATACCTCCACAAGTTGCCCCAATATGAATTTCGTCCACCGCCGGCAACATAAATTTTGTCGCTAAATGCTTTAATATCAGCTACATGACTAAACAACGGACTGTTCACCCAATATTGCTTAAAAGCTCCTCCACTTTCTACCACCAAACCCGAAGCCTCGTCGGCTATAAAAATATTTCCCTCTGCACTTTTTATGCAATCATTTGGCTTGGGATTGGCAAAACCATAATTTTTAATTGTGCGGTCGATGGTTAAATTTTCGTTGAAAATAACGATGCTTTCCTCATTTATAACAATAAAATTTTTATCGCCGGCTCGCAATAATTTGGTGAAAGTTGGCGCATTATAAAGTGCTGTCCATTGCGAATTTGCGTATTTATAAACCACCGATTTTTGGTTTATTTTATCGGCATAATTCACCAATATTTGTGAACCAATATTAGCAATAGAATTGTAAGTTCCAGCGGGTAAACCTAATGAAGTTATTTTTTTCCACTCTTTGTAATTTATTAATTGCGAGCTGTTTACATCAGCCCTATAAATACCGTCTTCGGTGGCTGCAAAAATATTTTCACCGGAAATAACAGTTCCGTAAACACGCAAAGACGCTGCATTTTCGCCAATATAATAGGTCTCTTTAATTTCTTTTTTATTAATATCTAACACCACAATTCCGAAACCTAAGGATAAATATGCCAGTCCGTTGTGAATATTTATATCGTATATTTTTTTGTCGCCTTGTAGGTTTTTGGTTTTAATATCGTTAATATTTACGATTGTATTTTTATAAATGAGGTCGATGTTGGCATTTTTATAAGCAACAATCAAAGTTTTATTAGCCTTGCTATATGCTAATGCACAAGGTTTTATGTCAGACAATCCGTTAATTTTAGACAATTTTCCGATGCTTCCGTCATCTTTATTGTAGTAAAACAATGCGAGCGAACTTGCGCAAAAAATTTTGTTATCGGCTTCTACAATTAATCTTGCTTGATTGTATGGCAAATGGTCGCGCCACTGCCCAACTCCAACCTGAGCCGCCACAGATTGAACATACAAAAAAACAATAATTATTAACGACAAATGCCTTTTTAAACCTTTCATTTACAAATTATTTACAATTACGTAATTTTTTTAATAGTTTTTATTCCGTTGATTTTAAGGTTATTATGCTGTTAGATTTTAGTCTTTTGTTACCGTAGGCAAAAAATCTAAAAGCCAAGAGCAAAGAGCAAAAAGCTAAGAAAAATTCATCATAATTTATCAACTAACTTTTCAAAAATCATTGAAGTAGCTCCTCGTTTATTTTCAATATAGTTAGAGCAAATTTTACTACTTTTATTATATAAATCCTTGTCCTCTATTAAGTTAGTCAATAATTTTATTGCGTCATTTTGGTTGCTCACCTCAAAAGCAGCCTGCAACTGAATTAAATCAATAGCCTCTTGGAATTTATGATAATTAGGTCCGAACAAAACCGGCAGTCCGAATGTGGCAGCTTCTAAAATATTGTGTATTCCCGAACCAAAACCGCCACCAATATAAGCAATCTTACCATATTGATATACAGACGATAACATGCCAATATTGTCGATAATTAAAACTTGTGCATCATGTAATTTGTTCTTGTCGGCTTGCGAAAAACGAACAGTCTTTTGTGTAATTTTCGACATTATTCTCACAATATTTGCCTCGTGAATTTCGTGTGGAGCAATCACAAATTTTACTCCGTATTCATTTTTATTTATAAAATCAAAAAACATTTCTTCATCAACTTTCCAGCTGCTGCCAAAAATTACACTAATATTGTTTTTGCAAAATTCTTCTACCATTGGTATTGATTTTGCTTGTTGAGCAATTTCAAAAACTCTATCAAAACGAGTATCGCCTGCAATGCTAATATTTTTAATATCAATACTTTCTAATAGCTTTCGCGATTGTTCGTTTTGTACAAAAAAATGATTGAAATAATACAACATCTTTTTATACCATTTTCCATACCACTTGAAAAATGCGTGTTCGGGCGTAAAAATTGCCGAAATCAAATAAATAGGTATGCCGCGGCGATGCACTGCCTTTAAATGATTATACCAAAATTCATATTTAATGAAAATTACAATTTTCGGATTTACGAGGCTGACAAATTTTTCGGCATTTCGTTTGGTATCCAATGGCAGGTAAAAAACGTAGTCGGCAAATTCGTAGTTTTTTTGAATTTCAAAACCCGATGGCGAAAAAAATGTTAGCACAATCTTATAGTTGGGCTTTTCTTTTTTTATCAATTCAATCAATGTGCGCCCTTGTTCAAATTCGCCCAAGGAAGAGGCATGTATCCAAATTCGCTGTTCGCCGTCTTGCAATTTTTCTGCCATTTTGGCAAACATTGCCTGTCTTCCATTAATCCATAACTTTGCTTTATTATTAAAAAGTGATGATAATTTTATCAAAAATTGAAAAATAATCAATCCAAATTCATATAATCTGTCCATATATTTTATTTTTTACAATATCTTTTTATAACCAAATATGCTTTTTCTTGTCCCAATTCGCCCGCTTTGCTAAGATATTTACATGCTTCGTTCGGCTCGTTTTGAAATATGCAAAGCAAAGCCATATTATAATAGGCATCGGCAAAATCAGCATCTAAGCGCACAGCTTTTTTATAGTCAGAAAGAGCTGATTTATAGAGTTTTGCCCTCACTTTTACATTTGCACGATTAAAATAACAAATTGCCATATTGGGCAATAATGCGATGGCTTTATCACAATCTTCTATAATTTTTTTGTAATCGTAATTGTATTGCATGCGTTTTTCAATTGCACCCGAATTTCCACCCATTTTTAGTTCAAATCTATCATCAAATTGGTTAATAAAATCCAGCATTTCTATTTGACTATTAGCACGTTGCAATAGCGTAAATGCAAACTTGGGGTTAATTTCGAGGGCTTTGTCAAAGGCTTTCATTGCCGAATTGTAATCGTGCAATTTTCCATTAATTATTCCCAACGCATGCCAAAGGCGGTAATTATTGGGCTGGTCGATAAGCAAAGCATCTATTTTTTTCTTAATTTGCTGATAATTTATTGAGGTATCTTGCTGATTATCAAGGATTAAATAAATACTATTGCTTATTTTAAAATAATGGTTTTCGTCTTCGTAATACGACTGATTTTCAGTGTTTCCGATGTGTAAATTTAGCAGATAATTGGGCAGCGGATTAATTCCCGAATATACACTGTAAATTTTGTCGCCGGCTACCAAATTATTATCAAAATTAGCTTCTAATTCTATTACTTTTTGATATTTTTCGGCATTTACGCGGGCAATTGAGGTGTCGCTATTTTCGGCTTCCATTTTGCCAACCGCAATTAAATAATCCGTTTTTGCCGATTGCAACATGCCCAATTTTCGCTTAACCATTGAGCGCAAATAATAAGCCTCGCCAAAATCCGGATACAATTCAATTGATTCCGAAAGGTCATTCAGAGCCTCATTAAATTGCTGTAAATCTTTGTGCAGCACCGCCCTGTTATAATAACTTAAAAGGTGCATCGGTTTTATCTTAATAACTGATGATAAGTCGTTTATAGCCTCAGGTGTGTGTCCAAGTTTTATATTAATCATGGCTCGATTGTAGTATGCCAAAGCATTGTAGGGACTCAGCGAAAGCAACGAATTGTAGTCTTTTAGGCTGCCTTCCAAATCGTTTACATTATATTTTGCCAAAGCTCGCAGATAATAGGTGTAGGAATTTTTGGGCTGCAATTTTATAGCCAAATCAAAATCTTTTATGGCTTCTTCAAAATTTTTAAGCTCGTATTTTATCAAAGCTCGCCTCGCAAATGCCTGAGCATTAAATGGATTAGTCCTGATGGCATAATTGCAATCGTCGATAGCCGATTGATATTGCTCCAAACCGGTTTTGGCAGCCGCTCTGTAAAGATAAACATCAACCAACTTAGAATTTATTATCAATGCTTTGTTAAAATCGTCTATTGCCGCCGCGTATTGCTTTATTCTAATTTTGGCTAAACCTCTATTTACAAGTAGGTTAGCATTATCAACATCCATGCTTACCGCAATGTCGTAATCGCGTATTGCACTATAAAAATCGTTGAGTGCATTTTTTGCCACACCTCTATAATGAAAGGCATCAGACAAAAACGGATTATAGTGAATTACTCGCGAAAAGTCGTTGATTGCTCCATTATAATCGCTAAGTTCAAATTTGGCAATAGCGCGATAAAAATACGCATTGTAGCTATCAGCTTTTTGCTTTATTACCAAATTTAGAATATTGATAGTTTCCCTATATTCCTTATTTACAATATTTTGCCTTGCTTTTTCAATATTTGCATCAATATCTAATTGTGCAGAAACTGCAAACGACTTGATAATAAAAAAAATTAGCAACAACAAATTTTTGCCGGTATTTTTAAGTATGACAAATTGTCTCATTTAATTTTTCATACATTTTTATAATTGAGAATTGAGAATTTTGATTTGCCATTCGTAATTGAATAATAATGTTGCCGGTTCTCAAATTCCGATTTAAACAATCTACAACACTCCGTTCAATTAGCAATTATATTTCTGATAATAAAGACATTTTATAACAAAAAGTCTATCTTTCAAAATACTAATTATCAGTCGATTACAAAAATGTAACGGAGCATTGAATTTACAAAATAAGTCAAAAAAAACAAAAATATCCAAAATATTGATGAAATTTCTTCATCATTCAATCTTTAAATTTCAATCCTTTATCATTTATATAAAACCATTCGTTGTTTTCTTCAATTAATAAATAATTGGTTATCAAATAGTTAAAATTAGTAAAGCCTGAATAAATACATTTACCTTCGCTGTTGAGCCAGCTCCAAGTGTTGGCTTTTTTAACTAAAAAACTGCTATTTCCGCGTAATCCATAAATAGTGTCGTATTCTGTGTTGATAATTAGTTTGCCATTGCGGTCGATAATGCCAAATTTATTATTGAGCATCACGCCTGTTTCGCCCTTTGGCATAACTTTCTGAAAATCAAAGAAAACGCCATCATAACTATTGCCAATTTGTTTGCTTTCTACATTTATAAGCAACCATTTTTTATTTTTCTTAAAAAATACAATATTTTGATTTACAATAAGATAAGTTTTTTTTCGTAAATTAAAGTTTTTCTCTTTTTGCAAATACAAAATCTCTTCATTAGCATCAATTATTCCGATACTGTCATTTTTTACAAAAATAAATTTATCATAATTTATGCGTAAAAGTCGGTTATATTTGGCGGCAAATATCGTGTCGCCCGATTTGTTAATAATGCCAACTTTGCTATTTTTATGATAAATTTTATAGTTATAATTTTTCGGTAGCGGTGCTGATTTTGGCTTATAATTTTTGGTAATAATGCTAAATTCGCGCTCATAACCCGACAAAAATAAGCGAAATTTACCAAGATTTTCATGCACTATTTCATCATACATACATTTTAAAACTTCCTTGCCATTTTCATTCAACAAACCGTATTTATTATTGATAAAATCTCTGGTTATGCAATATTCAATCAGCTTATTATCAATATGTTGTAATCTTCCGTATAGCTTAGATTTTATCTTGCCTTTATTGTCAATTAAAAATACTTTGCCCGCTTGTTTTACTATGTAAAAATCAGCAATTCTGTCAAAAATATTCTGTTTATCGGTAGCCGAAATTAAAAAAAATGCCTCATTCATATTATTGCCTACGAATTTATCAATACTGATTGCCTCTTTTGATGTGTATGGCTCAACATTCATGCTCGTAGGAGTGCCCGAAAAAAAATCGGAACTTGCATTTTTTAGCACAATTTTTCCCTTGCGATTAATAATTTGCGGTTTATTTTTTTTTACCACCGATGCAAGTTCGCTGCCCGCTATAAAGGGCATAGCAAAGCTATATTTTGCCTTTATTTTCAGCTTCCCTTTTTTATTGGCAAAACCATATTTCCCATTTTTCAAATAAGGAATTAACAAATTATTATTTTGAGAATATAAATTCGAAAATAATTGTAATAAAATGATAATTAATAATATGTAATGTTTATTTTTAGGCATTTTTTTTATTATTATTTTGTCGTTCTTGTAGCCCACAATTCCGCGTTGCTGCATTGTGGGCTATTGTTATGCCGTCCCTTTATCCCACAATTCCGTTTCACTGCATTGTGGGCTATTGTTGTGCCGTACCTTTATCCCACAATTCCGTTTCACTGCATTGTGGGCTATTGTTATGCCGTCCCTTTATCCCACAATTCCGTTTCACTGCATTGTGGTCTATTATTATGCCGTCCCTTGCGGGACTCTTGGCGTGCGAAAGCCTAATTCTCAATTCTCAATTCTCAATTTTCAATTCTCAATTCTCAATTTTCAATTCTCAATTTCTCCAATTCTTGTTCTACAAAATTCATTAATTCTGTTACATATTGTTTAGAAAAATTAAAATCAATACCGGCAGTTTTATATATTTCGGGAATTGTTTTTGTGTAGCCCAATTTTAGCGCATTTTCGTAATCGGTTAGGGCTTTTTCGGGATTTTTTTTGTAATTACGCCAAATTGCAATTGCGCCCAATTGTGCAAAACCATACTCGATATAATAAAACGGAACTTCAAAAATATGCAATTGTTTTTGCCAAAAATTATCGTAAACTTCGCCCGCATCAGACCAATCTACAACGCTACTCATAAAATCTTTGGCAGTATTTTGCCACAATTCTACAATTTTTTTGCTGCTAATATCATTTTCTAAATACAAAAGATGCTGAAATTTATCAACATGTGCCACCCAAGCCAATGTGTGAACCAAGCCCTGTATTTGTTCACGTTTGGCACGTATAAGTTCCTCTTTATCAGTGAAAAAGCTGTCCCAATGTTCCATCGAAATTAATTCCATCGACATTGACGCAAGCTCGGCAACCTCCGATGGAGTTTCTTTAAAATCAACCAATTCTAAATCTTTGCACAAAAACGCGTGTATGGCATGACCGCCCTCGTGTACCATAGTTTCAATGTCGCGCACCGTGCCGGACGAGTTCATAAAAATAAACGGAATATTGCTCTCATAAAGCGGATAATTAAAACCTCCCGGAGCTTTTCCCTTGCGCGATTCTAAATCAAGATAATTGCGCTGCTGCATTATGCGCAAAAAATCGCCGTATTCCGGTTTCACTTTGTTGAAACATTTTATCGTTTTCTCAACAAGTTCATCGGCATTTGCAAACGCACGTATTGCCGATTTGGAATTTTCATCAACCTGCAAATCCCAAGGCTTTAAATGCTCTAAATTAAGGTTTTGTTTTCTATTTTCGTGCAATTTTTCTACCAACGGAACTACCGTAGATTTCACCACCTCGTGAAAGTTATAACAATCATCAACAGAATAATCAAAACGCCCTAAACTGCGGAATTTATAATCGCGATAGTTGTCGAAATTTGCATTTTTTGCCAATAATTGCCGCTTTTCTATTAGTTTAATAATCAAAGAATTAAGCTGTTCTTTGTCTTTTAATCTTCGCGTCCATATTGCGTTGTGTATAGTTGCTCGCAATTGTCGGTCGTTTTCTTGCAAAAGTGCATTTGCCTGTTGCAAAGTAAGCTCTTCGCCTTTGTGCTGAACCGTCATTGCACCCGTAATTTTTCCGTATTCTTGCTCTTCTTGCGCCAATTGTGCTTTTATCGGGATATTCTCTTCGCGAAACAAATCAATGCTGTTATTCACCGAGCGCAACATTATTCTGTAATCCTCGCCGTCCAATTGCTTTGCAAAAGGATTGGAATACAACATTTTATCTAATTCAAAATCGTATTTCTCAACTTCGGGTTGTATTTCCGACACAAATTTATCATAAGAATCCGACAATAATTTATCTTCGGTATTGCAACTCATTTTTATATATCGCCACGCCAAATCTTCGCTCATTACGGCATCAAGCTCGCTGCGGTCTCTCAACCATTTTTTTAGGTCTTCCAATGATTTTATTTCCCTAATTTTAAGGTCGTTATAATATTTTTCAACCGATTTCCACGATTTTATTTCTAAATTTTCTGATACGTATTTTCTGTTTGTCATAAAATTTTTTTTAAGTTTAAAATGAGTTAAATAATCTGTTTTTCGTAAAATTTACGGTAATTTGGGTTTACTAACCCTATACGGTGAAGTAGAAATTGCATATAAAAATGCTTTTAAATATTCTCTTTCTTCTTTGGTAAGATTTAATTTTTTCAAAATAGGCGATGTTTTTGGAAAAAGCGAGTCGTTTTCTTGACCTTTCTTGGGTTTTGGCTGCGGCATTCCGGCATTATACATTGCAATTACTCCATCAATGCTGTTGAATAAGCCATTGTGCATCAAAGGCTTAGAATAGACAACATCGCGCAAGCTCGGCGTTTTAAATCTTCCTACATCTGCCGGATTTCGCGTAGCTTCATATCTGCCCAAATCTTCGTATTTTCTGCCATAATAGGTCAAACCTACATTGTGAAATTTATTATCGGTAAACAAAGCTCCATTGTGGCAATTAATACAACGCGCTTTGGTGCGAAATAAGTGCAAGCCTTTTAATTCTTCGTAAGTTAGTGATTGCTTGCCCATTAGGAATTTATCGAAACGCGACAACCTGCACACAACCGAACGCTCAAAAGTAGCTATGGCAAAGGCTATATCTTTTATTTTTATATTTTTAACGTTTAAAATACTGTCAAATTGCTGCCGATAGCCTTTTATTGCTTTCACTCTGGCAACCACTGTGTCCAACGAGGTATTCATTTCAACTTTGCTGGTCAGCGGACCCAGCAATTGCTCCTCTAAGGACGATGCTCTGCCGTCCCAAAAAAAATGCTTTGAGTATGAAAGGTTCTGAATAGTAGGCGCATTACGTGTGCCTTCCTGCAAATTATGTCCTAAGGATAAGCGTCTGTTGTCAGTCCAATTTTGGTCGGGGTGGTGGCACGAAACACAAGCAATTTGCTTCGATTGCGACAAGCGAGGGTCGAAAAATAACTGCTTGCCCAACTCAATCAACGCCTTAGAATGAGGTTTGCCCTCAGGATAATTGGGCTTTGGCAACATGCCTAATTCTGTCCAAGCAATTGTGTCTTCAACATTGGGTTTCACCCATTTATCGGGCGATTGACTATACATAACTTGCAACCGCTTGTACTCGGAACTTTGCTTATTGCAGGAAACTGCCAAAGCCAATAATAATAAAAATACAAATTGTTGTAAATTCATTGTGTTTGTTTTTACAATTATCAATTTTGGCGGCTAAAATACAAGTCCTAATGATAATTCGCAAACAAAAACACTGTTTTTTAAATATTCGGTATTAAAAGCATGGGTGTAACCTGCATGAAGTTGAGCGTATAAATTATTTTGTTTTAATGTTTTATATGCTTTAAGCGTCAAACCGGTAGTCAAACGTTTTGCAATAAAATATTCTCGTTCTTTATATAATAAATCGTCAAGATAATCGGGTTTAGAGGCATCTGTCGTTGCAACATATACAGTATCAACCGGCATTCCGCCATTGCCAAAGCCAAAACCAACTGAATATTTTATTAAAAACTTATTGTTTATAAATTTAGAAATATTAGCATTGTATTTATGCCATTTTATGTTTTGCTTGCGATAATACGGAAAAGACGACACCTTTCTATTAAGCTGATTATAAGCGTAATCAACATTTATTTGCCAATTTACATTTTCATAATTTGTGCCAAATAAAAGATTATAACTCAACTTAGCAGAGAAGAGTTTTCGTTTTAAACTTTGATTTGCTCCGTAATATTCTGTTATGCTGTTTCCTTGCTCGGTTGTAACCTCCCTGTAAAGTTGCTCGTTGTTTGCCGTGCTGTTATAATTTCCCTCTATTTTTATAATGTTAATTGTATTTCCTACTTTTATATTTAGCTGATTATTAGTGCTATAAATATTTTTAGTGTGCCTCATATAAACTACCGAATTATCTTGGTCGTTGCCATAATGCCCTTTTCCTTTTCCGTAGCTAAACGAGCTTATTAGTTTAGCAATTTCATTAAACCTAAAAACATATTGCAAGCCAACATTATGTATAATTTCCACCCAAGGATGTTTAAATCGTGCGTCTAAAATTCCGTCATCGCCATACACGTGCAGAAACCCCATGAAAGCACCTCTATTCAACAAGGCAAAATAATTATCTTCCGATTTGCCATATTTATTTATTTGCATGTTTTCGATATATCTATCGTAGTGATAATTTAAGCCAATACTCTGATTATCAGATAATTTATAATCAACGCCTGTGTGAAAATTGAGTTGTAAAATGTCATTAATATTGCGCATATCTCGCAATTTAGCATAGCTAATTGTTTGATAGTCTATTTTTGTGCCAATGCTTAATTTTGGTGAAATTTTGTAGCTTATTGCTCCAACAAGTCGATATTGTTCCAATCTGTTATCGCCTTTGGTGCTATCGGAGCTTGGTGTGAAATTAAAAGGAATACGATATGGGTATAAAAATGAAGTGCCTCCGCTGTTTTTGCCTTTGCCGTAGTAATATGATGCAAGACCATAAACCGTAATTTTATTATTTAAACGGATATAGGAATGGGTTTGCAAACCTGTTTTAAATTTTTCATTAGCTTGATAATAATTTACAAAATCGCCTTTTTGATAGTTGTAAAAAATGTTAGCATCAAATACAATGCTATCCTTTAAATGCCTTAGTAATGAGGGATTTACGCTTTTTAATTCAGGTGTAATCAAAATACGATTTTCATTGCTAAACATAGAATTTTGAGCATAAAGAACAGAATTACATATTAGAAAATATATAATTACACTCCGCAATATATTTTTTTTTAATACCAACACTTTTTTTAATTAAAAATGAAACAGAAACCTCACAGGCAATGCACCTGTGAGGTTTTAAATATAACTCGTTTAATAATGCAATTCTCTTATTTTTTTACAGCAGGTTTTTGTCTAAGATGAAAATCTTTACCTGAATTATTTGTATCTTGATAAACAATGATTGCACCTTTTGCCAATGATGCTTCTGCATCAATTCCTGATGGGTCGGTTGTTCCGTGTTTTGTTTCCAAATCTTTTGTTCCGCCGGCATAATTATAAACTAATTTACTTTTATTTCCGGGAATTGCTTCGGTAACAGCTTTATTTACATTGCGGTAAAGCGAATAACCTTTTTTACCTACCAAATAAATAGAACCATTATCAATTTTAGGATTAAGACGCTTCATATTCGTCTTTTCGTATCCTGAGGCAAACACGTCAATAGCATCAACTACCCAGCTTGCAGGAACTTTCTTGCGTGGGAAAATCTTACTTTTCTTCCAATAATCGTCATCTGTTCTATCTTCGCCATAAGCCTTTGGTGCCATTCCTTGTGGATAGAATAAAAATATTGATGGTGATTGTTGCGATACAACCCATGCAGTACCCGGTCCGTAAGCCACTGCATCTAAATAATGAGAAGCTGGTATGCCGGCTGCCGGTGCAGGATAGGTCAATTTATGATTGTAAACATCAATGTCGTACATTACGTAATTTTCAGGACTTGATAAATCCACACTGTTAGGATAAGTTTTAGTATGGTCGATAGCACCCGAAACTGCTACTGTAATTTGCTTACCCGGTTTCAATATTGTTTGATTTGGGAAATAAAAATATCCCCAACCGGCAGGTGTCCAATCAGCTTTAAACCAGTATGGCTCGGTTGCTCCTTTTTCTATGTCAAATTTCATAAAATAAGAGTTAGAACCTACCGAACCAATGCAAAGGTCTTTTAAATCAACGTCTTTCATTGAGTTGTTATAAAGCGTAATATACTCACCATAAGCGTAATACTTTCTTTTCTCGTTGGGAGCAGGGCAACCTCCAAAGTATATTTCCTTAATAATTACTTGACTTTGTTTGCTTCCGTTCATTTTTATATTTACAACATCGCCGGCTTTCCATGCTTCGCCCACCAATTGGTTAGCTCTTCCGTTGTACGATGCCATTTTGCCGTTTTTCGTCCTAACTTCGGCAGTAGAAAAATCCCAAGTGCCAACAACTAAATCAAATACTGCTACACCTTTGTCATCAGTACTTTTCTTAAACTCTGTGCCCGTTTCTTTCGATTTTGCAGTTATTGCAACACCGGCTTTGGGTGTTGCACCGTCTTCGTATGACAACATTACTTTTACCTTTTTCATGGTAACTTCTGGGTCTTTTTCACACGATTGCCATACAAACATCATAGAAACGATAGCAATCATTGCTAATTTACTTACTAATCTAATTTTTTTCATACTTATAAAATTAAAATTTGAATTTATTTGAATTTTTTTATTACTAATTTATTTATTATCAGATATTTACTGTATTGATTTTAAAACTTCATTTGCAAACTCATTCCATAGCTAAATGATGTTACTAAATAACTATTTAGCAAATTAAACTCTATATTTTCTTGTTTGCTCCTTACTTTTGCCATTGTGTTAAACAAATTAATGGCATAGAAACTGATTTTAAATTTATCACCAATTTCTTTCGACACATTAATATTTGCCGAAAAATAAGGTGTAATGCTACTTTTGCCGAAAAAATATGTTCTATTTGTTGTTTTCACCATTTTTGATAAGTCGTTAAACAATACTTTATCGTTGTAATATGCCCACACATACTTTTCTTTAAATGAAATTTTGGTGTTCATATCATCAAACGAGGTGTAATAAAGCGGATAAAGTGCTGCAAAACTATTGCCTTCGTAAATACTGCGCTTAACTTCGGGTGGCAATGTTTGTCCTAATTCGTCGATGGCAAAACTGCGGTCGCCGCCCTCCATTTCCGATAAATTTTGGCTCATATTTATAAAAGTTCCCTCCAATTTTAGAGAAAAAATAAGTCGCAATTTCGGAATGTGAGTTATAAAGGTGGCATTAGCCGTAAAATGCTGTGTTTTTCTGCCATTTGCCATTCTGTCATCGCCATAATAATAGCCTACATATTGATAATGTTGTCCGTTGCTCATTACTTGGTTGTCTCCCAATGCTGATGCTATGATATTGGTATTGAGATATTTATAAAAATAATATTTACCATCTAAACGCAACGAAGTATGCAAGGCTTTTATTTTGCCAAAATCAATAACCCACTCTACGCCATGCCTGTAAACGGGCGAACCATTGTCGGTATAAGATGCCGTTTTGAACGAACGTTTTTCCTTTTTTTCCAATATTTCATCGGGTAAAACCCCTGTTTTATCGTGTACTACCACTGTTCCGCTGCCGCTGATGCTGTAACTTCTATCCTCGTAAGGAATTTTTACATTGGTCAATTGCTTGGGCGTGGTTAAATAATAAGTAAAAGGTATATATTTGTGCTGCCTTCTATATTGGTCGAGTCCGCGCGTGTTGAAATAAGCCACCGAAAGCGATATTTTTTTTAAACGTGTATGAATTCCTATTTCAAATTGCTGATTTTTCTGCCATTTCAGGTTTTTGTTTTTCAAAATAATATTTGGCTCTAAATAATAGGCATAATAAGTTGTTCCATCGGCTAAACTACCGGGCACAAATGCCAAACGCGTATTATATGAGGGACGTGTATAGAGCATTCCGAAAGTTGGCAATTTCACTGCCTGCCCCCACGAAGCATACCAACTTAAATTTTTAATAAACTTGTTATTTCCCTTATTTTCAATTACATTGTGGCGCAAATTGAAACGAGGCGACAAAGCAGATACATTTTTATATCTAGAATCTTTCACTATGCTGTAATCGTTGCGCAATCCGGCGGTAAAGGTTATTGAGTGATGTTTATTCAGCCTGTATGAAAATTGCTCTTCAAGATATGCGGCAAGGTTGTTTAGGTATGGTTCATCTTTATATTTTTGCTCATACCAAGTTGGCGTGTAGGCTCTATTTTGATAATAAACACCTTCGCCCATATTGCCCGAACCTGCCAATTCAAAGCCAAATTTCAATTTGTTCGTTATTTTATCAAGTCGCGATAATTTATTGAATTTCAGCTTTATAGCATAATTTATAGGCTTTGAGTCGTCATATTCTGTTTGTGTCCAATGTCCTCTTTTCAGAATTTGAATTGGCGATAAATCTTTGTTTGCATCGTATTTTTCGCCCACAAAATAACCTTCCTCAGTTCCATGAAAAGCCAGCGAGCTGGTAGCCGCCGATTTATAGTAATATTCTTCGTTATTTTTGTCGGTATAATTCACATTGGCAGCCAAATTTATTTTGCTAATCAATTTGCTGTTTAATTTCCAATTAATATCAACGCCGGCGCGTATATTCGACGACCTAATTTTTGTATAGCTGTCGTTAAATTCGTCGGGGTCGGCTTCCGATGAATATCCGCCAACATTTCCTGCCAAAGTAGATGAAATAGTGAGCGGTTTTCCGGTGTTGCTGCCGAAAATTTTCCTGTGTTTTAGCGTAAAAGCGTTGCGCGTGTAGTGTGTGTATGGCGATGCAATATTGCTTGTCGATTTTGTAAAATCGTAGCCAATATTCAGCACTCCTGCATTTTTACCAATACGAAAACCTTGCGAAACGGCAGCATGTTTTTGTCGTGGCGACGATGATAATTTTATGTTCAAAGGCGTAACACCCATTTTAGTTTTAACTTTTATCAATCCCGAAGTTAAATCGCCATATTCCACTGATGGCAAACCTGTTACGACCTCTATATTTTCAATATTATCAGTAGAAATCATGCGCGCATCTACGCCTCTTGCCGTTCTCACCGACGAAAACAAGGCATTATTCGACAATCTAATTCCGTCAATTTCTATCACTGTTCCAAAACTTGGTCGGTCGGCTTCGTTTTGCTCGCTTCTGATGGCAACGCGTCTTCTTCCACCACTCACCAAATTTTTAGAAAACGTTTGTCCGCCCGGCAGCAGCGTCATCACATCGGATAGACTTGTAACTTGCTCATGCTCAATGGCATCTATGTTTAGGTTATAACTTGTTCCGTTGCTTTTGTTTATTTGCTTGGCGGTAACATTCACGTCTTTTAAAGCATAGCTTTGCGTTTTTAATGTGAAAATTTTATTATTTTCGCCTCTATTGAAAAGTATTTTTTTGTTCAATTTGGCAAATCCCAACGAATTTATTTGTATTTCATGCTCGCCCGCAGGTATTGATTTTATTACAAAATTACCATCTTCATCTGCCACTGCCACCTTGTTGATGTCCACCACCATTACTATTGCATAAGGAACAGCTTTTTGTTTTATGTCCACAATTTTTCCGGTGAAAATAGCAAAATCTTCTTGCGACCGCCCAACAGAAAAAGATAATGTGAAAATAACAAACAATAAAAATGTTACTTTTATATATTTTTTAAGTATTAAATACATTCAAGATTCAATTAGCAATTAGGAATGAACAATTAGCAATTAGTCCGCTCATAATCAAGATATTGAACAATAAAAAGTTTGTTTTGTAAAATATTAATAACTAATTGGTCTTCAGTAAATAATCAAGTTGTTATTGACTGAAAATTTAAGTCTATTTATTTAGATTAAATAAAAACAAAAGTAGAATATCTGTTTTACATAAAAAAAATATTTTCAAACAAAATTTGAAAATTTTGTTAAGTCGGGCTTTTTAATAAAACCCAAAATACTTTTTACTCATTAATTTTCAACCTGTAATCAACATTGACAGTTGAGTTTTAAAAAAAAACTTTGTACACATAAAGATAAAATATTACTTTTGTGGCATAATACTTCGTTTTGTCTTTGTAATTGTTTGATTATGAGTTTTTTATAAGAATACTGCTTTTTTATAATATCTTGATTATCAGCTTAATAATTATTCTTTGTTAATTTAACGAAGTATTGGTGGCATAAACTTAAATAAAAAATAAAATGTTTGGAATTGACAGCGATTTAATAGTATTAATATTTGTAGTAATTTTACTGATTTTGGTATTTAAACTAATATCGGAATTAGTGGTTCGTTTTGTTGTAATCTTAGTATTTGCAGGTTTGGGATATTATTATGTGTATTATCACACCGATTTTTTCGATAAACACAAAGATAATATGATAGTTCAAGTGGTAGAAGATAAAATGGATTTTGTATCAGTTTTTGATTTTGAAAATAATTTTTGTGATAAAAAGAACAAAAGCAAAACCGATGAAATTACTTGTGAATGTATAATTAAGCCATTGGTAAAAGATTTAAAATCAAGATATTCAGACAAAGAATTGCGAAAGTTGCAAAAAGACAAAGCTCGTTATTTAAAGGAAATTTTGGCAGCTTTGAAACGCAATAAACCTCAAATTTTAGATGAATTAGACAAGCGCGGAGCAAGAGACATTTGGGACAATATGCTGAAAGAACTACGCCGAGGAAAGTTTTTAGGAAACTAAAAAATGTTAATTTCGATTGTCAATTTTTAGTTATTTATTTAAAGAATAATTGAAATAAAAACAGTCAGTTAAATTCTTTTAAACGTCTGATAATCAAAACTTAGCGAAACCTGTGTTAAATGTAGTAACACACTGTTTATCAAGGTGTTATATCGTAATTCGTAATTCATAATTCGCAATTTTCCGAAGTGTTGGAATAACAGATTTGTGAAAAAATATATGCCAAATTACTTTTGTTTTAAATAATTTACTTTACTTTTGCGCCTAAATTTTTAATTAATTAAATAAAGTAATAAACATGAAAATTAAATTATTAACGTTAGTCGTTTTTGTTTTTGCCTTTCTAACAGCTTGTAGTCAAGGCAAAAAGGTGAGTGTGAAACAAAATAGTTTGGATAACCAGCTTGATTCGGTAAGCTACCTTTTGGGTGCCGATTTTGGAAGCAGATTATCAGCAACCGGATTAGAAGAGCTTAATTATGAGGCATTTATAGAAGGAATGGAAACTACTCTTGGAGGCGATACTTCTCGCATTAACCTACAAACAGGTGTTGGTAAAATAAGATTATTTTTTCAACAACTTGAAACTAAAGTAGCCGAGAAAAACAAAAAAGAAGGTGAAGAATTTTTAGCAAAAAACAAAACCAAAGAAGGTGTAAAAGTTACAAAATCAGGCATTCAATACATAGTATTGAAAGAGGGTAAAGGTAAAATCCCAACCGATACAAGCCAAGTAAGAGTACACTATCACGGAACATTGATAGACGGTAAGGTTTTCGATAGTTCGGTAGATAGAGGCGAGCCTGTTGTATTTCGTGTAAACGGAGTTATCAAAGGTTGGCAGGAAATTTTACAAATGATGCCTGTTGGTTCTAAATGGAAAGTATTTATTCCTACCGATTTAGCTTATGGTACAAACGTAAGACCCGGTGGCGTAATAAAACCAAATATGGCTCTAATTTTTGACATTGACTTGTTGGAAATAGTTGACCCAAAAGCCAATGCAAACAAACAAAAGTAATTTAAACATTATGTAGAGAGATGCGAGGGCGTTTCTCTACATTTTTAATAATAAATGTAAAAAAACAATTTGTTCGGGTTTTTGGCTATTAGCTCTTTTTAAAACAGCCAAAAGCTCAACAAACTTAAAATCAAAATATAATGACAGCAGAAATACACACCGATAAAGGAGTTATGAAAATTAATTTCTTCGAGCAAGATGCTCCAAAAACAGTTGAGAACTTTGTAAATTTAGCAAAAAAAGGATTTTACAACGGATTAAAATTCCACCGTGTTATTCCTGATTTTGTAATACAAGGCGGTTGCCCCATTGGCGATGGCACCGGAGGTCCGGGCTATGCAATTAAATGTGAATTAGATGGCAATAACCAATATCACGATAGAGGAGTTTTATCTATGGCTCATGCAGGAAGAGACACAGGAGGTTCGCAGTTTTTTATTTGCCACAATCGCCACAATACATCGCACCTTGACCGAGTACACACCGTATTCGGAAAAGTATATGAAGGTTTAGATGTAATTGACGCAATCAGACAAGGCGATACTATTGTAAAAATTGATATAATTGAAGATTAAACCGAAGACGGGAGACCGAAGATGTAAGTTAGCAGTCATTTTCGGTCTTCAAGTCATTTTGTTATATGGTTAAAATTTGAATGAATTTGCAAAAATCAAGATTTTGGGCTTTTCGGTAGGTACAAATCTTTATTGTAAGTAAATTCAGATAGAAATTTGCACTACAAAAAAATATAAAGATGAATTTAGAAATAAGCGGAAAAATATTTAAAATATTACCTGAGGTTAGCGGTGAAGGACGCAATGGAATATGGGTGAAACGCGATTTTGTGATAGAAACAGAAGAACAATATCCACGCAAAGTGTGTTTTTCAACTTGGGGAGACAAATCAAACGAATTGAAAAATTACGCCGTTGGCGACAATGTTGTGGTTAGTTTTAATGCCGATTCGAGGGAGTATAACGAAAGGTGGTACACCGATTTAAGAGCATGGAAAATTATTAAAAAGCCCTCTGCTGCAAATGCTGCACCTATTGATATGCCGCCAATAAGCGAGGCAGATATTCCACCTGAAACTAACGAAAGTGATGATTTACCATTCTAGGGCATTTGTTCAATTATTTGGTGAAAAACTCTTTTAACCGCAAAGATTGCGCAAAACAAAACTTGCAAAAAATTTGCGCACTTGGCATTCTTTGCGGTTAAAAAAACTATTTGTAATTAGGAAACATTAAAATTAAAAATTAAAAGTTAAAAATGAGTTTTTTTTAAGTAAAAACAATCGGAAAATACAAAAAAAAAACTTAGCAAACTTTTTTTTTATTTATTGATTTTATATTCACATTATACCTAAATGGAAAATAATTATCTAAGAGGAAAAGATAACCTAATCTTTTTTTTAACTTTTACTTTTTAACTCTTAACTCACATTATTAACACATTATCAAAATCCCCCCGTAATAAATGGAATGATTGTTGGTAATATTTTTATAAAATTGAGAGTTGAGAATTGAAAATTGTGAATTAGGCTTACGCAAAACAATGAGCAATAAGCAATTAACAATTATAAGGCTAACAATAAACACATTACAAAAAATATAAACAGATGAAGATTAAAGTTACAGATAAAAATAACGAGATACTGGCTGGTGTAGATGTTAAACTTGAAATACGTAACAAATCACTAGAACTGAAAACCGATGACAAGGGTATGATTTTGGTGGAAGATGCCCAAGAGGGCGACATTATAAAGTATTACGCCAGTAAAGACGATATTACTGAACTGAAATTTTCAAAAAATACGGAAACCTCTTTGATTATAGCTTCGCCCATTAAGAACATGTTGTTTTTTGTTGCCGATGCAAATTCTGAACCTGTTGAAGAAGTAGGTTTTACATTTAGATATTTGGGAAAGGAAATAAAGAAAATTAGCAATGAGCAAGGCGAAATAAAATTATCTAATATCCCCATAAATACAGAGGTAACATGCTATCAAACTAATGAAAAAAACGAGGTAATAAATTCAAATATCTACAAATGCGACAGTTCTATTCAGCGATATGAGTTGCAACTACAAAAACATCATACGCACAGGAGTGTGAAATTTGTATTTACCGATAAAGACAAGAATAAAATAAAAGAACTTAAAGTAAGATTTAAGATTGCGGGAAAAGAGTTTGAAAAAACGGTTAAAGAGTCGTTTGTGGTACTTGATAACATAAAAATAGGTTCAATAATTGAGTGCAAGCAATTGGTTGAAGACAAAGATTTAGAATGGAAAAAATTTAAGTGCGACGCAAGTGTTGAAGAGCTAGTGTTTAATTGCGATAACGATTCAGAACAGCAACAATTAACTATACCTATTCAATCAAGTAATACAATAAAATTTAGGTTTGTAGATTCTCATTTAGAGCCAATTCCGAATGCTGTTGTAAAATTTGAAGTTGATGAACACACAAGGCATAAATACACCGATGCTAACGGAGAAGTAGAAAGCGACAAGTTAGAAATTAGCGAAAAATTTCATATTTCTGTTGATGTAAAAGGTAAAAAATACAGTAATGAATTGATGTTTCAAGGAAATGAGGGTGTGCAACAAATAGTTTTAAAAAGCAATAATGGCGCATATTTCGTTTTTCTTGGGATATTGCTTGCATTATTAGTTGGAATAATGATTTATGCAGCGGGAGATTTTACGCGCAAAATAATTACGAGCAGCCAGAAAACTGAAACTGTAAAAAAAGACACCGTGATAATTACTAATTACTGTTTTACATTGAAAGACAATAATAACAAAGCCTTAGAAAATGGTCTTGTAAAGCTTTATTATGCGGATACAGTATTGTCTGCAAATACAAATAATAATGGTAAGGTTAAATTTAAGCCTCTACCAAATAAACTGCCTACAAAATATGAAATTTCAAAATTTGGTTTTGTATCAATTTCTCAATCGCAGGTTAAAGATAGTGTATTTGCCGAAAAAATGATAAAAGATTCCACCATATTTATAAACGAAAAAGTATTAGACTGTAACACTGTTACTAAATCAAATGGCACAAAAGAGAGTTATCATACTTTTAAAATGAAAATTAACAAAGGTAGCTTTAAAATATGGTTCAATTTCTTTAAAACTCTAAATAATGTAAAGGTATATGCGGGCGATATTAATAATATTAGCAAAGAAACCTTAATATTTAGTACTGACAAAGAAAAGAAAGGAATATACAACAGTCCGTATATGAATTTTGACACAAAAGACGGATTGGTAACTGTTTGCATAACAAGTAGTAACGCTAAATCTAATTGGGTTTCTAAAATTTATTGTGCAAAAGGAGCATTAGCCAAACCGAAAACAACTATGCAACCCAAAGCAACAACAAAACCCAAAGCAACAACGCAAACTAAACCAAAGAAGAAACCTGCTACTACAACAGGAAACTAATTAATTAAGAATTAAGAATGAAAAATTAAGAATGATTTTTATGCGTTTTTTTAGTAAAATCTATGTGAAAAATTTAAAAAAAGAACGCCAATTTCCCTATTTGGAAATTAACATCTTTAAGGTTTAAAAATATTATAAAAAGTACTGTTTTACTTTTTAAATTTTAATTCTTAATTAGTGTAAAATCAACGAATTTGATGATAAAACACACAAACACTTAGGTTTTTATATAAAAATTTACAAACCTTTAATTTTCAAAATAATTTTTGAACAAAATTAAACGTAAAATATCGTCTTTTACAGTAATCGTTGTGTTTTTGAGTGTGGCATTGGCAGGTGTTGCACTCTTGCCGCTTTTACCTGTTAAGTTGTCGCCCTCGCACGCACTACCCGGATTGACGGTGCGTTTTTCTATGCCCAATAATTCATCAAGAGTGGTAGAAATGCAAGCAACCTCAAAGTTAGAGGCAATGCTTTCGCGAGTAAAAGGTGTGAAAAATATATATTCGCGTTCGGGCAATGGCTGGGGCAGAGTTACCTTAGAACTCGATAAACACAGCTCGATAGATGTTGCTCGATTTGAGGCATCTACAATAGTTAGGCAAACATGGTCGGAGCTGCCGCGCGCGGTAACTTATCCCTACATAACAGTGAGGCGACCCGACAAAAAAGCCCAACGCCCATTTATGACCTACACTTTAAATTCAAGCACTTTACCAATTATTATTCAAAACTATGCCATAAACAGCATAAAACCGAAGTTGAGCAATATTGCCGGCATCTACAAAGTGGCTATAACCGGAGCAACACCAATGGAATGGCGATTGGAATATGACGCCAATCAATTAAACACTTTACAAATTTCGCCCCAAGAAATACGAAAGGCTATTCAGCTGCAATATAAGACCAATTTTTTAGGAATGGGAAATGTAGAAAACAGCAATGGCAACACTTCATTGATGCGAGTTGTTTTGGCTCCCGAAACTGAAAATAATAATTTAGATTTATCTAAAATTTTTGTAAAAAATAAAAAAGGCGAAATATTTTGTTTAGATAGGTTGCTAAAAATGAAACGATTGGCGCAAACTCCACGAAATTATTATCGCATAAATGGTTTAAATTCAATTTATATATCAATTTCGGCAGAGGAAACCGCCAATCAGCTTAATTTGAGCAGCGAAATAAACAAAGTTATGCAAAAAGTAGAAGAAGAATTGCCTTTTGGATACGAATTGCACCAAAGTTACGATGCTACCGAATATATAAAGGAAGAGCTTAATAAAATTTATGTTCGCAGCGGTTTAACTATTCTAATTTTGTTGATTTTTGTGTTCATCATTACCCGAAATTTGCGATATTTGTTTTTAATAATAGTTAGCTTGGTAGTAAATTTAGCTATTGCCATTATACTTTACTATTTTTTTAAGTTAGAAATACAATTATATTCGCTTGCGGGCATCACTATTTCTTTGAGTTTGATTATTGACAACACAATAATTATGACCGACCATTTGATGCACAAAAGCGACCGAAAAGTATTTTTGCCAACTCTTGCCGCCACACTTACAACCATTGGCGCGCTTTCGGTGGTGTTTTTTTTAGAAGAAAAAATACGTTTAAATTTGCAAGATTTTGCCGCAGTAGTAATGATTAATTTATTGGTTTCTCTGTTTGTGGCTTTATTTTTTGTTCCCTCGCTTATCGAAAAAATTAATCTTAAAAAACGTGTAAAAAATCAAAAAAAATCAAAATTTCAAGTTTCAAAACGGTGGATAATTTATTTTAACCGATTTTATGCAAAATTTATAAGCATATTGAGTCGCCGCAAATGGATAACTTTTATTTTGATTATTCTGTTTTTTGGATTGCCCACTTTTTTATTGCCCGAACGCATTGGCGAAAAAAAAGAGGAAGTAAAATCAGAATGGGCAAAACTATATAACAAAACTATTGGTTCAGAATATTATAAAAACAAGATTAAACCATATTTTGATATTGCTTTTGGCGGCACTTTGCGTTTGTTTGCCGAAAAAGTAAACAATGGCAGATATTTCTCGCGCAATAATAATGAAACAATGCTTAGCGTAACTGCCTCAATGCCAAATGGAACAACATTGAAGCAAATGAATAATTTAATTATTAAAATGGAAAGTTATCTTACAACTTTTCCCGAAATTAGGCAGTTTCAAACCAATATAAGCAGTGCCAAACGCGCCAATATTCAAATATTTTTTACTAAACAAGCCGAACAAAGCAGTTTTCCTTATCAATTGAAAAGCAATATTATTACAAAAGCATTGCAATTGGGCGGTGGCAGTTGGGGTGTTTACGGTTTGCAAGACCATGGATTTAACAATAGCGTTAGGGAACAAGCCGGCAATTTGCGTATAAAAATGCTTGGCTACAACTACGACCAATTATATATTTGGGCTGACACATTGAAGAAACGTTTGCTAAAATACCGAAGAATAAAAGAAGTTACGGTGAATTCTGATTTTAGTTGGTTTAAAGATGACTACAAAGAGTTTGTTTTCGACCTCAATAAATATCGCTTGGCTAAGAGCAATATTTCGCCATATTCACTGTTTACATCGCTTGCCAATGTGTTTGCCAAAGATGTTTTTGTAAACAATTTAACGGTAAAGGGCGAAATTGAAGTTGTTAGGTTAAATAGCTTGCAATCAGATTTATACGATATTTGGGCATTACAAAATATAGGTAGAAAAATTGATGAAAATTACTATAAACTGAGCGAATTGGCAAGTATAAAAAAAATACAAACACCTCAGGAGGTAGCCAAAGAAAATCAGCAATACCGGTTGGCGGTTCAGTTTAACTACATAGGCTCGTCAAAGCAAGGGCAAAAGGTGCTGAAGCGCGAAATTGAAAAACTAAACAAAATAATGCCAATGGGTTATACGGCGCAACCTGAAAGTTGGACAAGCTGGTGGAATAGAAAAGATAAAAAACAATATCGCTTGCTGTTTTTATTGGTTTTGATAATATTTTTTACAACATCGGTGCTTTTCAACTCCATAAAGCAGCCGTTTAACGTTATTTTAATTATTCCGATTTCGTTTATTGGCGTTTTTCTAACTTTTTATTTATTCGATTTAAACTTCGACCAAGGAGGATTTGCTTCTTTCATTATCTTGTCGGGAATCACTGTAAATGCAAGCATCTATATTGTGAACGAATATAATAACATAAAAAAATTACAGCCCAATTTACCAAGTATTCGCATATATTTGAAAGCTTGGAATAGCAAAATTATACCTATTCTACTGACTATTATTTCTACAATTCTTGGCTTTATTCCGTTTCTTGTGGGTTTAGATAAAGAATCGTTTTGGTTTCCGCTGGCTGCCGGCACCATTGGCGGTTTAATTATGTCGATTATCGGTATTTTTCTGTTTTTGCCGCTATTTATGAATGTTACCAAAAAACGCGATTGACATTGTGTGTCATTCCTTTTCGTCCCACAATTCCGCGTTGCTGCATTGTGGTCTATTGTTGTGTCTTCCCTTTCGTCCCACAATTCCGCGCTGCTGCATTGTGGTCTATTATTGTGTCGTCCCTTTCGTCCCACAATTTCGCGTTGCTGCATTGTGGTCTATTGTTATGCCGTCCCTTGCGGGACTTGGGCGTGTGCAAGCCCAATTGCTCATTGTTAATTGATTCGCTTTTTAGACACAAAATAAATGTTTTACATAGTCAATTTTTAATCCCATAACTAATATATCATCAATTTGTTCTAATTTTGATTTCCAGCTTAGAAATTCTCTATTTAGTTCTTTTTTCTGTTCTTTTGCAGGCAATTTATGAATTTCGTATAGTTTAGATTTAAAATTTCTTATCATATATTTTTGCTCATTAATGCCTCCAAATTGGTCGCTAAATCCATCAGAAAACATGTAAATCATATCATCTTCATAAACAACTAAATTATGAGTTGTAAAATGTTCCGGTTCTTTTTTGTGAAAACCAATAGGCATTCTATCTGCTTTTATTTCAATAAATTCGTCGGGTTTCTTTGCATGTGGTCTTATTATATAGAGCGGATTAAATGCTCCCGAATATTGCAAATGATTTGTTTCTAAATTAAGTTTGCACAGTGCTAAATCCATTCCGTCGTTTATTCTCATTTTGCCTGTTCGTTTTTGTTTCAACGATTTTTGAACATACAAATTTAATTCGTCAAGTATTTCGCCGGTAGATGAAAGATATTTCCTTTGAGTTATTTCATTTAAGAAAGTAATGCCCAACATACTCATAAAACCACCGGGAACGCCGTGTCCTGTGCAATCCACAGCAGCAAATATTAAATATTTACCTTTTTTTGTTATATAATAAAAATCGCCACTTACAATATCGCGAGGTTTAAAAAGTATAAAATGCTCTTTAAAGTAGTTAGTGAATAATGTTTTTTCCGGTAATATTGCCGATTGAATTTGCTTGGCATATAAAATACTGTCGGTAATTATTCGCTGCGAGTTTTCTAAACGTTCTTTTTGTTTAGAGAGCATTCGTTCACGATGTTCTAACTCGTTTCGTTGTGCTACAATTTCTGCATTACGCTGATGCAGAGCCTCGTTTTTATGTAATATTTCTTCTTGTTTAAATTCTAATTGTTCGTTAATTACCCTAAGTTCTGTTCCTTTTTTTCGTAATTCTTCGTTTTTTACTACAATATTCTTTTTTTGAATTTTTAATTCATGATTGGTTTTTAATAAATTTTCTGACTTAACCACCAATTCTGTATTTTTTTCCTCTACTTCGGCAGTTCGTTGCGATACTAATTGTTCCAAATTTTTATTAACATAATTCAATCTATTTGAAAGTTCTTTATTTCGTTTAAATGCGTGTACAGACCTCAATGTAAGCATGTGTGATTGGAAAAATATAAAAATAAATAATCCTAATGGCGATAAAAATGCGGTTTGGATAATAACTTCCTCGTGTAAAATGTCATTTACTCCTGCAATTATTAAAATTATAGTACCAATAAATGAGTATAATGCACCATCGCGTTTATTTTTTATTGCTTGTATTAATACATAAACTATATATACAATTGATAATGAGAATATTATCTCAAATATAATTAGAGTATGACTGTAAATGTAAGCCTTGGTTGATATTACAAGAGTGGTGATAATAATGCCATAATATACTATTGCTTTTATAAAGCTTTTGTTTATTTCTTCTTTAAAAGAAAAGTAAAAGAAGATGAATAATGCAACTATTCTTAGATTATTACTTATGTAATCTATTTTGGTCATAAATTCCCATTCGATATTAGGGAAAAAGTGTACTATCATGGTTTCACTATTGATAAATTGATGCGTAGCTGTGAATAATGCGGTTAAACCTAAAAATAGATTGCTATAATTTTTCGGTGTTAGTGTAAATAAACCTAAATAGTACATTGCCATTATCATGGTTAATCCAAGAACAAACGACGTTAAAGCCGTATTTTTCCATTGAATAAATTTCATCTGTTTGGCGGTACCTAACTTAACGGAGCTAACTATCCCGTTTTTTCTATGGTGAAAATTAGATACTTGAATTATTATTTCGTTTTCGCCTGCTTTGGGTTTAAAACTTGCGTCAGTAACAAACCAACGAGGTTCTTCATATTGTTTGCTGGTGCCAATTTTGCCAACTTCCTGTAATAATTGATTGTTTACCCACAATTTATAGCAAGACATTATGTAGGGCAATTGTAGAGTGTACACGCTGTCTTGTTCCGGAGCAAATTTCATTCTTAAACGGTAAGTTCCATAGCCACGCTTTCCCATTTTCTTTGAATGTTCGTATGAGCTTGTCCATTTACCGGGAACAGGTATGTAATCGCATTTTCTGCCCTCAAAATGTCCGGGTTGTATAAATTTAAAAGGATAAAATTCCCAATATCCATTCAGATTTATTTTTCCTTGTTCCTCAAAATTATAGGAAGATAAATCAATGAATCCGTTGTTTATTTTAGGTGGAGGTATAGTTTGGGCATGGATAACGGGTGTGGTTAAAATGCAAATAATAAAGCTGAAAACAATGACTTTTATTTTCATAATCTAATCAGGATATAAATACTTCGTTAAATTACGAATTACAAATTACGAATTACGAGATAATACCTTGTTAAGTTTTGATTATAAGGTATTTATAAGGATTTCTCGGAGTTTTATGGCAGCCACTAAATAACTGTAATATTAACATAACTCTCATTTATTCAGAGTATTAATTACTGCAATAAATCTACGGCACAAATTTAAATACAATTTTTTAAGAAACCAAACTATATAAATAATATTTTTTTTGGAAAATATAGTTTCGTTAATTGTGTTCGTTATGTTTATATCAAAAATAACTCCAAAAAGTGAAAATTCAATGGGAAATTGCTCATTGTTAATTGGTTTGCTTTATCCCACAATTCCGTTGCACTGCATTGTGGGCTATTGTTATGCCGTCCCTTACGGGACTTTGGTGTGCGTAAGCCAATTGCTCATTCCTAATTGATTTGCTTTATCCCA
>PDWI01006580.1_pt1 | contig 30757 bp, 33 predicted proteins | sample 1430891 | NCBI WGS metagenome assembly PDWI01 (sample SAMN01162508, study PRJNA174530) | Oral metagenome, whole genome shotgun sequencing project. | biome: Marine environment; feature: Marine mammal; material: Swab sample of the gingival sulcus; isolation source: swab sample of gingival sulcus... | reverse complement strand
TAAAGAGTTTTTGCCGTCTTACGAGGGCTATCAAGAGCGACTACTACACCATATGAACCAATCAGTTCTTGATAAGCTATACAGCCGTGAACTGAAAGATGTTGTCTAATAGAGCTAATTATTTGCTTATTATCAAATAGTTGCTTATCTTTGTAGTAGAAACTTTAAGAGAGTAATCAAGTTAATGCGTTGGATTGTATATCCTTCTCCACATTGCTTGGTTACTCTATTTTTTATATTTCTCTTATTTTCATTGCATTATATAGAATTATTTGTACCTTTGTTAGTGAAACATAGTAATAGAACTATTGTAAGCGACCTCGGATTGTATCTCCGAGTACCCGTTTATGATAGTTCTATTTCTTTAATGCTAATAAAATCTTCTCACTATCAGATATACTATAAAGTAACTTTTCCCTATTTGGACGCTCCTTTATTATTACCCACGACTTCTCTCTTTTTACCATTGTTTCTAAGATGTGTATCTTGACGGCTTTATCGCTCCTACTAACTCCGTTACCTAAATACTTAGCCTCTTTGACAACCTTATCAATAGAGAGCAACAATTCATTCTTTTCTTTTAAGTATTTATGTGGTTGATTAAGCCATTCCTTTATACCCTTTGATGAAATGATAATATCACCCTCTATCTGTTTGTTTGATAGTGTTAGCCCTTTTGATACCTTTGTCTTTACTTCATCTCTTATTTCCCTTCTCCTCTCTTTGATAAACCTCCTTTCTGTTCTCTCGTCCCACTTCTTCTGTATCTCCTGCACCTGCTGGGGTATTCGGTTTGCGTGTCGTTGTTTAGCAACCTCAAGAGCTGACGGCTTCTTCGCCTCCAAATACTTTCGGTTATTCTCAAGGAAGAGGGGATTTTTGAGCCGTGGGTTGGCGATTTTATCGTGGTTCTTATCCACAAACTCCTTGAAGCTTTGTGGTACGTCCTTTACCCCTTCTATCACCTTGCCTTTTCTCATCTCTCTTAATTCTTCAAAGGTTACGAGGATAGGGATAATCACACAACGGCATTGTGGGTGCCAGCCGTGGAAGTCAAAGTCTTTAGGATATTCGCCCTGCAAGTCATCACAGATACAATGAAAAGGTGTAGGCGTGCCATTGATTAGCGTCGTGTGGTTGTTAGATAGCTTTACTCGGTAGCCTTTGACGTGAGGGTTATCTCTCAGTGTTTCTAGCTTGGCTTCAGAATAAGCTCGGTGCATTTCCGTACGAACCAATCGCATAGCATTCTTATAACTGCTGCGATAAACCCCTTGCCCAGGGTGGTAAGTTTGTGCCGATTTAGACAACTCCATTTTGCCTGTCGCCTTATTCTTTACTCTGCGAAATAGTTTCTCAGGCTCATTCAGATAGCCTCTGATACTGCGACTGATTTCATCAACGGTCTTGCCTTCCTTAATGCCGTTCTGAATGATAATCTCTAGCTCCTTCTTGCTGTTCTGCGTTAAGTTCCATACACGCTGAGAAGTGTTTAAGCCGTCTTTCTGTTTAGCGTTATAAAAGGCTCTAGCGGACTGCTTGCGAGCTTCGTCCGTGCCTTTGGCTTGTGCCTTTTGGTAATAGTCGCTTTTAAGGTCTTTGGCTGACTTAGGCAAACGCTTATCTATAAAGCTTGTTATCTCTTTTGCTCCGTGCTGATACATCATTTCGCAAGCTCGCAAAAGGACGGCGTTCATCTGCAGACTTGTCTTAGCTAGCTCACGGCTGACGGCTTGGTTCGTTGCGAAGTCTTGCTCAAACATATAGTCCGCTTTGCCGTCTTCTATAGCTTTCCTAACGCCTCTATTCTGTAACGTACTTGCAAACTGCAGAGCCAAAAGCCGTTTAATGGCTTTCAGCACCTGCACCTCTATTTTATTCGGATTAAGCATTTCGACTTAAATAATCTTGTATGGTTATTTGTAGGCGTTCGTCTAGGTCGTCTTGTATCCTAAGCGTAGAGCCTGTTAATACATCTTCCCCCATATCCTCAACGAACTTGGCATACTTCATTCCTGCGACAAGCACGGCGACAATACCCTCGGAGAGTTTCTCCTCTTCAGCGATTTGCTTAGCATAAGCTTCGCCTGTCTGCTGTCCCTCAGCTGATTTGTCTTGCTTGCCCTCTGCTACGCTCCCTACAGTAGTGCCGAAGCTTGAATAAAAAAGCTCCCCATTGAGATAGACCACACAGCCTATTGAGTTACGCAAGGCTGTGGTTTGGTCTTTGTAAGTCTTTAACTTTTGAGCCTCTACCACTGCCTCCTCAAATCGGTGCTGTATCGTCTCGCAAAGCTCCTGCATTAGTTTGTTCTCTGCTTCTTGGAACGCTTGCTGAAGTTCTGCCTCGTTGAAGTCCACTTGTAGCCCTATCATATTGTCGGCTCAAAACTATCAATACGCGAACGTTCTGCCTCTTCTGCCTTGATACGCTCAAGCGTTTTCTGTGCATTGTCCGATAAACCTGCTTTCTCAATGGCTTCCTCCTGAGAGATGATAGGCTTATTACCGCTTGCACTAAGCCAATAGTCTAGTTCGTCCTTTTCCGAAACAATCATATACGGCTCAATATGTGGCTCAATGCTGATATTCTCGGCTTCTGCCTCAAACTCAGGATTAAGTGAAGTAAGAAAGCTTTTTAATATACTTACCCTTCGTTGCAGATAGCTGTCAAAGATTTCTCTTTTGTCTTGCACTTTGAGGTGTGCGTCCATAAACAGGAGCTTGAGGGCAATGCCACTAAGATTGCCTAAGTTCTTAACGGCATCAAAAGAGATGTCCGGTGTCTGCGTTTGCGAGTAGATGAGCATTAGCAGAGTTGAAATCTCAAGCTTTACACTCTCTGGAGCATCAGCCCAACTGAGGTACTGAGCTTTAGCATCTTTGTCCCCTTGTAAGATAGCACCACTTTCCCCTTTCTTAGAAAAACCTAAAATCTTGCCATTGACAAATATCTTAGGACTTGCGTGATAATCATTTGTGTCGGCAAAGTTAGAGAGCAATGTCTCCAATCTGTCAATCAAACCATCCACATCTTCCGTCTCATAGCTGTCTTGATGAGCATAAACGATAGGGATTTTACCTAATGGGTTCTTCTTTGGATAACCGTCTGATTGTATTAGCCCATTGCCCTTGCCCTCCCAACGATAGAAAGCCGTATCGGTGTAAGTTTCAAAGTAGGTTATTTCGTCTTCTCCCACGAAACGCTTATACTCTCTTGAGAAAGCAACCATATCCCCATATTCATCAAAATAAGAGTAAAGCGTATCGCCATTCTTAGGTGAGAAGAGAGCCGTCTTGATTTTGAATTTAGTAGGGAAGCCGTAAGTGTTGTGTACTTCGTCTTGCTCAAGTGCATACCAAAACTCAGCACACTCCTTATAAGAGAATACAGTCCTAGCGATTTTTCTGTCAAGCGTATTAGCCTTAACGTTCTTTATGACTCGCCTTAGTGCTTTGATTAAGCCGTCCTGATTAAGCTCTCCATCTAAGGCTTCAGGGCGATACTCTACGGGATTACCAAAGAGGAAGGCGACAGCCCGCCTGATAATCGTCTTCTGAAGAGATATAGCTATGCGATTAACCTTCACGGTCGTTTCGGTCTCTGAGCCGTTATCATCTGACTTCCTTACCCTCTTGTCAGGTCTTTCTGTTTGACTGTTTACCTTATGTTTCTTGGGGTCTAAGGCTTTCTCTGCTTCCTCTTTGCTTGGCACTGCTGTCGGTCTGCCACTCTTAAGGGTTTGCACTGCGTCCTTCCCCTCTTTTCCGTTGATTAGTTCATCAATCTTGCTCATTGTCTTCTTGTATTAAAAATAATCTGCTATTTCGTTTATGTCTTGTGCTTTATCACGTTGCTCTACCGTCCCTGTCAAGCAGTCGGGAGCATCGTCGTGCTCGTTCTTACCTGCTTTGATGTAGCCAGATAGAGCTTTGTAAAACTCTGCAAATGAATGTTCCCACCCCAAAGGCATTAAGCAGAGGTTCTGAACACTTGCGGAGTTGGAGAAAATGCGTGCTTCCTTATTCTCGGACTGATGAAAGCCATTAAAGAAAGTATGGCTATTGCCCAGCTCTCTTGTCAATCTCTCTACATTACGTAAGAAACCACGTCCCCCGTTGTTGCTCTCGATGACGCAATGTTCCACGCTCCATTTAGTGAGCATTCTTGCCAATTCACCCTCTGTGTACTCCATTGGCTTCTGCGTATAAAGCACGTCAAGGATGTAGTTTGCCTCGGGTAGCTCATCATAAATAATTGCACAGAGGTAGTCCGCTCCAGTATCGGCAGTATCAACGTAGCACTTCCGCACGTTCTTTTTATTAAATGGCACTTCTTGGTAAGTCTTAAAGCCTTGAGCATACATCAGTCCCTCGCTTGGCTTAGGGTCTTGCTGATAGAGGCTATTGAAAACTTGAGGGTTACGTTCACGGCTCGCCTCAAGCTTTTTACGGCTGTGTCGCTCTTCCCATAGAGCCTCGCCCTCTTCTCTTGGGTCGTCCTCTGTTGGCTTACCCTCTTTCAAAGCTTGATAGACAACTACCACCCAACCATTAGGATTTTCTAATTCGTCATAATAGCCGTCATCTCGGAGCAGCTGTCCTGCTAAGTCGTCCTCGTGCCAACGAGTATAGACTATTAATTGCTGGCTATCATTGTGTAAGCGGGTATCTGCTACAGTATCATACCAATTTCTGACAGCTTCTCTTATTGTTGGCGACCACGCTGTTTTAGCGTCTTTGTAGAGGTCGTCCATAATAAGGACATCTACAGGCTCTCCTGTCAATGCACCACCGACACCTACCGTCTTAAATCCTCCTTGATAGCCAACAATCTCACACTCGTCAGCATTTCGTAAGAACGAACCTGCTACTGTCGTTACATTACTTGCATTTAAGCTTGTATCTGGAAACAATTCATTATACTCAGGAGTATCAATTACTCGCTGTATCTCTCTATTGAATTTGCGTGCCTTTGGGGCATTGTAGGAGATAATTGCTATTCTCTTATTTGGGTCTTTGCCTAAGAGGAAAGAGGGCAAACGTCTTGTACTGCCCTCGCTCTTTCCATGTTGCGGAGGCATAAAGACCATTAACTTCTTAATCTTCCCCTCAGCAAAGTCCGTCAGCTTTTGATAGTAGCGTTTGTGAAAGTCGGCAGGTTTGAAGTTGGGCATTGTGTACTGAGTAAAATGCAAGAGGTCAGAGCGACCTAATCTCTTAAATCGCTCCTCCAATAATGCTAAATACTCTTCCCTCTCTGCCCGTGTCATCTACTTAGTCCTTAATCTTCTTTTCCAACTCCTTGATGCGTGCTTCCAACTCTTCATCACTCTTTTTAGAGATGAGGTCTTCGCCGTCTTTGCCTGTTAGTTCTATACGCTCAGAATAACCCCTGTTTCGCCCTTTGGTCTTGAGATAGAAAATAATCGCCGTCGTGTCGCCTTCGTCAATCTTCTGTTGTAGCTTACCCTCAACGAAGTCCGTCTGACGCTCTGCAATTTCTTCTACCAACTCGGCAAAGTCCTTGTCCTCATTCTTCCATAGGTAGAAAGTCTTACGGCTTATTCCTATTGATTCGCAAGCAGGAGCGATAATGCCATTTGTATTAGCAAAAGCCTCAAGAAACTTCTTTTGTCTCTGTGCTTTTGCTTCCTTGTTAGCTTTCGCTCCCTTGGCTTGTGGCTTCTTAGCTTTAGTTGCTTTAGGCTTGCTCGCTGTTACCTTTTTCGTTGTTGTCTTCTTCTTTGCCTCTGCCATACTGTCTAATCTCTAATTCTTACCCCTTTGAGTGCGATGTCGCTTACCGTGTCTTTTAGATCTGAGAGATTGCTCTCCATAGCGTGTAGCTTTTGTGTATTTGTCTCAATGCCCTGTACGCTTTTGAGGATGTTGTTCGTATTGGCAACTAAAAGCTTCGTCATCTCGCTGATAGAATAAGTGTGGCTCTGTATCGCTGTAGCTCGTCCGTTCAACTCGTCCACGCTCTCCTGTGAAGCCGTCGCTATACCTCGCCCTCGAGAACCCTCTCGCTCGGGGTCTTGCGTCAAACCAAACTCTTGGAAATTAATCTTTTCCATTTGCTCTTTCGCATCCACGAGCTTAAGTCTTAACTTCTCCTTGGCTATATGCAAAGCTTCATCGCCTTTGTACTTGCCTTTGTCGAAAGTCCCCTTCTTGAACTCATCGACGGCTTCGGCAATCGGCTTGCTAAGGAATTGTTTGATGAGCATTCGCTTGGTAATATCATTGATAATATCGTTTACCTTGTCGCCCCACGCCTTGGCTCCGTCTTCGCCCTTTTGGAAAGCTTCGATGAAAGCATTGCCCAGTTGCTCGGCTATCTTCTCCGAGCTACCGCCGATAATGTCTTCAACAAGTTTATTCGTTACCTCCGCCATACGTCCACGAAGCTCTTCTATCTTCTGCTCCGCTTCTTTTATCTTCTTGCTGTCTTGCTTGCTGGACTTCTTGCTTTTCTCAGCGTTGATTTGCTCCTGCAGGTGGATTTGTTGTTGAGCCATATTCTCGAGGTCGCCACGAGCTTGCTTGTACTTATCCGTCCCTAAAGCCTTGCCCGCTGAATACTCAATCTTGCCAAACTCGTCCGCAATACGCCCGACGGCTTTCTGCATTGTGGGGCTATCCTTTTTGAAAGCTTGGCTCACCTTATTAAAAGCCGAAAAAGCTCCCTCGGTGGCAAGCGTTTGCTGGTAAAGCTCTTGGACGGTCTCTGCCATTACTTGATTAACGAAGTCTATTGCTCTCCCCTTTCGCTCTATGAGTTGTGTAATATCCTTATGGTTAAGCTCCCACTCAAGCTGGTCTATTTCGCCTTGAAGATGTTTAATTTGCTTGTCCTTGGATCCGCTGTTGTCAAAAAGGCTGGCAATCTTCGTAGCTAACTGCAAAGCTGTAGAAATCACTGCAAGGATAACCGAAGCTTTCTCTACCATATTCACCGCTTTAGCTCCAGCCGTAGCTGTGGTGCTTATCGCTGTAGCGGACATTGTAGCTAACTGCATTATGGAGTTTATCATCCCCAAAGTAGAACCTGCTATCTCTCCAGCTGTCTGTAAGATTTTCCCAGTCGTTCCACCAACAGCTTCACCCATTTCTTTGAAAGACTTGGTACACTCATTCAGTGTACGATGTAAATCTTGCCACTCCTTAATTGTGCGAGCTTTTGGATTTAACTCAGACTTTGCACGCTCCCCAGCAATCTTATTTTTAAGCGTTCTAACCTTTGCAAGTGCTACTGCTTGTTTTTGAGGATCGCCCCCTCCTTTCTCTTGGAACTGCTTCAGTTCGGCTTCAGCTTGTTCAAGGGTCACCTGTAACTGCTCAAGGCTAATCTTTGCTATTTCAGATGTCCACGCCTTATATTCTTCCGAACGAGAAGCAAACTGCTCATCTATCTTACCAAGAGCTTCCTCTTCCTTGCGATTAAGTTCGTCCACATTGCCTTGGCTAACGCCCTTTTTTAGGATTTTGGTACCCTGCTCATCAGTTCTATATAAAGCATTGCGTTTCTCGGCAAACTCTTGCTCAAGCTCCAAGCGTTGCTGTTGGTAGGTCTTAACTTCCCCCAGCACACTCTTAAAGTTTGCTTCTTCGGCTTGTGCTAATTGCTTATTAGCTTTTTCTACCGCTTGACCTAACGCTTTTTGTTCGTCCGCACTAAGGTCTTGAATTTTAACATCTGCAACCTGCTTCTTATTACGTTCGGCATAGGCATTGAACATTTCAGACTTCATTCGCTCCACTTCTGCGAGAGCTTGCTTGTGGTTAAGCCTTGCTTGTGCCTGTCGTTTAGCAAATCCGTCCTTCATTGCCTCAATGCGTAAAGCCTCAAGCTCAAATTCGCCTTTTTGGACGCTCGCTTTAATTTGCTTCTGATAATCCTCTAAGGCTTTCTTTTCCTGTTCTGCTTCTTTATTTTGTTTCTTCCCTGCATTATTGATACCACCACTACGACGAGCAAGCATAGCAAGCTCTCTGTTTGCTTTTGCCTGTAATTTTATTTTCTCTGCTCGAGCTTTTCGCTCTTTATCTTCGGCTTCGTGGTCGCTATCGGTTAGCTGATTAGTTGCGTGGATAATCGCTATCTTCCTGTCTTGAAACGCTAACTCAGTATCTAATTCTTCTTTGATTAAAGCCTTGTACTCATCTAAGGCTTTCTTTCTCTTTTTGGGGTCGCCGTTAGTATCATACATCAAAGTTTGTGCTTGTGCTTTAAGGTTTTCAAGTTCAGCTTTTCGCTCTTGCCACTTGGAGATGTCCTGTTCTAACTGCTTCTCTTGACGTTTTAGGTTTGCTTGTGCGACAGCTTTATCGTTCATTTCTTTAACTTTCGCTACTGCCTTATAACCTGCATCTTGAACCCCAGTAATGCCTTCAGCTGTAGCATTGGCATATTCCTTAAGTCCTTGTTTCACTTCGCTTATACTCCCTGTGAAAATACCAGCGACGATTGTCCCTAACGCTCCGAAAGTCTTGATAATAGCCTTAAGTCGCACCTCCACTTGCGACTTAATCAAGCCGACAAAGTCCTTCAACGCTTCTTGTGGATTCTCAAAAGCCTTTCGCCCCCAATCACCAAACTGGATAAAGACATCGCCTAAATCCGTTAGCAACTGCATAAGTTGATCTAACATTCCACTCAGATAACCTGTGTACTTGGCAAAACGTATCTGCTTCTCCTCGGTGCTATTCATCGCCTTGTAGAGAGCTGTAAAGGCTATGACGACAGCAGTTATAAATGCTCCTAATGGATTAGCAATAAGAGCTTTCATTGCTCTCCCCATTCCTCTAATTCCATTAATGGCACCTTGCAACGGCTGAGGCAGAAGAGATAAGCCTTGTTCCAACTGCTCTGTCATATTGATAGAGCCTGTCTGCTGAGCCGTCTGCCCCATTGCTTGCATTTGAGCAGTTGCTTGAGACATTGCCCCCTTCATTCCTTGCAGAGCATTACGCTCTTCATTTATTTGAGTTTTGAGAGACTGCATACTTTCAGTCAAGCTGTCAACCTTTGCAGTATCTCCCGACGTGTTGGCTTGTTCTCGTGCCGTACTTAGGACATCATACTGAGAGGATAATTCAGAAATAACCCCCTCCTGTGTTTCAATGCTTGAGTTCATTGCCTCCACCGTTTGGCTAACTTCATTAAAGCTATCCCCCAACATAGAAGTAATATCAACAGCTTCTTCGCTATTGCTCAAAAATGAAGAAAAGACCGCATCAGCACGGCTCATACTATTCTCAATAGCCTGTCCTAAGCTTTGAGTAGATTGCTGTAGAGCAGAGGTATCTATTCCCCCCTGTCCGATACTTGATAAATATATTTTAGCTTCTTCTACTTTCTGCTTGAACTCTGTATTATCAAAAAGAAGCTTAAAATTAATTCCTGCCATTTTATACTGATGTATTAAAGGTTCTCATTATCTCCTCTTGGTCTTCAGGGTCGTCTGCTCTTAATACTTTCTTGCCTCCGCCTTTTCCCTTACTGTCTTTGTCGTTTTTAGGAGAATAAGATGGTAAGACAGCTCCGTAAAGCATTAGATTGGCAAAGGACAATTCATAAAGTACGTATTCAAAACTTAGCCTGTATGCCTTTACAATTCCTGCGACTATTGCCCAAACGCTGTCATTTAGGTCGGTTATTTCTTCGTATCCACCACTTCCCTTGTCTTCTTTAGAAGATTTATGTCGCTTAGGAAAGTGGTAAGAGCGAAAAAATACTCAAACTCCATTTCTTTTAAGATTGCTTGGATCAGTAGAAAAACCTCTTTTAGGCTTAATTGATTTTGAATACGTTTAGCCAGCTTACGTTGTTTGCGTTTAGCGAAATAGCTTATGATAGGGAAACGCTCCCAAAAGCTCGGACGCTTAGCCCCTATGATGAGAATGCTTGCAAGCTCGCTAAAGGCTTCGCAATCTTCAGCATTAGCAAAAACCTCTTCTGTGATATTTTTATCAAATTCCCTTATTGGAATTTTGCTGATACATTTACTTGCAAGAATAAGTGTCGCTAAGGTTGGCGGAGCTACATCAAAGCTGTAAGCTCCAACCTTTATTCTCTTTTTCTCTTGAAGAACCGTAGAGGCTACTTGTTCTTCTATTGTTTGCTTGTTCATTGTTTTGCCTTTTATCTTGTTTTTGCTCCAAAAGTAAAGGGGCAAAGCAATTACAAACGAAAAGTTATGGTAAAGTTATGGTCAAAAGCGAAAAATATTGGGTGAATGTTTGCTCAGGTGTCAAAGATTTATTATTAGCCTGTAAAATAAAAATTCTTTCCTTGTAAAATAATTCGCAAAAATAAGGCACAAAAAAAAAGAGCTGTCAGAAATTAATCCGACAGCTCTCGCTTCCTTTGTTTATGTCGTCAAACAATAATTAAACAACGGAAATAAATCTACGCCCTATCTCGTGAATCCCCTCCACAATCTGCCGACGCTTATCTGCTCGTGGCTTGCGATGTCCGCTCATATAATGCCCTAATTGCTTTTCGTTAATACCCGTAACTCGTGCCAAAGCTGAGCGACTAAGCACCCCGTCAAGGCTATGCAATAGAGCTGATGTTTCTAAGACAAAATCAAGTTCGTATGCTCCATCAACTACACAAGCAGGTAATTCGTCGCCGTCCTCTATACAGCCCTCAACGTGAAAAGCAAAGGCTTCGGCAAAACTCTCCTTTAACTTATCTAAGTCCTTATGCGTATCAACAACCAAACCGCTATCACATACAGCAGAATAGTTCTTATCTTCCCAACCTACGATTACTTTAATCTTTTCCATAATATCCTTTTGTTTTAGTAGCAGGGCTTATTTCCATCCTGCTTGTTTGAATATACTATTTAATACTTCTTGGCTTAGTGTGTCGCTCGGCTTACTATTGACCGTTACTTTGCCTTTCTTCTCCTTGTGCTTGAATTGTCTGTGGCTTCCTCTTTGCCGTTCTAAATACCAGCCGTCTGCCTCCAACATCTTCAAGATTTCTTTTACTTTGAATTTCTTCATTCCCTTTGTTCTTATTATTGTTTGACATTGCAAAGATAGTAGTTATTCTATCGTTCTGCAAATAAAACGGAAATTATTTCAATGATTTTACAGAAAAACTCCGATGACACAAATTTAACACAAACTCTTCTTTTTTGATTTTACAAAGCCTTTACTTTTGAGCAAAAATAAATATGTGATGAGACTATACAACAACTTAGACGAGCCGATTGCGGAGCTAAACGTAGCAGATAATAGCTACCGTTACCGTGCCATAATGGGCGATAATTCCCTTACGCTGCACTTCTCATTAGCGGAGCATTTGGAAGTGCCACTAGGGGCGTATTGCGAGTTTGAGGGAGCGAGATATTATGTTACGCGTCCTGAGCATATCAAGATGAAGCACAGCCGTCATTTTGATTATACGCTTGTAATGGAAGGCGAAGAGACACGCCTTAAGATTTGGAAATTCCGCAATACGATAGACGGACGTTTGAAGTTCCCTCTTACGGCTAAGCCACACGAACATCTGCAATTGCTCATTGACAACCTTAATAAGCGAGGGGGCGACGAGTGGACTTTAGATGACTGTATTAAGGAGAACGAAAAGCTTATCACTTACGACCACGACTACTGCTGGGACGCTCTGAATAAGATTGCTAAGGCTTTTGAGACGGAGTGGGAAATCAAAGGGCGAACAATCTCGCTTAGGAAAGTGGAGTACAATAAGAGCGACCCTTTGGCTCTCTCGTATGGACAAGGTAAGGGTTTCCTTAGTGGCGTGGGGCGTAGCAATGCGGGCGAAGTGCCACCAATGGAAATCCTATACGTCCAAGGCGGAGAGCAGAATATTGATAAGAGCAAGTACGGAAGTAAGGTTTTGCTCTTGCCTAAGAATGGGGTAATTGCTTACGACGGTCTTAAGTTTGAGGACGAAGAGGGATTTAATCCAAGCCGTAAGAGAACGTATAAGGTTTCGGACGACCGCTTAAGTATTCAGCGAGCGGATAAGCCTTTAGCCTCTTATGCTGAGGCTTCGCTAGATTGTAGCGACGTTTATCCCAAGCGAGAGGGCGAAGTTACACGTACTATTGTTGTGAATGCAGAAAAGCATTTGTACGACTTTACGGACGAACGTATTCCTGAGGATTTGGACTTTGATAAGTGTATCATTCCGAACGAAACGCCAATCATAACTTTCCAGAGCGGAATGCTTGCAGGTCGGAGCTTTGAGTATAAGTATTTCCATAAGTGGCTCAATACTAACGGCACGTCTAAGTTAGGACGACGCTTTGAGCTTAAAACCATAGAAGAGGACGGCTTGACAATGCCGAACGAGAACTTTCAACCTCGTCCAGGTGATAAGTACGCTATCTTTAAGATTGACCTGCCACAAGCCTACATCAACAGCCCCATCAATAAGCAAGGAGCGGAGTGGGATATGTTTCGTAAGGCAGTGCGGTATATGTTTGACGGCGAGGAACAGCAGTACAGTTTTACGGGGACGCTTGACGGCTTGTGGGCTAAGAAGGATTGGCTCAATATCGGCGGACGCATTAAGCTCGGTGGATATATTGCCTTTACAGATAAACGTTTCCAGAGCGAGCCTATACTTATACGTATCACAGGGATTAAGGACTACATCAACGACCCACACAGTCCAGAGATTGAGCTGAACAATCAAAAGAAAGGCACTGGCTTTAGCACAATGCTCAAGGACTTACAAAGCAGAGAGGTGCTGATTGAGGAGCGACACAGAGAGGCTTTGCAGTTCAGCAAGCGTCGCTTTAAGGATAGCAGGGAAACGGCTCAGGCTCTGATTGAGGCACAGAGCAAGAACTTCGCTAACTTCGGCGAGCGTATCAATCCGCTAACCGTGGACACGATGAAGCTATTAGTTGGAGACGAGCGTCTGCAGTTCTGCTTTACGGACAAAGCTACACGGACGCAAACGCTGAGCCACGACTTTCACTTTGACAAAGCGACAAAGCAACTCAAGACAGAAGAGGGCGTAATCAAGCACTTTACCCTCGGCATTAAGACGATTAGCTCCAAGCGGAAAGAGCAGGAACTGAAGTATTGGTATTTGCCGAGCTTTGAGAGTGCCGTCCTTACTGAAGCCGACAAACGCTATTATCTCTATGCTAAGTGTATCAAGGGCAATACGACAGGGCGATTTATCCTAAGTGAGCAGGCTATCGCTCTTGAGGAAGTGAACGGCTTTTATCATTTGCTTGTTGGGGTGCTCAATAGCGAGCACGAGGGCGAACGCTCTTTTGCTCCGCTCTACGGCTTTACGGAGGTATTGCCGAACCGCATTACGACGGATAAGATAGTTTCTGCAGACGGACGCACTTACTTTGACTTAGTAAGGGGCGAGATTGGCGGTAAAATCCGTTTCTATGGACGAGGGCAAGGGGAAAAAGACTTTTACCTTACCGACCATATCAAGCAGACAACGGACATCAATGGCGGATTGGTGCTATCAAGCCTTATCGGAGCGAAAGACGGACAGAATAACGTCCGCTCATACATCAGCGGTCAAATGGACAAGCCAGCTTTCTCTGCAGGGATTGAGAACTTTGGCAAGCCGAACGAGAGCCGTTCTGTAGAGATTATGCACGACGGAAACGCTCGCTTCGGACTGATGAACATTAAGCAACTAGGCGACCACAGCGAAGCGACCTTTTCCGAGAGATTGGGTAATGGAGCAATGGAGCATTACCTAAGAATAGGAGGTAATCAGCCAACATTAAAGGAGCTTGAGAACGCAACAGGAGAGAGCCTTAATGGGACTTATCAAGGACAAAATTCAAGCTTCACAATTACAAGCCTCAATGGACTTACTACTGCGACAAATAGCACTCAAGACAGTTCTTTGATGTCTTTTAACCTAAAGAATGACGGCTTAGTTAATATCCGAATAAAAGGCAAAATTAGAAGCGACTTATCTCCGAGATTGCATTACGATTTTGATGAGGGTGTATTCACATATTTAGGGAAAACGTATAATCACGACCACTACGCTTGGAACGATTTATATTACGACATCTTTGATAAGCCTTTGCTTATAAATCTAAATGTAATGCTAGCAGGCAAGCTTTTACAGAGCAAGCTTATTTCTATTGTTAGAAATACGACAGGAAGCCTTGAGGAGATAGACACAAGCGTTTCTATTAGGATGCCTAAAGGACGCCACGATATACGCGTTTTTGTAACTCCTCATCACTTTGACCCTATTCCTAGAACTGTCATAAGCAATTCTAATGAAGACCAAAAGGTACAACTTGAAATAAAAGATGTATCAATAGAGCTTAAGACAAACCTAGAAGTCAAAGAAGCAGTCTTTGGTCGTGAGGGTTTGAGTGCAGTATTCGGACAAGAACAGATGTTTTACTTACAACGAAATGGCTACCCCTTCGCCACGCTCAAAGGCACGACGAATATGCCAGGTATCCTAGCTAGCGGCTATGCTATTTATCGTTGGAAGGATAAACGTGTCGTGCGACAATTTGGATATTATTCACAAACAAGTGCACAACACAACGGAATTAACATCTATGAAGAGGGGACAAGTGCTGGATATTGTGGCTTAACTTTCCCGCAGGATTTGCCTGATAATTATACTGTTCAACTTACTCCTGTCAGCACCTACAATCAAGATGATGATTACGCTAATAGCGTCAAGGTAATGCGGATGAACAAACGCTCTATTCAGATACGCACTTTTGATAGGAATGGTAATCATATTCGTTGCGACTTTATGTTTACAATCATCGGAGCGAACTACTAGTTGAGAAAAGAGATGAAATAATATGGAGAGATTAAGATTTATGCAACAATACGGATATATGATTTTACGCTGGGGAATTGGCTTGCTAGGGGCGACGATTGCTCATTTTGAGCCGATGTTTCCTATGCTAGGGGTTTGTTTTGCGGTAATGCTCGTGGATAGCTTCACGGCGTGGCGATTAGCTAGGCGAGTGCGGGAGCGTTACCCAAAAGCCAATGACGGCAAGTTCAAAAGCAAGCATTTCGGAAAGGTCGTCTATAGGATATTCTTCATTATGATGTACGTGCTTTTGGCACACCTGATACAGCAACATATTCTAACGGCAAACGTCTATTTCCCTAATATGATTGCGGGGGCGTTTTGCTTTTGGGAGATGTGGAGTATTCTTGAGAACGAAAGCTCTTGCAATGAGGCGAATTGGGCAAAGTTCTTACAGAAGTTTCTCGTCAGTAAAGCTTCACGCCATTTCGATTACGACTTCCAAAAGAACCTCGAAGAACTAGCAAAAGACGCTTCCCAGCGGGGGCGGGAAAACTCTCGTTTTCCCTCTTCAACCAGCAAAGGCAAAGATGAGGGCGGAAAAGAAGGCATAAGCTAAAGCAGAAATTATCAATTAGTAATTTACATTTTACCAACTGTTAATCCGAAGATTACCAATTGATAAATTTTACAGCGGAAATTGATACGTATCTTTTGGAAGAAAGATACTGCTCTCCGAGATAAAAGATACGTATCTTTTGACACCACGATAATACGAAAATGAAACAATGATGAAAGGGTCGCAGACCCATTTAATAAATAGAAGTAATGAAAGAACAGATTTATTTAAGTCCACACTTCAAACTAGAGGAATTTACGCAGAGCAAGACGGCTCAGCGGTTGGGGATTGATAACAGCATAGAGACCTCCCCCGTCAGGCATTCGCCTGACACCCCCTCCAAAGGGGGAATGGAGGCGAAAACGGTCTTTATAAACTTAAAAGCTCTTTGCGAAAACGTGCTGGAGCCTTTGCGTAAGGCGTACGGCAAGCCAATACATATTAGTAGCGGTTATCGATGTCCAGAGCTTAACCGAGCAATCGGCGGTAGCCGTAATAGTCAGCATATGCGAGGGCAAGCCGCAGACCTTGACCAAGGATTAAAGAGCGAGAACTTAGCCTTGTTTAAGCTAATCCAAGACCTAGGCTTGCCTTTTGACCAATTGATATGGGAGCGAGGGGGCAAGTGGATACACGTGAGCTATAGAGCCGACGGCAAAAACAGAAAAGAAATTATATACGCATAAGGGTCTCAGACCTATTTAATAAACAAATAGCAATGAAAAAATACGTACCAAGAAGAGTAAGTTACGGTAACGATGCCGTTTTTCACGTGGTCTTTGACTACGATAAAGCAAACGCCCTTAGCTTGCAAGGAACTTTAATCACCGACCAGCAAATCATTGCGTTACCCTAATAGGCTTGTCATTGAAGTGCCAGCAGAGAAGCAATCCCTCGGTGAGGTCTATGCAACTATCCAGTTTGACGTGCCAAGTGATAAGGTCAAAGATGAATTGTTTCATCAAAAACGTAAGATACACCTGTGTAATATCGTTCGCACTGAGCAGTCACAGAAGGTTCTAGAATATCCTGATGAAGAGCACGTGCTTTTGCTTAGTCAAGGAGAGCCAAGTATTCCGACATCAAACTTTGAACCTGGAGAAAACCTCATCGTGATGAGCCGAATGGTGCAAGGCGACCTAATGAACCGAAGCAATATAGGACACGAGTATGCATCTGCTCATTATGACCCTGTCTTTACACCTGTCGCACCTGGAGATATGTTCATTTTCTCTTGTTCGGAGAGTAAGGTTAGAGAGGCTTACACAAGCCATCTTAATAATCTAGATTGGCACACAATCAAATCTTATATTTATTTCTACAATGCTAAGAAGCGTCCCATTGAGCGAGTAGGGCTTGAAGTCTTGAAGTGTTATAAAAGTTCTCCTGAATTATTTAGTTATAGCTTGAATAATAACATGCGCATTAAAGCTCCAGCTAATGCGATGTATATGCGTTATTCTCTCTGCTCAATGTATCAGAAAGTAAAGCTTGAAAGCCTCCCTCCTAAGGGTGGAGTTGCTACTGAGTGGAGCTTGTCGCCTGAAGACAAAGAGGTGGGCTATGTACATCCTATTGATACACTTGAGCCTTAAACGAGCAATGCAATAAGTCCCCTTTCTCGCGATTGGGGACTTTGGCTCAGTAAGGTGGAAGTATAAAAAAGGGGGGCGACCCTTAGCAGTCTAGGATAAGAGCAGGTTCGATGGAGAGCAGACGACATATTTTACCAGCAATAGATAGCGAAGGCTCGCCTCGCCCTTTGATAAAGTCGCTAACACGTGAGGGCGAGATGCCCAAGTCTTCAGCTAATTGCTTCTGTGTCTTGTTCTGCTCTTTTAAGCCTATTAGGATAAGTTCGCCTACACTTAGTTTCTCTAAAGGATAATGTGCTTCTTCGTAAGCTACCACGATTTCACTCATCAGTGCTAGCTCAACGGCATTCTTATCCGTCTTAGGGGTTTCGTCCGTAACGAGGGGCAGAAGCTCCTCTATACGAGCAAGGGCAAATTGATATTGTTCTTTTGTATACATAGCTTAAATGTTTTTGCAGTCTATCTTATCGTATTCTTTGTGCGTACCGACAAAACGGATATACAAGTGCTGATGAACAAACTGGACGACAGCCACAAGGCGATGTTTATTCCCTCCTATATTGAAGATATAACGCTGATTGCCCACGTAGTCCACGCTATTAAAATCGGCTTTCATATCAGCAAAGTTTGACCATTCAGCACGCTTTACGATTTCGACCCAATAAAGCAAAGCTCCTTTACTATCTGGGTGTTTCTCGTAATAATCTCGTATTGTCTTTGTGCTTACTATTCTCATTTATTGATTACTTTATATATCACAAAATTAAGCCTTATATTCTAAATAACAAAATATAATCACCTAAATATATGGAAATGCAAAATAAAATCTTATTATTTGGACTAATACTTTTAGTACTTACTTCGTGCAGAGTGGCAAAGCACGAAAGCCGTAAGTCCCAGCTCGAGCTAGACGAACGAGTGCAAGCTGTCCGTATTGCTACAAAACAAATAGACAGGCTTATCTTGCGTTTGGATAGTGCAAGCCTTACCATTGCTGAGTTTGACACTTTGGGGCGGATTACGAGCCTAACAACAGCCAAGCAAGGCACACGGACGGAGACGAAGGAGCAAGAGACCGCACAAGATAGCGTGCATAAGTCTTCGGACACTTCGACAAGCTCAGCGACCGAAGTGAAAACCGACAGCGAGACGGATTCAAGCTTCAAGCCTCCGACCGCTCTTTGGTGGGTGCTGGGAGCAATATTGCTTCTGTTGGTTCTTGGCTTGCTTGTGCGTTTGCTGAAGAAGTAAGACCATTCTGTCGACCTCAGCAAAATGGTCTAATATAGGCTGAAATTATCAAAATCAGCCAAAAACTAGAATAAGCAAAAGCCTTATTATGATTTTTAGGCGAATATCATAATAAGAGATAATGAGAGGTTTTAAGCGAATCTCCTATTATTATATTTATTTCTTGCCGTAGAGAACCCAATCAATGACACGCCTATTAGCTTCGTCAATCTTATTCCTGTCAAAGTCAATGTAAATATCAGTTACGGTGTTTCCACCGTGTCCTAAAGCTTGAGCAATTGTTTCTTTTGGAATATCAAGGCTTGAGGCTATCGTCGCCCAAGAATGACGAGCCCAATACAAGGTTATTTTAGGAAAAGCAGGCTCTACAAACTTTTGACCTCCTTTACCTTTAAGTTCTACAACCCCAATTTTCTGAAGTGCGAGATTTGTCTTTTTAGATATGTGGGTGTAGTCGGCATAAAGCTCCCCAAATTCAAGTAAAGTCTTTTCTCCTTTATACTTATTGATTATTTCTAGAGCTTCTTGCTCAACCTTTATAGAGTAAAATCTCTTTGTCTTTGCCCTTGAGTATTCAATACGTCCATCAATAATTTCTGTGAGTCTTAGTAAATCAACCATATTGATACCGATAAGGAAGAATACAAGCTTAAAAATATCTAAATATCTTTCCTGCCAAGGCTCAATAGGGTAGGCAAATAAAATCCTTAGTTGCTCAACGGATAGAGATCGTTTTGCAGTTTGAACGTTCTTTATTCTCAACTTCCTAAATGGGTAAAAATTGGTTGTTTCATTATCAATAGCCTCATTAAAGACCGCCCTGATATTTCTTAGGTGTAAATTGCGTCCGTTTTTACTATTGCCTTGTTCCTCTAGCCAATTATCAAAACCAAGTAACCATTCCTTTGTGATGTCCTCAAACATTAAATTTTCTAATGATTTTGAATATATAGAAAGCTTTTTATAAGTCTGAAGATATATGTCTTTTGTCCGTCCCTTTTTTAGCTCAACAAAACGCATAAAGCATACAGCAAAGCTCTTGCTTTTGTCTTTTTTTCTGGCATATTCACTATCCACAACAAGGAGTAATTCATCTTTTATTTGGAATGCATCAAGTCCTGTTATCTTGCCTGATTTCAATAATTCAAGTATCTCCATTTCATATTCTAGATATTTTGTAGCTATAATACTATTTAGAATGGCTTTGTTTGGGTGATTGATAACCTTCTGTTTATCTTTATCCCATTGTTCGGCTTTTAATTTAATCTGTAGTGATATATAACTTGTTTTTCCTTTATGGCGAACAAGTAATTTTAGGAGGGAAGTTCCGTCCTTATTAACCCTTCTTGTGTCTAAGTATAATCCTAATTTTGCCATAAGTAATTTGTTTTATTGTACATAAAAATGTGCACGTATTTATCCCCAAAAATACTCTAAATTCCCCAAAACTCCCCCATTTACTCAGGTTTTATGGTGCTATTTCTGGAAAAGAAAAACCTCATCTCTACCTTATTACAAGTGGAGATGAGGTTGTCGGGATGACAGGATTCGAACCTGCGACCACACGCCCCTAAGACGTGGCGAAAGGTACAGCCCCACTTGGGTATTACGTGTCGGTCAAGTTTCTATAAAGAAGAATGGGATATGGCTCAACTAACTAAGAGCCGTATGGTAGAGTTTCGCACGAAGCAACTGAATATCTTCTGTAAAGACGAGGCGAGCGAGTGGATACCAAGGAAGAACATTGAAGCTTTGATGATGAGCTATCCAAGAGAGCAGTTTAAGGACTTTGAAACAGTTTGCTCTGTAGACTTGTCAGTCTCTGATGACTTCTCAGCTGTTAGTTATCTCGTCTTTACTCCTACAAGGGTGTTGGAGGGCAAGACGACAAACTGCCCTTTTCACTCTTATACAGATTATTATTTTCCTGAAGGGCAATTAGAGAAACACCCCAATAAAGAGCTTTATAAACGTTGGGTGGAGCAAGGACACCTCAAATTATGTAAAGGTTCAGTTATTGACTACGATATGATTGTAGAAGAAATCCTTAGTCAACCCTTTATGATAATTGGACTTGGCTATGACCCCTATAAGTCTTTGGAATTTGTCAGGACACTTGAGCGTTCTGTTGGAGAGGGTTATTTATTCCCTATTAGCCAAACTTATGGAAATTTTACATCTCCTGTAGAAATGCTTGAGATTGGTGTTTATAATGAAAATTTAACCTTTGATGATAATCCTATTACGGCTTATTGCTTTGACAATGCCGTGATAGATGAAGATAGATTAGAGAATAGAAAGCCTATTAAAGTGGCACAGAATAAAAAAATTGATGGAGCAATCACAAATGTAATGAATATGTGGCTTCGGAATAATTGGAAACAAAAAGATTAGAATTATGGGATTAAAATGGAAATCTTGGAAGAGGGGTGGTTTAGCAAGCGTTCAGCTGAGAGCTGTAATCATAAAAATGGCAATGAGCCTAATGTTGAAGTTCAATTTTTTGGCAGTAGTAGAGGTAAAAAGGTCGAGATAAACAATCCTAATACAGCAATGTCTATTGACACTGTTTATCGTTGTGTCAATATCCTTTCAGGGACAATCGCCTCTCTACCTTTGCAGCACTTGAAATATGATAAGTTTGCAGAGGTTTTTAAGCTTGATGAAGGTTCAAACTTAAACTATATCTTTTCAAGGAAAGCAAATGAGTGGCAGAATTTCAATGTTCTTATGCAAAATGCCATTATCTCTATGCTTCTTAGGGGAAACGCTTACCTTTTGCCTGTCTATGATAGAGGAGAATTGGAACGTATTTATCTACTTAATCCTGATAGTGTAGCTTATGATTTGCAGAAAAACATCTATCGTGTTTATGATATAAATAAGACACAACAACTTACTTATTATGCACACGAAATTATACATCTAAAAAATCCATCTTTAGATGGAGGCTATACGGGGGTTTCCACAATACAATATGCGACTAGAGTATTAAGTCTTTCAGCAACGGCAGATGAGCAAGCCTTAAGTGAGCTTGGAGATGGGAATAAGCTCAAAGGGTTTATTGCAGGAGGTAATCCTGCAAAAGGAATGGGGGCTATACAAGACAAAAGCGTTGATGAAGTAGCAGACCGATTAAACAGGGAAGTTCAAGAAGGTCGTTCAATTATGCGTATGCCTGGGTCTGTAGAATTTACCCCTCTTACTATTACTCCAGCTGACGCACAACTCCTTGAAACACGTAAATTCTCTCCCTATAGTATCTGTCGCTTCTTCGGAGTGCCTCCTGAAATGGCATTTGTAAGTCTATCGAGTAACTATAAGGCTTCGGAAAATAATCAGGAAACATTCCTCAACCAATGCTTGAAACCACTGATTACACAGATAGAAACGGAATTTATGACGAAGCTTATTCACGGAGGTAAATCTGTGCAATTAAGAAGTCAAATAAAATTCTATTTGCCCTCACTTTTCTCTATGGATTTGAAGAGTTGGGCAGAGTATGGAAAGACAAGCATTGAAAGTGGAGCATTAACACCAAACGAGTTCCGAAAGATGAGCAATAGACAGCCTGTCATTGGTGGCGATGAGATGTTTATCTCTTGCAATGTCGCCCCTATAAATAGTGCGAAAATCAAAGGCGAAACAACCCAAACTAAGACAGAAAATGGGGATGAAGAAAGTTCTAAAAGTGAATAGTACCAAAATAGTGTATTCTGTATATAAGGGTATGAAAGCAGTAAAAATATGAAAGAGCAAGAAAGAAAATTATATCAATGTAGGGAGGTTCGCACCATTGTGTCTGTACCCTCGCTGAAAGAGGAAAGTCGTACGATAGAAGGCTATGCTATCCTCTTTAACTCTCGTAGTCAGATAATGTATGATTGGTGGAATGACGAGTTTTTTGTAGAGGAGATAGTGCCTGAAGCCGTTTGCTTGCTCGTTGGAATAGAGGCGAGGGTTCTTTGGATTTGACTATTGACGAGAAGGGAGTTAAGTATCGTTTTGAAGCTCCAAAGACAGCTTCAGGGGAAGAGGCTTTAGAGCATATCCGTAGAGGGGATTTTGCGGGTTCGTCTTTCGGCTTCTACGCTTATAGTGAGGGTTGCATTGAGCGTTACTACGACAAAGAGGACGAGATTTGGGTTCATCAAATCCGAAACTTTGATAAGATTGTGGACGCAACGATTACTTGCGACCCTGCTTACTTGGAAACGACAGCCGAAGTGCGTAGTGTAGAGAATAAAGCGAAAATAGAGAAAATCAAAGCAGAACACTCTATCAAAGACAAGCAAGCTGAAGAGCAAAAAGCAAAAGAAGTTGAGGAGCAAAAGAGAGCCTTAATAGGATTAGAACATTTAGAATTAGAACAGAAGTTGAATAATGTATTAAATTAAGTAGTTATGGATAAAAAACAAAAAGAGTTGCTAGACAAAATAGCAAATTTGAGGTCTAGAACACAAGAGATTTTAGATTCGGCAAAAGCAGAAAAGCGTAGCTTGACAGGTGAAGAATCTATTGAGTTTGACCTTGCTAACAAGGAGATTGAAATGCTTCGTAGTCAGTGGGCAGTGCCACAAACTCCTATTGGTGGTCAAGCAGAGCCTCAAGAAAGTATTCAGCAACGCTTCGCAAAGGCTGTCGCAGCTGCTTACGACAAAAAGCAGGGTGTAGAGCTTGAAGTTCGTGCTATCAATGCAGAGGCAGTGGTTCACGACACAAGCGTCTCTGTATTGCAACAAGACCTAATGAAGCCATTAGAGAAAGGGCTTATCCTTAATAAGCTGGGCTGTCATATTATGACCAATGTACAAGGAGAACCAATGTGGCCATTTGTTGATGGAGCAGAAGCTTCGGTGCTTGATGAAAATGCAGAAGTTACGGACACTCAATTGACGTTTACAAGCATTAAATCTACACCAAAGCGTATCTCTATGAGCTATGCGGTATCTAATCGTGCTATCAATCAGTCTAACCTGAACTTGCACGCCTTAGTAATGGAAGGTCTTGGTATGGGTGTAGCACGTAAGCTGAACCATATTGCTTTTGACCAAGAAGCACACGGAGCATATAGTGGTCCATTCGTAGGGTTGTCAGGAGTTCAAGCTCTTAGCCGTGCTTCCAAAACAGAAATTACATTTGATGAAATTGTAGGTCTTGAACACTCTGTCCTAAATAGTCTAACAGATAACCTAGGAAGTGCAGGAGGCTATGTGATGAACTACAAGACAGCACAGAAGCTAAGAGTTACACCTATTGTTGTAGGACAGAGTGCAATGATTTTGGATATGTTCCACGATGTAGCACGCAACACCCGTTATGGAGTAATGAATGGTTATAGAGTAGAGTTCTCTAACTATGTGCCTGACGGCTTAATCTACTTTGGGGATTTTTCTTATTTGGGAATCCCTCAATATGGAGGTATGAGCATTGTTGTTGATCCATATTCATTGAAGAAAAAGAACGCAGTTGAGTTTACACTCAATACAGAAATGGATATGATTAAAATCCGTAACGAAGCGTTTGCATTGAGTAAACCTAAACCCTAGGAAGTAATGGCGTACGTTTCCCTTGAAGAAGCTAAAAGACATCTGTATGTAGAACACAATGAAGACGATGAGTATATCTTTAGTCTTATTGAAACGGCAGAGGAGAACTTGTCTGACTTAATCAATCGTCCCCTGTGGGACGTTGAAAAGTCAGGAGAGAAACTTCCCGCACCGCTCAAACATTGTGTTCTACTGCTGATTGGCAATCTTTATGCTAATAGAGAGGGAACTAGAGTAGGAAAAGTGCAACAAGTCCCTTACACGTTAGCAAATCTATATATGCCCTTTCGCAAAGAGAAATGAACGCAGGAGCTTTATTCTATCTTCTGAAAATGTACGACAAGGAAAGTGAGGTAAGTCCGTCAGGACATCGGAAGGAACGCGATGTACTACTCTTTTCTTGCCGTGCTTGGATAAAGAAGTTTCGCCCTATGTACGACAAGGACGGCTTAATGGCTCGTGAAGAGTTTCAAGGCCAGACAATCGTTTTTCAAGTACGCTACCAAAAGAAGCTGAAAAAGGCTAAAGAACTTGAATTTGACGGCACACGCTATCTCATTATAATGCAAGTGCCTCAAGTGGATAGGACAGTCTTAGTTTATTGTCGTGAACTAGATAAGTAATGAAGGTTGAATTTGGAACAGAGGTAGTAAACCTTGATAGGGTTGAGGCAGGAGTAGAGAAGCTGGGTGTTTTGCTTGAGCATAGAGCCGTTAAGGACAGTCTTCACGAGGCAGGTCGGTACTTAGGGCGTGCGACAAAGCAAAGCCTAGCAGAACGTTTAATGCCAAAGCACGCAAGAAAGAGGACAGGAAACCTTATGAGGTCTGTGTGGTATCTAATGAAGCGTAGGAAGGCAGGGGAGATGGTTCTTGGCTTTAAGTTTCCAAAAGGTAATCACGCCCACTTGGTTGATAGGGGTACGAAGGAGCGTTTTACTAAGAGTGGCAAATATAGAGGTATTATGCCTGCTAATCACTTTAGGGACGTAGCAATGACAGGACAGATAAGTCGTATTGCTCCAATCATAGAGCAAGGACTAGTCAAAGCAGTAGAAGATTTAGCAAAATAGAAAGTGTATGATAGTAGAAGATAGGAGTAAGAAATTTCGTTCGGCTGAGTTTATTAGGACAACGCTATTGTCCTCTGAAGAGATTAAATCTTTAGTTGGTGATCGTATCTACCCTGTAATTGCTACACAAGATAAAGGAGACTATATTCTTGTTCAGCGTAATCAGTATGGACGAGAGCAGACTAAGACTGGAGATTACCATAGTGTTTGTAAGGTCGCTATTTCCATTTGGAGCGATGACTATGACAGATCATTAGACTTGACCATCCTTGCAGATGAAGTCTTAGAAGGTAGTCATAAAAGTAATGACATCTTCGGAATATCTTCAGGTCTTGAGCTGTCAGATAGTGATGAGGGCTATCTTGATGGCAAGTATTTTCAAGCATTAGAGTATATAATTAAATAAAAAGTAAAGTTATGTCAAAGTACATATTTAACACAGACAATGATTTAGTAAAAGGAGAGAAACACTTAATTTTTCTGTGTGGGCTCCCTATCGCTTATGCCAAAGGGGAGGATTTTAAGATGTCGCCTGAGGCACAAGACGTTTCAAGCAAAATCAGTGGAGAGTATAAGCAAACAACTCTTAGCACCTTGAATTGGTCTTCGAACGTTGATGCTATCGTATCTGATACGCAAGGGCATATGTCTTACGAGTTGTTAAAACATCTTGCAGCTAGAGGTAAGGATTACCCTTTTGAGTACTGCAAGATTGATGTGGAAGAATTGGAAGATGGAAGCCGTCAAATAACAAAGGTCAAGGTTCTTATGAAAGGACGTGTTACCGTTGGAGATGTTGGGCAGAAGTCATCTCGTGGAGAGTATGAAACTTGTTCAGTGGTGCTCAACGGTAATGGTAAGCTGACCGATGGAGCAGACAATAAATTTGGTTCAATTGAAGCGTTGAGGGCTATTGGTATAACCCTTGACGAAAAAGGCTTTGTTGTTCAGGGTGGGTCAGAATCAGAGTCAGGAGATTAGTAGTTAGTGTTTAATCGTTTATAAGGCTAGGTTCTTTTGTAGGGCTTAGCCTTATTTATAAAATTTGTCTTATGAAACTAAATCTAAAAGCAATAAGCATATACGAGGGAATAAAGAAAGTAAGTTTTTCTGAGTTTGACTTTAACAGTGAAGATGATTTCTTTCTTCTCTTATATGCGATGTATGAAGCTAAGGAAAATAGAAAAGAAAGCTTTGAGGCTTTTAAGGGGATAATGCAAACAAATGCAAATCTACTCAAAGAACTTAGTGCCGAATGCACGAAGGTTTATCTATATAATAAGCAATTTGAAGAGCAAGAGAAAGAGCCTGAAGATAAACAAAAGCAAACAGAGAAACCTTTACTCTCTAAGCTAGCAAACACTCTAATAGCTTTAGGATTAGATGCTTATTTTGTGTTGTATGACTTAGAGCTTTGGCAATTGCCTTTGCTTGCTGAAAGTCTTGAGGAGAAAAAACGTGAGCAGTGGGAACGTGAGAGATTATGGACTTTCATTGGCATACTCCCTTACGTTGGGAAGGATGACTTTACTCCTCAGAAACTGTTTTCTCTTCCTTGGGAAACAAAAGAAAAAGAACGAGAACTTGAAGAAACTTTTCACCTGATACAATCCTTAGCAAAAATCAAAAAAGAGTAGGCTCTTTACCTACTCTTTTACTACCAAATTCGTGTACAAAAACGTGTAATAAAACCATAATCCACTGATAATCAATACACCTCAGTTGTCTCACAAGGATTCGAACCTTGACAAACAGGACCAGAATCTGTTGTGCTACCATTACACCACGAGACAATTATTTTATTTCGGATGCAAAGTTAATTATTATTTTGAAATGTACAAAAAATAAGCTTGTTAGAAGCCAAAAACATTGGGTATAACAGAACTAGTTTGGTCTTCTTCATAGCCTAAAATCTTGAGTGCGTCATCTTGGGTTAGAAGGTCAAACTCTGAAATAATAATACGATAATTCATTCTATCCGAGATATATGGAGCAACAATACGAAGAGCTTTAAGCTTATCATCACTAAAATTAAAGAACTTCAGCAAACGTTTGGTTTGACGACAACTAAATGCTATTGATTTACTATAAAAACGAATTTTCTTTAGATAGTCATCAGTAAAGAAAACACCTCGAAAATCTTCCTTAATTATACGATTAAAGTCCTCATCACTAATGGTATGATGTTGTCCTATATATTCAGGTCTTACTCCCCTACTCCCAACAGGTGGATAGATTGGTCGCTCAACAACACTTGGAGCTTCGTGTTTGATAATCTGTTTCTCTGGTTGAACATAGAAATTATCCATCTTCGTTACAAGACGATTAACAAAAGTAATAATTGTAACCTTACAAGATGAATCATTATACCAATGACGATATTCCCACTCCTCTTGCTTTTCATTAAAGCGTCGATAAGAAGGCTTCCCTAATAATTGAAACACCTCTTCTTGAGGTTGTCCTTGATGAATTTTCATAATGGGAGATTCCTTCGGAGAGTTTAAAGCGATACAAGACTGAAGTCCAAATATTAATAAAGATAAAATAATAGTCTTAAGCCTAATCGTAATTATCTGTTTCATAATATGCATTTGTTTTGTTTCTGAAAGTAAAATTAATCATTATGAATTAAAAACACAATTTTTCCTCAAAAAATAATTCTTAATTGAGAGCAATATAAAAATAAGGACGCTTTATTTCATTCTTGCCTTAGTCTTCATTTGAAAAGCTTAGCAAGATAAACGTAATTACACCACGGCGTGAAAAACTTTTCACAAGGGCGTGTAATTAATTTCACCCCGTCGTGTAATAAACATCTTCAAAAAAAAACAAGAATGTTTGCTTTGATATTTTATAAACTTAAACCCTTTATTAATTTATCTAAAAGAACAGGCATTGCGAAGTTTTGAAGTTGATTTTCGGCAATGACTTGATAAGGCTTTTTGTCTTCTTTGGCTGTGTAAACTTCAACTTCTAAAAGAAAAAGCTTAGCATATAGGAGCTGATGTGTCAATCTATGTTTACATTCGGCAAGAGTGCTAGGAATTATTTTTAATCCTTCAAAAGCTTTAGTAAATTCTTTCCAAACTTTGGACTTCATTAAGCTTTCAAAGTTCGTAGCTTTCTTCGTCTCAATAAGAGGCAATTCATAGAGACCTTGCCAAATATCTCCCTCACCTCGGCGATGAACTAGAGTCTTATTTCCTTTGATTTTAACGTAAAAATAATTGAGGTGTCGCTCTTTTATCTTAATCTTACCTACTTTCTTTGGATAATCAGTTGGATTGCCTGCGATGTAAGAAAGACAATGCGTCTCAAAAGGACAGAAGAGACAACTTGGATTGCGAGGGCTACAACAAAGAGCCCCTAGCTCAATCATTGCTTGATTGTGCTGAGCAGGGTCTTTAAGGTTAAGGAAATTTTGGGCAAGCTCTCTAAAGAGCTTTTGTCCTTTTGGCTTGTCAATTGGCTCATCAAGAGCATAAAGTCGGCTCAGCACTCGGTAAACATTGCCGTCTACAGTGGCATAAGGCAAGTCAAAGGCAAAAGAAAGAATAGCGGCCTGTGTGTAAGGACCTACGCCTGATAGACGCTTAATCTCGTCAAGAGTTTGGGGTATTTTCCCTCCAAACTCCTCAACAATCATTTGAGCAGCACGACGAAGATTCCTAGCTCTTGAGTAGTAGCCTAAGCCTTGCCAAAGATGAAGCACCTCGTCTTCTTCGGCAGAAGCAAGGTCTTCAACTCTAGGATAGGCTTCAACAAAACGATGATAGTACGCCATTCCTTGGACGACTTGCGTTTGCTGAAGAATAACTTCAGAGAGCCATATGTAATAAGGGTTCTTAGTTCTCCGCCAAGGCAAATCACGAGCCTCACGAGAGAACCACCCAAGTAAGCGTTCTTGCAGATAACTTATCTCAGAGCTAGACATCTTTGTTTGATAAGTTATTCAAGAATTTGTCTAATCGCTTCTCTCCAATCTTCGCCATTAAGAGGTTGATAAGTTTGGAAACCTAGCTCTTTTGCTATTGCAATGTTTCTTGCTCCGTCATCAATAAAAAGCGTTTCTTCAGGAATAAGTTCTACATCGTCTATCATCTGCAAGAAAATCTCTTTGTTTGGTTTAACAACGCCCATCTCACAGCTTGCATACTTTTTCTCACAGAAATCGCTTAACTTCTTACCACTTGGCAAGAATGTGTCGCTTTCTGCCAAATCCATTATGTATGGGTTTGTATTACTCAAGATATAGATGGGATATTCCTTTCTCAGTTCTTCAACAAAATCAAACTTATAAGCTTCAATTTCTTCAATGAAGCCAAGATAAGCATTCATTATCTCTTCTTGAGAGATTGTTCGCCCTGCTATTTGACTTAGTTCTCTAGCAAAAGTTTCTTTGTTCATTCGTCCATCTTCGATAGCGAGGAAACAACCCTTTTGCAAATAAGGATCTAATAACTCTTCTATGTTTGTAACCCCTAAGTCGTAGAAGCGTTTGCAAGCCTCATCTCTATTGAGCTTGAGGAAAACACCTCCCAAGTCAAATACTATTCTCTTTATCATTATATTTAATCTAATAACATTACTTATACTGAATCCAACGCCAAATCTCTTTGAAGCTAGGCTTTTTTCCATACATTAGAATACCCACTCGGTAAATTTTCGCTCCGATATAGACGATGAAGACTGAACTTACAAAGAGTATGCCAAGGCTAACTAATTCCTGCCAAAGAGGGACGTCGTAAGGTATACGCACCATCATTACCACAGGCGAAGTAAATGGAATAAAAGACGACCACAGCGTCAAAGCACTTTCAGGACTCTTAGTCGCAGCTATGCCGATGTACATCGATGCCATCATCAGAACGGTGATAATCATCATCATCTGACCACTATCTTCTTCGCTTGATACCGTAGAAGCTAGTGCTGCACACAAGGCTGCATAGAGCAGATAACCTCCGATAAAGAAGAGAATAAACATCGTCAAAATCTCAGTAAAATTAATTGTATGTAGCACAGCCATAAACTGATTAACATCTACATCATTGGTCATTCCTTGGGCAACCATATCACTCGTTGTCCCTTCCATTGTCGTACTAATCAAGAAAGGTAGGGCTAAAGATAAAATTGAGCCAAAGATAATCCAAAGGATAAGTTGCGTCAGACCAACCAAACCTATACCAACAATCTTACCCATCATTAACTCGAAGGGACGTACAGATGAAACAATCACTTCTAAAATCCTGTTCTTCTTTTCCTCCAAAACTCCTTGAGCAACCATCATTCCATACATCATTATGAACATATAACTAATAAAAGTCAAAGCCATTCCTATAGCACTTGCAGCGTCGCCCGAAGAGATAACCTCGGCTCCGTCCTCGCCCCATTTGTAGGTTGCGACACTAATACGTACCTTACTTGATTGAACGATTTGCTTAAGGTTGGGGATATTATGACTTGCAAGCTTCTTATCTGATAGATAATCTGACAAACGGCGATTAATGTAATTCTCCAAGCCTGAAGGCAAAGTTTTGAAAGAGAATAAGGTAATAGCCTGAGGGTCTTCCTCTAGCGATTGGCTAATCTGTAGAATAGCATCAACTTTCCCTTCACCATTCTCTGCTTGATACTGAGCAAGACTTTTGTCTGCAAACACGAACTTATAGTCTTTGTTATCTTCAAAAAGAGAAGCATATTCGCCTGTTTTATCAATAACTGCGACAACTTGTGTATCTTCTCCTCCGTACTGCATTAGTAAGGCAGGCAAGGCAGAAATCAGCACAAAGAGGATTGGTCCAAGGAAAGTAAAGAAGAGAAAACTCTTTTTCAGCACACGTGTCGTGTACTCACGCTTGATGATGATACCTATTTTATTGAGCATTGCTTTGTACTGTT
>PDWI01002088.1_pt1 | contig 30761 bp, 23 predicted proteins | sample 1430891 | NCBI WGS metagenome assembly PDWI01 (sample SAMN01162508, study PRJNA174530) | Oral metagenome, whole genome shotgun sequencing project. | biome: Marine environment; feature: Marine mammal; material: Swab sample of the gingival sulcus; isolation source: swab sample of gingival sulcus... | reverse complement strand
TATAATTTTCAAAGGTCATATAGGAACGCCCTAAGTTAGTTCACTACTAATAATTAATAGTATTGGCAAATAATCATTCCGTTGTGTGATTAAACCTTAGTCATGGGCGTTTCATCTGTTTATTTTTATGTTTATAATTTTCAAAGGGTAATTTATTTAATTGTAAATTATGAACGGCACAGCCCTAATGCAAGTAATCGTAAATTATAAATTTATTTTTATCAGCACCTTACGTTTTAATTCGTAATTTTTAATTCATTCATCATTTATTTTCCGGGCGTTTTATGTTGATATAATTTAAAAGTTTTTATTCTTAGAATCGATGATAATGCTCACCGGTCCGTCATTTATTAAAGAAATTTGCATATCGGCACCAAACTCCCCTTTTTTTATTTCTGTACCTATTTCGTTTTCGCATCGTTTAATAAAATTTTCATACAAAGGTATTGCAGTTTCCGGTTTGGCAGCCTTAATGTAGGACGGTCGATTTCCTTTTTTTGTTTTGGCATGAAGCGTAAACTGACTGACAAGCATTATTTCGCCTTGTATATCTTTTAAGGATAAGTTCATAACTTTGTTCTCATCATTAAAAATTCTGAGATTGGCAATTTTAGCAGCCATCCAGTTCAAATCTTCTTCTGTATCCGGCTCCTCAAAACCGGCTAAAACCAAAACACCTTGCCCGATTTCTGATTTGAGCTTGCCCTTGATACGCACGCAACACTCTTGCACTCTTTGTATAATTACTCGCATTCTATAAAAATTTGTCTTTTATCAATTCGGCAATTTGCACTGCATTTGTTGCTGCACCTTTTCGTAAATTATCTGCCGTTATCCACAGATTCAGACTTTTCGGCTGCGAAAAATCACGCCTTATTCTGCCTACAAACACCTCATCTTTGCCTTTTGATAAAACAGGCATCGGATACATATTTTTTCCCGGATTGTCATAAACGACTACGCCGGGCATATTTTTCAATAGAGCAATGACTTTTTCTGTTTCAAAATCTCGGTCAAATTCAATATTAACCGATTCGGAATGCCCGCCCGTTACCGGAATACGCACGGCAGTTGCCGTAATATTAATCCGATTGTCTAAGATTTTATGCGTTTCGTTGATTAACTTATCTTCTTCTTTGGTATATCCGCTTTCGGAGAACACATCGCAATGCGGAAAACAGTTTAAGTCAATGGAATGCGGATATGCCTTTTCGCCCTGTATGTTTGCCCGCTCATTTTCCATTTGTTTCAAAGCAATTTTTCCGGTTCCCGACACCGATTGATAGGTGGAAACCACCACTCTTTTTATTGTATATTCCCGGTGTAAAGGATGCAAGACCATAAGCATTTGAATAGTCGAGCAATTTGGATTGGCAACTAATGTATCTTTTTTGCTTAGAATCTCGCCGTTAATTTCCGGAATAATTAAGGGAATATCCGGAGCCATGCGCCATGCCGATGAATTATCAACAACAAAAGTTCCGGCTTCCGCAAACTTTTTGGCATAACGAAAAGATATATCCGCACCTGCCGAAAACAAGGCAATATCCGGTTTCTGAGTAAGCGCATCATCAATTCCTACAACCGCATAATCCTTGTTATTGAATGAAATAGATGCTCCGATTGACTTTTCGGATGCTACCGGAATAAAGTCTGAAATCGGAAATTTCCTTTCTGCCAGAACCTGCATCATAACTTCTCCCACTAAACCGGTAACTCCAACAAGGGCAATCTTCATGTCAAATTATTTTTTTGTTAAACAAGTTTTTCCCAAAAAGTATTACTTTTGAAACGTAAAGCAAATATATAATTTATTATTATTCAATGAAACACCGATACTAAAAGTTTTTATACACACAAGGGAATAATTATTTATCGATGTTGTATATCTGGTTGTAAGAAAGTGATTTACGGTGTTTATGTGTGTGGTTTGAAAATTATAAAAAAAACATATGAAAAAATTATTTTTCTTTTTGATATTTATTTCTTCCGGAACTTTATTCGCACAAATTACCGACGATTTTGAAAGCGGAAATATAAATGCTTGGACAGAAAGTGCATCGGCTACTTGGGGGGCAAGTACGGATAATCCCATTAACGGAACTTACTCTTTGCAGCATATTTCAGACGGCGGGGCAGGTGAAGATCAAATTTCCAGACCTTTTTCGGGAATTGGCGTAAATTCCGGAACAACAAGTTGGAAATTTCAGATAAAGCACGGATATAATCCGTCTGCATATAATAATTGGGCTTTCTTTTTATTTTCAAATGCGGCGGCTTCGGAGATGTATGCCGGCGGCAATGCAAGCGGATATGCCATAGGCGTGAATTTTACGGGGTCGGATGACACCCTTTGTTTATGGAAAATATCCGACGGAACGCTCAGCGAGGTGATACGCACCGATATTAATTGGGAAAATGACATCGGTACCGGTGCCGCCGGCATACAAGTAACGCGCTCGGCAGCCGGTGATTGGAGTGTCGAGCTTGATAATAACGGCGGTTTTGACAATCTAGTAAATGTCGGAACCGGCAATGATGCAAGTCATACGGAAGCCTTGTTTTTGGGCGTTTTTTACGAGTTTTCTTCGGCACATGTAACGGATTTTTGGTTTGACGACCTGACGGTTACCGGACCTCCCGACACACAAGCTCCGATTATAGAAAACATCCGTGTAAAATCAAACAATAGCTTACAACTTATTTTCAGTGAAGAGCTTGAAGAAATAACTGCCGAAACCACAAGCAATTATTTTGTTGACGGAAATATAGGCAATCCCTCCTCTGCTGCGTTAAATACGCTTAATCACCGGGAAGTGGAATTATCCTTTTCTCAAACATTTTCGGAAAATACCAATTATCAGCTTACGGTTAATAATGTAGAAGACCTTTCCGGAAATGCCGTAAATAATGAAAGTGTGAATTTTACATATATTCTTTTTGCGCCCGTTTCGGTATCGGTAATCAATCAAAATGCCTTAGATGTTCTTTTTAATAAGTCGCTTGATATTACAACTGCCCAAACAAGTACAAATTATCTTATAAATAAGGGCATAGAGCATCCGCTTACGGCAAACCTTGATGCTGATAACGATAAACTGGTACATTTAGATTTGGCTTCGCCTCTTATGCCGGCAGAAGATTATATTCTTTCTGTGGAAAATATAGAAAGTGCGGACGGTGAGGTAATCAATGCTGCAGATTTGCCCTTTTCCTATTATGAAACACAAGCCTTTGATATTGTGATTAATGAAATTATGTGCGATGTTAATCCGGAACCCGAAGCATTGCCTGTTCATGAATATATCGAAATTTATAATACTTCCGACTATGCTGTTAATTTAAAAGATTGGACTTTAAAAATCGGCACAAATGCGGCAAAAACATTTCCGGCAAAGACAATCCCCGCAGGCGGATATGCCATTATTTGCGAAGACGATGCCGAAGCGGAATTTGCAGCATACGGAATGACCATAGGGATATTAAGACCTTCAGAATTAACAACTACCGGAAAACAAATCCTAATAAAAAATTCTTCCGACCTTATTATTGAAGATATTACTTACTCGAAAGCCTGGTATCATGATGACGAAAAAAACAAGGGCGGTTGGTCTATGGAGCGCATTGACCCGACAAATTTTTGCGGCGAAGAAACCAACTGGACGGCAACAACGGATTACAGCGGCGGTACGCCCGGAAGAGAAAACTCTGTATTTGCATCAAACCAAGATAATACGGTACCCGAATTATTATCGATAGATATTATTTCTGCTAATTATATTGTTCTCAAATTTAATGAAAAAATCAGTGCGGCAAGTTGCCAAGACAATGCAAACTTCACGATAAATAAAGGTGTCGGCAATGCTTTGTCTGCCGTTCCGGACAGCGAAACCGGAATGAAAGTGCACCTTATTTTTTCAAATATGTTTCAAGATAAAGAAAACTATCGACTGCTTGTTAAAAATGTTTCGGACAATTGCGGAAATGCCATTGAAGAAACAAGTTATGACTTTAGCTATCAAAGAATACATGCGACTGCCATAGAGGTAAAGGAAAAAAATCAGCTGAAATTGTATTTTTCGGAAACACCGGATTCCGCATCAGCGACAAAGCTGTTAAACTATTCTTGCGATGCCGGTTTGGGCAATCCGGAATTTGCCCTGAGAGATTTGACGGACAGTACGATTGTTCACCTGACTTTTGCCGATGATTTCCCTGACGGAAAAGAGTTGCATTTGACTGTTTCCGGCATACAAGATATAAACGAAAACTCTATGAAAGATACGGTTTTGACTTTTGCTTATTATCTGCCGAAACCCGGTGATATTGCAATTAATGAAGTGCTGTTTAAGCCTTTTCCCAATGGAGACGATTTTGTAGAGTTGTATAACAAAACCGATTTTCCGCTTGATTTAAACCACTTGCAACTGGCAAAGCGCGATTCTAAAAATCCCGACAGTTTAATACAACTTTCGCCCTTAGCCGTAGATGATAAAATCTTTTTGCCGAGAACTTACTTGGCTTTTACAAAAGACAAACAAAATGTATTAAATTTTTACATGAGCCAAGATGAGGAAAATCTTCTTGAAATAGCCAAATTTCCGTCATTTCCGGATAAAGCCGGAACCGTTGTTTTGCTTTATAAAGATACTTTAATTATCGATGAGTTTGCCTATGATAAATCGATGCACTTCCCGCTTTTGGATGATGATGAGGGCGTATCGCTTGAACGCGTTAATTATAACAAGCCGACACAAGATGCTTCAAACTGGCATTCGGCATCTGAGCTGGTCGGTTTTGCAACACCTGCCTATCAAAATTCTCAATTTAATGATGATATGCAGAATGAAAACGAAGCAATTACCATAAAACCGCATGTGTTTTCGCCCGATAATGACGGTTATAATGATTATGCAAATATTCATTTCTCTTTCGGCACTCCGGATAATATTGCTGACATTATCGTATTTAATTCTAAGGGGCAAATCATAAAAAAACTTGCCGAGCATCTGCTGCTGCCCTCTGAGGGTACGCTTGTGTGGAACGGAATTACCGAAAATGCGAGAATTGCTTCTGCCGGAACTTATGTACTTTATTTTAAAGTATTTGATATGAAAGGAAATGTGAAAGTTTATAAAAAAACGCTTGTTTTGGCAAAGAAAATATAAATGAAAGGCGGGTTAAGTCTTGACCATTCTTTTGCCAAAGGCTCTAAAAGCCAATGGCTGACAAAAAACAAAACTTGAAAAACAAACAGATGAAACACACATGACCGGAAAAAGACACACAACGGAATGATTATAGGGACGGAAATCGGAAGTTGCAACAAAAACCTTGCGTTCTTTGTGGTTAAACCAAGCCGGCGGCTAAAAGCTAAAAGCCAACGGCTACAAAACATAAACATATGATACAGGATTATGATTTTATTATTGTCGGGGCAGGTGCTTCCGGGATGCTTGCCGCTATCAGTGCCGCAAATTCCGAAAAGCGTGTTTTGCTTATAGAAAAAATGAGTCGTGCCGGCAGAAAAATACTAATTTCGGGCAAGGGACGATGCAATATCACAAATACAGCTTATCAATCCGAGTTTTATAAAAAGATTTATCCGAAAGCTAAATTTTTGAAACATGCTTTTTCTGATTTTTTTTCAAAAGAAATGATTGCATTGCTCGAAAACAACGGCTTGAAAACAAAAACGGAAAGAGGCGGGCGCGTATTCCCGGAAAGCGACAAGGCAAAAGATGTTGTTGATACTTTATTGCATATCATAAAGAAAAAGAATGTAGAAATCCGTACCGATACAAAGGCAGTTGAAATCATAAGCCAAAACAATTGTGTTAAGGCTTTGAAAGTTGAACAAAACGGAAAAACGGAAATTATTTCAACAAAAAAACTCATTCTTTGCACCGGCGGAAAGTCTTATCCGGCAACCGGTTCCACCGGCGACGGGTTTTTATTGGCGCGTAAAGTCGGACATAGCATAAACCCGCTTCGACCGGCATTAGTGCCGCTGCTTACGGAGGGAGATACTGCCGAAAAACTGCAAGGTTTAAGTTTGAAAAATATAAATGCCACACTTTATATAAAAGGTAAAAAATATCGAGACGAGTTTGGCGAAATGCTGTTTGCGCATTTCGGGCTTACCGGTCCGGTAATTTTGACCCTAAGCAGGTTTGCCGTTGATGCCTTAGAGCGAAAAGAAAAAGTGGAAATATCTATTGACTTGAAGCCGGCACTTGATGAGCAAAAACTGGATTTGCGTCTGCAAAGAGAACTGAACGAGCAGGGCAAAAAACAAATTCGGAATGTTTTAAAAAATCTTTTGCCCTCAAAATTGATACCGCTGATTTTGGAGCTTGCCGAAATAGACCCTTATAAAGAATGTTGTCAAATATCGGCAAAAGAACGCAAAAGAATGCGCATATTGTTAAAAGACCTGCGATTTACGGTTTCGGGGCATCGAGGCTATAAAGAAGCAATTGTTACGGCAGGCGGAGTTGAACTGAATGAAACAAACGGAAAAACAATGATGTCGAAACGAATAAAAAATCTATATTTTGCCGGCGAATTGCTTGATTTAGATGCCGAAACGGGCGGTTATAATCTGCAAATAGCCTTTTCAACCGGGTGGCTTGCCGGAAAAGGGCTTGAAGCATAAAATTTTAATAATTTTCGTCCTTATCAAATAGAGACGGATAGTCTTTGTCAAAGCGGCTAAGCACTTCGGTCATTACAATTTCTCTGATAAAACGCGATTTATTTTTCACCTTATATTTTTTGCAATATTTCTCAAAAGCTTCAAATTCGAGGTCGTTAAATAAGAAAAACATTTTCTTTGTGCGTTTCAGCTTGTCATTTTTATGTATAGACATTATCAAATAATCTATTGTTAATGATGCAAATGTAATATTTTTTCGGGATAATAAAAAAAGCTCGAAATCTTGAAACAAATTTCGAGCTTTTTAGCTGCTGACCCACCAGGACTCGAACCTAGAACGACTGGACCAAAACCAGCTGTGTTACCATTACACCATGGGTCATTAATTTTAGGACTGCAAAAGTATATATATTTTTTTATTTATCAAAAAAATTAATGTATATTTTTTGGAACTGAACAAAGCAAGCCTATTCATTCTGTTAAAAGTAATAATGCGGATGACATTTATAAAGGAATCTATCCTCCTTATTGTTTAACTATTTTTTGAGTTGTTTGATGTTTATCGTCCGATACTCTTAACAGATATGTTCCCTTAGATAGGCTCGATATATTAAGTTGCGGGGTATAAGGACATTTCAATAGTGTGCTTCCGGTTAAATTTTGTAATTCAATAACTGTATTATACCTGTCAAAGACTTTTGACAAAGATATATTCAATATTTGACCAACAGGATTGGGATACATATCAATATCTGCTTTTCCCAAATTGCTTAAGTCGGTAACAAAGTTGCTGTTGTCCGAAAATTCTTGTTTAATATTATCAAAATAAACTATATTGGGAGCAGCGGGGCTTTCTAAACTCGACAAATAAATATCTACCTCATAAGGTTCAATATTAACAGCACCAATTTCTGATTTATCAATTCCTAAGGCTTCGCAATACCACCTGACACTTTTGGTTGTATAGTCGTATGCAAACGAAATGGCGTATTCTGTATTCGGCTCGTAAACAATGTCTTCCGCACTTAATGGCACATCTTCAATTTGTATCTGACCGGTTTCGGCATTGTATCTTCTTAGCAAACCGGTTACCTTATGGCTGTTGGTGCTAAAAGCTATTCCCGCTAAAGTCATATAATTATCTTCTGCCGAAGCTGACACATGCACTTGCACTTTAGATGCCGCTTCAGCGTCTGCAATTTCTATCTTAAATTCTACCTTTAAAACATTGTTGCCGGCAGTTCGGTTATCCCAAGCATTTGCAAACCCATTTTTGAATATTTGTCTAAATCCGGTATTGTTATTAGGACTTAATAATTTAAGACATTTATTATTGTTTTGCTTGATAATCTGAAAATTATCTACTCCCAAATTATCAGAAGTTTCGTCTCCGTTGATGTTGCTGTCATAAGCATATCCGCGCCATTGATTAGGTCCATTGAAAAATCCGGGTTTAACCGTTTGAAAAAAATTGCCTTCGTTATAAGTTTCAAAATTTTCAAAATCAAATACTTGCGCATTACTGAAAATATAAAAAAAGATTAAACTTGTTAGAAATATACTTTTCTTCATTGCGTAATGGTTTAATATATTTAAGTGCAGCAAAAGTAAAATTATTTTGGATTTCTTTATATGAGGGGTGAAAAATTCTATTGCATAAAGCGGATTAAAAGTATTATTCTTTGCGCTTGTGTATATTTTACTATTTTTGTGTCAAAATATGTATAAAAAAAATCAATGGAAACAGTAGTAAGCGGAATACGTTCAACCGGAAATTTGCACCTTGGAAACTATTTTGGTGCACTCAAAAACTTTGTGAAAATGCAAGAAGAAAATAATTGTTATTTTTTCATTGCAGATTATCATTCATTAACAACCTATCCTACGCCGGAGAATTTGCATAACAGTGTGAAATCTGTCTTGGCAGAATATTTGGCGGCGGGCATCGACCCCGAAAAATCGGCTGTGTTTTTGCAAAGCGATGTGCCGGAAATCCCCGAACTGTATTTATTGTTGAATATGAACTCCTATGTGGGCGAATTGGAGCGCACAACCTCTTTTAAAGATAAGGTAAGAACGCAACCGAACAATGTTAATGCGGGCTTGTTGACCTATCCGGTTTTGATGGCTGCCGACATTTTAATTCACCGGGCGCATAAAGTGCCGGTTGGAAAAGACCAAGAACAAAACTTGGAAATGGCGCGCAAATTTGCCAAACGCTTTAACCACATGTATAAAGTTGATTTTTTCAGAGAACCGCAACCTTATAATTTCGGTGCCGATTTAGTAAAAGTGCCCGGCTTGGACGGCAGCGGAAAAATGGGGAAAACTGCCGGAAACGGAATTTACCTGATTGATGAAGATAAAGCTATCCGAAAAAAAGTGATGCGTGCCGTTACGGACAGCGGTCCTGTTGAGCCGAACTCTCCTGTTACGGAACCGGTACAAAATCTATTCACTTTGATGGAGTTGGTGTCTTCGGAAGATACGATTAGTTTTTTTAAGGAAAAATATGCACAATGCGAAATTCGTTACGGCGACTTAAAAAAACAATTGGCTGAAGATATTATCAACTTTGTTAAACCGGTGCGAGAACGTATTATAGAAGTATCAAAAGATACGGAATATCTTGGAAAAGTAGCGGAACAAGGAGCCGAAAAGGCAAGAGAAAGCGCATCAAAAACATTGCAAGAAGTTCGCCGGATTATCGGGTTCAGAAAGTTTTAACTATTTGCAGGAAACAAAAATAAAGCTCAATGAGTAAAAACTTGAATTATATTGAACTGATTTGCACCCTTAAACCAAATCTGCAAAAACATAAAGAACACTTAATTGCCTTTCTTTCGGACATCGGTTACGAAAGTTTTATGGAAACGGACAAGGGCTTGAATGCTTATATTCTTCAAAAAGACTTTGATGCCGGTATTTTAAAGAATCTGCAAAAAGAATTTGCCGATTTTAAGTTAAGTGCCACGTCTAAAATTATAGAAAACGAAAATTGGAACGAAACGTGGACGAATAATTATTTTGAACCTGTTGTTTTTGAGAACAATTTGGTGGTGCGAGCTTCTTTTCATAAGGAGTTTCCGGCAAGCAAAATGGAAATAATCATTGACCCGAAAACGGCATTCGGAACCGGATATCACGGAACAACTTATATGCTGATTGAAGAAATTTTACAGTCGGATATGCAAGGAAAAACCGTGCTGGATATGGGAACAGGAACGGGTATTTTGGCAATTTTGAGCAAAAAAAAAGGGGCAAGCCGGACAGTGGCGGCAGATAATGACCCGAAAGCCGTAATTAATGCAAAAGAAAATTGCCAAATCAATAATACGCCGGACGTGCAAGTACTTGAGGGTGTTATGTCCGAGACCTATGGAATGTTCGATTTTATTTATGAAAATATTTGGAAGAATATTGTAATTAATGATATGCCCATGCTGGCAAAAAGTCTTAATAAAAAAGGAGTTTTGCTTACAAGCGGATTTTATTTTAAAGAATTTGAAGAAGTTAAAAAAGCCGGAGAAGCTGCCGGATTACACTTTGTGGATTGCAAAGAAAAAGATGGCTGGGCAATGGTAAAATTTCGAAAAGACTAATATTTTGACGTTTAAAATACGATAAAAATGAACATTTTTAAAATTGTTATTTTGTCCCTTTTCTTGAGTGCTTTATGTTTTGTGTCTTGCAAAAAGAAAGCATTGCAATCGAATGATATTGCCATGCCGGCAGCCGTAAAAGATAATCCGATTATAGAACATTATGCCTATGCTTTATCGTATAATGAAAAGCACGAACAGGCAGATTGGGTAGCATACGAACTTACAAAAGAAGAAGCTTTAAGCAAAAAATATGACCGAACCGATGATTTTCGTCCGGATCCGGAAGTTTCTTCAAAGAGTGCCCAATTATCGGATTATAAACCTACGCAAAACATGTATGCGCGCGGGCACCTGGCACCGGCAGCCGATTTTCGCTGGTCTGAACAAGCCATGTCCGAGAGTTTTTTTATGAGTAATATGTCGCCGCAAGTGCATGCCTTTAATGACGGAAAATGGAAATATCTGGAAATGCAGGTCAGGCATTGGGCAGAAATTTACGAGGGCGTTTTTGTCGTAACCGGACCTGTTTTAAAAAACGATTTGCCGACAATCGGCGCAAACAAAGTCAGTGTTCCGGAGATGTTTTACAAAGTAATTCTTGATTTAGACGGAGAAAAAGGCATCGGTTTTTTAATGCCCAACAAAGATATTAAAGACAGTTTTAAAAATTATGCGGTAAGCATTGATGTGGTTGAAACAGCAACTGGCTTGGACTTTTTTCCCGCCTTAGACGATAAAAAAGAAGACAAAATTGAAGCCGTATTAAATATGGCTGCATGGGAGTTTAAATATTATAAATAGTCGGTTAAAAAAACGCCCGAATACCCTGACCTTATCAAAGTAGAAGCAACCGACTAACTCGAATTTCGAGACTTTTGCAAAAGCAAAACCAAATAGCAACTTTATCGGGGTGGTCCTCACGCAAGTAATTGAAAATTAAAACCCGATTAGATAGGGAAGTTGGAAGCCGGAAGAAAATTGAGAGCTGAAAATTGTTAAAGACCTTATTGCCGGTTTAAACCTTAGTAGAAATAAACAGCCAAAAGAAAATCAAGCTTATTACCTTATTTCTTATTGCAAAAAGCCAAAGACCAAGAGGTAAAAGCCTATTAAACAAAAAGCGCAATTGCAAATTCCCTCTTGGAGAAGAGGGTGTAGGGAGATTGATTTTTCAAAAAGATTAAGATGTTGTATATTAGTAGCATCGAAGATAATAATGCGGGTTAAAAAAACGCCCGAATATTTATTGCGCCGGTGTGAATGGTTTTACTTTCTTCCGATTTTCTGCCGGAATAATTAAATTCCAATTGCAAATATTTCGTAAGTTTTTTATACCAAGTTACCGACCAAATAAAATTCTTTCCGTCCTGCAAACCTTCAAGTATCTCATAGGAAACGGATGTGTTGCCGGCTCCCTTAAATGATATTTTTGCATAGTCGAAATTAAGCTGCAAACGCCCTTTGTTTACACTTGAAAATTTATATTCGCCACCGACGGTATAAGATTTGAGCTTTTCTTCTCCGCCGATATTTTCTTTTTGTTTTATGTTGAATTTGCCTTTTATATTGTTTCTTTTATCGATTTTAAAATTAAGCGAGCTTTCGTTTTCTGTATAGTCAATTACATAGTTGCTTTCCGTAAAGAAATCGGACTTGTATTTTTTGTTCCCGATTTTAAAATTGTTTTCAAAAATAAAATCGGCAATTTTTTTATTAAGCTCAATGCCGTGAAACATATTTATTCTTTTTTCGGTGCCGTTAAAAAGCGTATTTTTGCTTGAAGTATTGATATAGATATAATGCAGTTGAGTTTGTTGCTTGGGCGCATTAAAAGAAAAGCGATTTTTGAGCATATTACTGTTTGAAATCAGCAGGCTGTCCGGAATTACGGGTTTAAAATAGTCGGTTCCCGTATCGGTTTTTCGGTTCAGTTTAAACATAAAATGATTTGAAAAGGGCGCAACAAATTTCTTAAAACCTTTTGAGCTATGTTTGAGTTTTTTGAAATCCAAATTAATAAGCGCGTAAAAAGTTTGATTGTAAACGGGCTTATATTTTGTTGCGGGCAAAGAAATGCGTATATAATTTGCCTCGTCCGAGAAGTTTGCTTTTACAAATTCGTTTAACTCTTTAATATTGTTGCCGTTAAAATCTTTCCATGCAAACATACCCTGTCCGCTTTGAACTTCAAAATAAGCATATTCTTTCACGGGTTCGCTGCCGCCTGTATGTTCAAAAAAAGTTGAACTTGAAATCAGTTCTTTAAGTAATTTAAAAGAATAAGTCAGCTTTCCCGAAAATGTTTGTTCGCCGAAACTTTTTGCAACTGTATCCTGTGTATGCAAATTTCGGTAATTTGCATTTATTTTAATGGTCTGATTTTTAAACGATGCGAGTTTTGCTTTAAAGTTGATATTATGCGCTGTTGAACTGTAAGACAAGCCGTTTTTCCCCGGCAGAAAATCTTCTCGGTTTAAATAACGCAATGAAAAAAGATTTTTTGAACTGTCTCGGTTTTGAAGATAAGCAGCAAATTCATTAAAACGATAAGAACTTTTGTCTGCAAGGGTATCGGAAAAATGCGAGAATAGATTTTTTTCGCCTTGGTCTTCAATACCAAAAGAAATATGCTTAGTTTTTTTCTCCAACTTGCCTTTATATCGTATAAACTCCGTGCGTTTTAGGGTATCTTTACTTGTTAAGCGATTTGCTGCAATTTCAGTTAAAAAAGCAGGCTTATCGATTTTTATTGAGACGGAATTTCTATTTGCCCGGTAAAATCGGTCTCTTGTTAATAAGTCCGATTCAATGCCGAATCTGCCTAAATGTTTGCGAGTATATTCGAGTTGCAGGCTTGCAAAATGTTCGTCAAAAAGGGCTTTTGAGGGCAATAAATTCCAATCTCTGTCAAACTCGGCAGATTTAAAAGATTCAAAGGCTTTAAAATTTTTATGTATAAATTGATAGTTTGTGTGCAGGTTCAGCGAGTGGAGTGCGGTATCATTTTGGATAAAATTTTTGTTATTTTTAATTCGCAGCGCATAGCCGGTATTATCTTCGTCGCCCAAATCGGAAAATGTATTTTGGTCATTATTGCTCAAAGCGGTTTCAATAAGAAACTTGCCCGTTTTTTTATTATTTCCAAGCACTCCGGCAGTAAGCATAAGTTTTTTTTTCGGACTAATAAGTAGTTTTACCGGCTCGTAGTCTCCTTGCGGTATGCCGCCCTCGGGCGCAACCCATTCATATACTCTGCCGTTTGTTCCGTTTTGCTTTTGTCGATAATTCCCTTTATTTTCTCCCACAAAATTGAAACTAACACGATATTTTGCTTTTAAACTGTCTGTCGAATAACGAAAAATATCCTTGAAAAACAAAGAATTAACAAAGGTATCTGCCTTTTGATAAAGTACCTCATTGCGATTAAAAGTATCAACAAGAACGGCACTGTTTATAAAGGCGTTTTCGATGTCATCCCCTACGGAGCGAAACATTTGCTTGTGTGCATCGGTTAAATCTTGGCTCAAACCGTTGTTTTTTGCATCGTTTTCGGTAAAAATATTGAAAAAGAAATCGATATTTTTCGTTTTAATTTGCGTGAAGCTGCCTGCCGTAAATCGTGCATAATTTTTCTCGGAATACTCAAATTCTGCTATAATCCGACTGTCTTTTGTAATGATTTGCTCCGAGGTAAAGCTCAGTTCTCCTGAATTATAATCAATTACATAATCATTTTCATTGCCTCTTTTCAAAAGTTTGCCGTCCAAATAAATTTTTTCGCTGCCCGACAAAATGATGATATAAAGTTCTCCGTTCTTGCCGGTCAAACGATAAGGACCCCGATTACCCTCCGTGCCGGTGAAAGTCATCTTGTTAAACTGCCCTTTGGCAAGGGCGGCAGTCAATTCTGTTGATAATGCAATGTTTTTGCCGCTTGTTATCATAGTCTTAAAATCCGCACCTTTTACTTTTTTGTTGAATTTCATAAAGTGGCTTTCTGTGGGTCTTATAACTAAATCGCCGGCAGTCAATACGCTTTTCTCGGAAATCAATCGTATGAAAATATTATCAAATTCTTTTAAATTTTGGGAACTTCCGTCTGCTTGTATCGGAATATTGCTGTCCGTGATATTTGCTTGAATACGAATGCCCGGACTTATTTTTCCCGAAAGTTGAAGATTAAAATCGGAACTTAGCCCGGTGCTTTGATTATTCCCGGCAGTTATTCCTCTTGAAATGCTCCCGGCAGTTTTTAGTCCCGAAAAGGAATGTATGCCCGAGCTGCCTTTTTCGTTTATTTTTTTTGTATAATGTTTCCTGATTGTGGCATCATTGTCTGCAAATAAAGGCTTGTGATAAAAAGGGGCAGATAAATTGTGCTGAAAAACTCGATATGAAACTCTGCACGATTTATTTTTGTATGTAGAAAAATTGTTCGGCGTAAAAATAAGCAAAGCTTTATAAGCAGAAAGTGTATATTGATACGGTGCTAAAATCGTGTCATTGCAACTTATCATAAAAGTTCCCGGAACAATACTCAGACTGTCGATATACATGCTGTCATTCAGGATAACAATATCTTTACGAACCAAATTGCTTAAATTTTGCCCGTAGTTTGCCATTCCGAAAAACAAAAGTAGTATAAGGAGCGCTGTTCTTTTCAAAAAATGAGATTTATTTATCTTGCAATATGCAAAAAACGAAAATATTAATGAAATAATTATTAATATTGCGACAAATGTCGGAAAAAAAGAAAATATTAATTTTTATAGATTGGTTTTTGCCCGGCTATAAAGCCGGCGGACCCATACGTTCGGTAGCAAACATAACGGAGCGTCTTTCTGCATTTTATGATTTTTACATTGTAACACGCGACCGGGACAAGGGCGACACAGCACCTTACAATGGTATAGAACAAGGAATTTGGGTGAAAAAAGACCAATATACGGTAATGTATCTAAAATCGAATTTGTCCTATTTCAAGAGTATTGCCAAACTTTTAAAACAAGATTTTTTTGACACTGTTTATTTCAACAGCTTGTTTTCGTCTCGATATACGTTATTTCCTTTGCTGTATGCAAAATTATTTTCAAGAAATAAAAAAATAATCCTGTCGCCGAGAGGCATGTTGGGGCAGGGCGCACTTAATTTAAAATCCAAGAAGAAATTTGTCTTTTTGAAAATAAGTCGGTTTTTTAAGCTTTTTGAAAACATAAAATGGCATGCCACGGATGCCGACGAAAAGGACAGCATAAAAAAATATTTCGGAAAGGACGCTGATATTGCCCAAATATCCAATATTTCGGGCTTTGTTGATACTTCGGCAGCTAAACCTTTAAAGGATCCCGTTAGATTTGTTTTTTTATCTCGAATAAGTAAGAAAAAAAATCTTTTGTATGCTATCAAGTTGTTTGAGGACATGAGTTTCAACAAACATGTTGTTTTTGATATATATGGTCCGGCAGAAGAAGAAAGCTATCTTAAAGAATGCAAGGCTGCTGCCGGTTCCGAAAAAATAAACATAGAAATAAATTTTAAACCTCCCGTTGCCGGCTCGGAAGTTATAGATATTTTAAGAAAATACCATTTTTTCTTGTTGCCTACCTTGCACGAAAACTACGGACATGTAATATATGAAGCTTTGGCAGCCGGATGCCCTTTGCTGATAAGCACCCATACACCATGGCGTGATTTGAAAGCCAAAGGAATAGGATATGATATTGATTTAAAAAATACGAAGGCGTTTAAAGAGGCAATAAAAGAATTTGTTGATTGCACGGAGGCTCAGTATAAAAAAATGTCCGGAAAATCATTGGATTATGCAAAGCATATTGCCGAAAATACGGAGCTTATAAATAAATACAAAAAATTATTTGAGTAATGACAGAAACCAAACTTTCTACGTTCAATAATTCTGAATATAATCCGGGTGCGGGTTTTGTGAAACGCACGGTGTGGTATTTTGTAAATGCGTGTTTTTTTACAAGTCGTTACTTGCCGATAAGCCGTGTTAAGGTTTTTTTGTTGCGATTATTCGGTGCCAAAGTCGGAAAGGGTGTGAACATAAAGCCCAAGGTCAATATAAAATACCCGTGGCGTTTAAGCATTGGCGATTATACTTGGATTGGCGAAGGTGTTTGGATAGACAATTTAGATGAGGTAAAAATCGGGGATAATGTATGTTTGTCGCAAGGTGCAATGCTTCTGTGCGGCAATCATAATTTTAAAAAATCGAGCTTTGATTTAATTACCGGAAAAATAACTTTGGAAAAGGGCGTTTGGATCGGCGCACAAAGTATTGTAGGTCCGGGTGTCAGCTGTGGTTCTCATTCCGTTTTAAGCATTGGCTCTGCTGCATCCTCCGATTTAAAAGCCTATACGATTTATCGCGGTAATCCGGCTGTTGAAATAAAAAAAAGAATAATTGAATAATCCGAAACTGATTTTCGCAATCTTTAAAAGATATATGCAACCTCTTGGATAGCTTTTTAAATAGTTGTAATTTTGTTGATAATTGAAGTATATGCGCAACTGCTTATATAGAAATGTTATGTTTAATTAAAATTTACAAAATAATCCGATGTTGAATGAAGAGATAAATTTAAAAAACGAAATCTTTGAAAGATATAATGAACTAATCCCTGAAAAGGAAGTTGGTTTAATAGTTTTTTCTATTTACTCTAAAATAAAAAGAAAAGAAATTGACAAGCAGATGTCATATAAAGACTTGACAAATGCTATTGATGATGTTTGGAAAGGTTTAAAAATTAGCTATCAAAAGGGGATATTCCAAAAATATGAAGAAATTTTACTTGTTTTAAGAAAACACTTTATTGATAAAGATGATAAAACTAATAATTATACCCTAACAGATTATGCGGAACAATTTTGTAGATTTATAGAAGAAGAAGTGCAAAATATATTAAAGCCATCAGAAATTGAGCTGATATTCAACAATTTACTGTTAATTCTAAAAGATAACATTCTTACTTTTGACAAATTTGAAATATGGTATAAAAAAGAATTTAGCCCAAAGAAAAATGATATAAGTTCACAAGTGAGAGCATTGAGAAAGCAAGCAGAAAAAGCTCAAAATGTATTAAACGAAATAATGAATTTAGATAATGATTATTTCGAGATGTTGAAAAAAACAGAAGATCAAATAGATGAAATCCAAACACAAAATCAAAAAATTATAAAATCATTCTCAGTAAAAGATGATATTAAAACAATGTTAGATGAAACGGATTTAGCATCAATTAAGAAATTTAGGATAATAAGAACAGAAATCAGGAATTTTTTTAGGGAAATAGATAGAAAATTGATAAGTGTAAGTGAAATAATTGATACAACAAAACCCAAAATATATAAACTATACCAAGACATTGAAAAAAAGCAAATTGATAAAAAACTTGAAAAATTTTTATCCTACGTACTGCAAAATAGCACAAACAATAAATTTACAGTTAAACAACTAAAAAATAAAACAATATATGACACACAAATAGAATTACCAACTGAAATAAATCATGATAAACTTATTATACCTCAACCTGATAAGTTTATAAAAACCGAATATTTTGAATTTACAGAACCAAACGCTAATGAAACGCAAGAACCTGATTTTGACTTGAAAGAAAATCAGTTGCAAATTGAGAAAAGAAGAAAACAACTAGAAACAAATAAAAAAATTGAATTTTGGTATAACAAAGTACATACAAAAATAGGTGAATTAAACGTTGGTGATAGCATATTATTTACAGCTTTTTTCTTTGAAATTTTGGCATCAGAAAAAAATAATGTTGAAATTGCAATTAAAGTAGCCAATAAAATATTTACAGACTTTTCAAATAATGATAGGTTTCAAGTTGAAGTAAATAAGCAATTTGAAATTTCACAAAAAATAAATGATATTGCACTATGGCAAATGAAGATAACAAAGTCAAATTATTAGAACTTGACCTCGAAGACATACAGTTCTTCGCAGAAACTGATATAATCTTACGGTCCGGAAGGTATATACAAAATGTTGAAGAACAAGCTAATGCCTATGATTTTATTTGCAAATACTATGACCAATTAAAAACGTATTATAAATCACTATTTGATGTAGAATTAGTAGGACAAAAGGAAGAACCTGACAGATATTATTATCTTGATATAAGTGAAGACAGCAAAAGTCCTTTAAAACAAAATAGTAAGAAATTGAAACAAGAATATCACTTATTCGGAATATTATTACTAAAAATAGTTAGAGTTGATAAATATTTTTCTAACAAAATTGGTGTTAAAGAATTGCGTAGAATAATAAATAGCAATATAGAATACAAAACAAAAATCAACAAACTATTTGCTAACTCAGACAAACCAACTGAAATTGGTGAAAAGACAATTGAAACATGGATAAAAAATTCATTATTAGAGTTTGACAAACTGAATTGGATAAAATTTCAAAAAAACAATCCGAATTTTTTTATACCGCTTCCGGCAATCGATAGATTTTTAACTCTTTATAATTATCAAATTCAGAACATTGATAAACTATTTGAAGAGACAAATAAATTAGAAAACGATGACTAACAAACGAAAATATAAAGATTATCCAAGAATATATTCAATTTCAACTGTTGGAATTATCAAACATAATAATTCTGATTATTTAATCCATCCTTTACGAACTGATTTCACAGGTGGAAGTGGTGCAGGAAAATCTTTAATAACTGATTTATTGCAGTTAATTCTTGTTGGAAGGAAAACATTTTGGAAATCACCGTCAGAAGATAATGATAGTACAACTGAAGAAAAAAGAGAAGTAAGAACCCTTGTTTTAAACACAGGTGATTTCCCTATTGGATATACTTTTATAAATATTGAAACAAGCGAAAATCAATTTATTACGATAGGTACTTTTATTAAACGAAATAATGGAGATATATATCCGTTTATTATTCAACAAGGAATTTCGTGGGAAATAGAAAAAAACAAGCTGCAATCATTCCCAAACTTTCTAACCCATAAAGATTTCTTAATTGATAATAAAATACCGAAAATTAGTATCTTAAAAGAGCATTTCGATAATAATTTAGGATTACAACTGAAACACTTTTATAATAATACTGTGGATTTTCATAAACTGTTATACTTGAACGATATTCTTCATATTGATTTAAGTAAAAAAGATGAATACTTACAAAGTTATGCAGAAGTGTTGCAGTATTTTGGACGTGGAAAAGCTTTTGATAAGTATGGGTCTCGTTCAAATCAAATAAAAAACTTCCTTTTTGTAACCGACAATAAAGATAAGGAAGAAGAATATCAAAAGCAAAAAAAACAAATAGAAAAGTCGCAACGCCAATATGTTGAGCAATTTAAGATTAGCGAGAGAGTAAAAAAACGAAGGGATAAACTTCTTGATTTACTTGATGATAAGTTGGATTATAATAAAAAGCAACATGAAGCATTATGGACAGAATCTGTTTTCTATTATAACAAACAAAGAGAAAATCAAAGTAATTTAATTTCAACTAAAAAGGATTTAGCTGTCAACCAATTTCAGATATTGAAGTTTGACCATAAGTATAATGCTCTCGAAATTAATGAGATTTATAAAGAAATAGAAGAATTACAGAAGAGTAAATCAGAAAAAGAAAAGCAAAAAAAGAAAGCAGAAACAAAAAAAAGCAATGCTACAAAACAAACTGATTTATTAAAAACAAAAAAAGACGATAGCGAAAAGGAGTTTTTTAAACAGAAAGAAAATCACGAAAAAATAGAACGAGTAGAAAAATTACTTAATTCATACCATACAATAAATAAAGTTGAAGAACAATTTGATAAGCAAGCTGAAATTGAAAGCCAAAAACAAAATATTAACAATTTCATTGAATTTCTAAACACTAACAATCTTACAAGTGAATTTAAAAATTCTCAGTATTTTTTAACAACATATAATAAAGCTGAAACATTTTATTCACAAAAAGTAAGTGAACTAAAAATTGAAATAGAAAGTCTAGAAAAACTAAAACCTCTTTTTGATAAATCTCACAAAAAATCATTTGCTCAATGGATTGTAAATAACCTTAAAAAACTATCAAAGCAAGAAGAAGAAATCTTATTTCATTTCAAAGACAAATCAATATCAAGACCTGAACATATAAAATCGGGTGAACGCTATATTGCAGAACCTGATAAAATTTTTAAAAACATTCAACCAATTGATAAAAATGACGAAGGTTTTTGGATAAACCTTAATGGTATTTATGAATTTGTTGAGAGCATTAAAGAAGAAAATCTAATTTTTAACAATCCGAAAACCTTACAGCAAGAGTTAGACAAGTTTGGTGAAGATATTACCATGCAAATAAATAAAAAAAATGCAGACTTAGAAGCAATAATGGAATTTCAAGAAAAGCTGAAAAAGTATGTAGGATTTAATCAGGAAATATGCGAACTTTATAAAAACAAGAAAACTATATTGGGATTTCATATTAATACTGATTTACAAATTCATAGAGATGAATTTAAAAAATTGATTGAGTTTTATAAAGAAAATAAACCAGAAAATATCAAGAAAAATTACGAGAATAGTACAAGAGAATACGAAACAGCTACAACTAATTTCCAAAATAATGAAACAGAAATTAAAAAGTTAACGGATAGTATAAATTCTCTTGCCGATGAAATAGATAAAATTGAAAATAAAATTGAAGAAAAAAATAACCAAGAAGATAGTGAATTAGCTGTTTTAATAAACAATCAAGAAAAAATTGAGAATAAACTAAAATCAAGCAAGTCAAATTTGACAATTGAAGATAAAATAAACTCTGAAAATTACAGTTTTGAAAATCCATTAAATTCAACAGAAAAAATTGAATTAGAAAGAGAAATAGAAACGGAAATCACAAAAATACAAGAAGAAAATAGTAATAAAACAAATTCAATTAAGCGTAAATTACAAGAACTTGCAAATAAACATAGAGAAGAAAAAGGAACAATCGAAAGTAATATTCTATTTCTTATAAAAGAACAGCCGAAAATTGAGCAAGCTCTTAAGAAATCAGAAACTGAATACGAAAAATACACTAAAAAAGTACAACAACACCCAGTTGATACCAAAATATCTAAAAAAATTTCGGACAATCAATTAAAAACTATAAAAGAGGACTATAAATCCGCTAAAATAAATTATGAAACTAAATTTGATACTATATCACAAGATCCTGATTTGCAAATTGAAAATGATGTAATTAGCAATTTGAACTATGATTTCTCGGAATTGGTAAAAATATTACTTCCTGATGTTTTTAAAAATTCAAAAGATATTGAACAAAATCTAAAAAAAGACATTGAAATTGAATTGAAAAACATCAACGCAAAAATAACAGAGTTCGCAAGAACCAATTTTATTATTATTCAAAACTTATTCGGTGATGTTGAAGAACAGTACGAAAAATATCTTGATAAAATTAGTGATTTAAAAGATTTTTTTGTTAAAAACCGTGCAGCAGGTAATTATTATGTAGAAATGGAACCGCGTCCGTCAGATAATTATCCAATAAAATGGATTAAAGTTTTGAAACAAAAAGTTAAAAATGAAATCTATAATACAGGTTTGTTTAAAACAGCAGAAGCGAAATCTGCCGACCAAATTATTGAAGAAACATTTAAAGAATTTAGTCAACTTAAAAATGCAAAACCAACAATAAACAAGTTATTAGACCCTAAATCTTATTTTGATATTAACATCTATTTCAAAGACCCTAACGATGAAAATGCACCGCCAAGTACAGGGCAAGGATATGCAATTTTGGCACTTTTAAATATTGCAAAACTATCACTCATCGACACTGTCAACTCAAAACAAGGAGAAAATCCCAAAGGATTAAGATATATGCCTATTGATGAAGTTGCAGGTTTGGGCGAAAATTTTGATATGCTTTATGATATTGCAGAAAAATATGATTATCAAATATTAACTATGACTATTAACTCAAATGACCATGAGTTTGAGAACAACAATCAATACTCATATACATTAAGAAAAAATCCAAATCCCAAAGACCCAAACAGAAATTTAGCGCCATTTGGAATTTTCTCTAAATATCAATTAATTGAAAGTTTGAGTAAATACATTGAAAAAATAAAACATGAAGGAAGAAATTAGAAATATACAGGATTGGAAAACAATGTTACAGCTTGAAAAGCTATATATTACCGGTGAAACAAATGCGAACAAAGATAATGTTTATTTTAAGTATTTAGCAGAGCATAATCGAATTGATGCAACAACTTATAAATCAAGGATTGTCGTAACCGGTAAATATTCTGCTTTTTATGAAACAAAAATAAAAGAAGAATTTAGTCAAATAAGTAACTTTCTTAATAAGAATAAAATAATGGAATTGGCAACCAATTTTTTGATTTCAGATATTGAAAGTTTAATGACAATAGCACACCGGAAAGAACAAATTATAAATGATAAAAAGACAAGACGACAAATATCTTCCAAATTTTTCTCAAACGGAGATGCTAAATATGTAAAAAACAATTTAGAGAAAGCAATAAAACAAATTTTGGATATAAAGGAATTTCCGGAAGAAAGTAAAGACTTACAATACTTAAGTATTTTACACAGTTCCGAAAAACCCGAACAAATATTATTGTGTGAAAACGAAGATAGATTAATAAACCCTCGACAAAAATATACAGAAATATGGTTTGCCGGCGGAAAAAATATATCAAAGCTCAAATATGTTCCTAAAAATGATTTACCGATATTTTATCTGTGTGATTGGGATTATGACGGTTTAAAAACTTATCTGACAATAAAAAAAGAATATTTCAATAATATTAAACTTATCATACCTGAAAATTATACAAAAAAGGACATAGAAAAAACAAACCATAAAAGTAAATGGAAACAAGATTTTGATATTTTAAAATTCAATAAAAAAGAACAAGAAATAATATCAGAATTAATTCCCAACTATTGGATTGAAGAAGAAAGCATTGATATACACGAATTAATATAAAACTAAACACTACACTCAAGAGTATTGATACTTAACCAAATTGGATTAAAAACCTTTTTGGTAAATATAGATATGAAATTAAAGCATATTAATAAAGAATTTTTATGTAAAAATAGAAAGCCTGATAAAAAATATTCGAGTTCAAAAACTCAAATAGCAACAGATAAATTCATGAGTGAAAAATCATATTTTTTTGGAAGTAATTCTGAAATTATAATAGACATTAACAAGAGTAATTCTATTCTTGCATTGCGAACACTTTGATATGCATGAAAGTGGTTTTAATTCATATTGTGATGTTGCTAAATCAAAAATAATCCCAAACGAATATGGAAAATATTTTAAAATACCTCATTATTTTTTGATAAACATTGAATTTAAATAAATGGAAATGCTTAAAAGTGATAAATACAAAAACAGGATTATAGGGTTAAATGAAAAAAAACAAACAGCACAAATTCAAGCATCGTTATCTGTAAATAGTAAAAATGCTAAATTTGTATTGGGATATTAGCAAAAGTATTTCAGAAAAACTAACAATTGCAAAATGGTGAACAAAGTTTGTCGACAATGTGTTCCGAAGAATTACAACAAACTTTTCTTGATATAGAAGGCTTTTTTAAGACGTAATTTGTTATTTATGTGTCAATCGTTTGAGTTTTATCAATTATTAGATTTTAATAAAATTGAAATTGTGCAACAACTTATTTCACAATTTCAACTTCTCGAAAACTCAAAACCGGAAATTCATAGAATTTTAAGATTAACTCCTTGAGGATATAGCATTATAATTATTCAAAAAAACAAAAATATTGAAATGACCTAAAACCACAACTGCCAATAATTGAAGATATTGAAAATGAATTAATAAACAGAAAAAATAGTTGCTAACGCTGCTCTTACTCGCTTTTCAGAAATATCCTCAGTGTTTGCACCTAAATCATAAATTACTCATTGTGAGTATTAAATTAGAAACAAATGAAACACCCATGACAATTATTAATTATGATTTAAAAATTAAAAAAGAAAATAAAAAGATAAATGACTGATAAAAAGTAATTTATAATTTGCAATTTAATAAATTGACCTTTGAAAGTTATAAAAATAAACACATGAAAGTATCTGTTATAACTGCTGTTTACAATAATGAACATACGATTGCCGATTCGGTGCGCTCGGTTGCTTTGCAAAGCTATCCGAATATTGAACATATTATCATAGACGGAAATTCTTCGGACAATTCCCTTGCCCTAATAAAAAAAAATCCCGGCAGGGTATCTACGATAATTTCAGAACCCGATGAGGGCATTTATGATGCTTTGAACAAAGGAATACACCATGCAAGCGGCGATATAATTGCTTTTTTGCATGCCGACGATTTTTTTGCGACAAACACTGTCATTGAAGATGCCGTAATGCTTTTTCGTCAGGCAAAAACCGAGAGTATATACGGCGATTTGCTCTATGTCTCAAAAGATGATACCGAAAAAATATTACGGAATTGGAAAGCGGGAACATTTTCATTTTCAAAATTAAAAAAGGGTTGGATGCCGCCGCATCCTACATTCTTCGTAAAAAAATCAGTATATGAAAAATACGGGGTTTTTGATACAAATTTCAAAATAGCGGCAGATTATGATATTATACTCCGATTTTTAGGCAAGCATAAAATAAGCACCGCCTATCTTCCGAAACTGATGATAAAGATGCGAATAGGGGGCGAAAGCAATAAAAGCGTCAAAAATATTATTCGAAAAATGAAAGAAGATGTTCGTGCCTTGAAAAAAAATCAATTGGGCGGCATACACACGGTTATCTTAAAAAATGTTTCAAAAATTCCTCAACTGTTCAAAAAATAAAAGCCGAAGAACCGGGAAATTTATTACTTTTGTTCTCCCGATACTTTTCCTATGATACCAAGAGAAACGGTTGATAAAATTTTTGATGCGGCAAATGTTTACGATGTTATAAAAGACTATGTAAACCTTAAAAGAGCCGGTGTAAACTATAAGGGAAACTGTCCTTTTCACGATGAAAAAACACCGTCTTTCATTGTTTCGCCCTCAAAAGGCATTTATAAATGTTTTGGCTGCGGGGCTGCCGGAAACTCGGTTAAATTTGTAATGGAGCATGAAAAAGTTTCATTTCCCGAAGCGCTGAAAATTCTTGCAAAAAAATATCATATTGAAGTTCAGGAGGAAGAGCTGAGTGCCGAAAGAATACAAGAGAAGCAAACGGTGGACAGTTTGTTTATTGTCAGTGAGTTTGCAAAAAATTTCTTTAAAGAAATGCTGCACGAAACTGCCGAAGGGCAAAACATTGCCTTAAATTATTTTAAAGAACGCGGTTTCAGGGATGATATTATCAAAAAATTTGAGCTTGGTTGGAGCCCGAAAAAAAGAGATGCTTTCACCAAAACGGCGCTGGAAAAAGGCTATAAGAAAGCCTATCTGACAGGCAGCGGGCTGACCATTGCCAAAGACGACGGGTATATGTTTGACCGATTTGCGGAACGTGCCATTTTCCCTATACACAGCCTTTCCGGCAAAGTTTTGGCTTTTGGAGGCAGAACGCTTAAAGCAGATAAAAAAACGGCAAAATATCTGAACTCTCCGGAGTCCGAAATTTATCATAAATCCAAAATCCTATACGGAATTTTTTTTGCAAAAAATGCAATCGTAAAAAAAGACAAATGTTATATGGTTGAGGGTTATACCGATGTTATTTCTTTATATCAAAAAGGAATAGAGAATGTTACGGCATCATCGGGAACTTCTTTAACGCTTGAACAAATCCGACTGGTAAGGCGTTTTACAAAAAACCTGACAATTATCTACGACGGTGATGCAGCCGGCATTAAAGCATCTTTACGCGGAATTGATTTGGCACTTTCCGAAGAAATGAACCTGCGTATCATTGCTCTGCCGGAAGGCGAAGACCCCGATTCTTTTGCAAAAAAACACAGTAGCGAAGAAATTGAACAATACATTGAGGCACATGAAGAAGACTTCATTAAATTTAAATTGGAACTTTTTTATGAAGATGCGCAAAGCGACCCGGTAAAACGTGCCGGTTTAATCAGAGACATTGTGCAATCCATTTCCGTTATTCCCGATAAGATTTTGCGGGGAGAATATATTCGCACAACGGCAAAAAGGCTTAATGTTAAAGAAGAAACGCTTTATTCCGAAATTCGGAAGATGCTTCGCAAAAATATTGAAGACGGCAGAAAAAACGAATACCTTACACGATATAAAAAGCGGACACAAAAGCCGACCATTCCCTCCGACACTTCCGGCATTGTTTCAGAGCCGATTGAAAAAGAACTTCTCAGCATACTGTTGAATTATGGAAGTGAAATTATTGAAATAAATGATGTTGAAGGGCGTTTTTCGGTGGCGGAATTTATTATATCCGAAATTAAAAATGATGATTTGCAGTTTCATAACATGATTTACAAAAAAATTTATGAAGACTACGAAAAATATTTCTCCGAAAATGCGGAAGCCGTTCACGACTATTTTTTGAAACACGAAGACGATAAAATCAGCAGTCTTGTTGCACAAATTTTAAGCCCGAAGCAAGAGCTGAGCAAAATTTGGGAATCGCACGATACGGCAGATGCAAATTTAAGAAAACATTTGGACGCAATTGTTCCGAAACTTGTCGACTCTTTTAAGTTGAAAATTGTTCGGATGAAAATCGAAGATATAATAAAGCAAATAAACCTTTCGGAAAATTCGGCGGAAAATAAAGACGAAGAAGAACAAAACCGACTTTTTAAGGAGTTATATGTGTTTAATGATTTAAAAAAGCAACTTTCGGAACTGCTCGATAAACCGGCATTGATTTAAGCCGTGCGTGTGTTCTTTACGATTTCAAGGCTTTTGGCAAATAGCAAAATCCCTCTTGGGGAAGCGGGTGTCGGAGGCTTGATTAAAATTCTATACGCTAATAACTTGCAGATGTAGCCGGAGGGAATAAAAAGGAAAATCAAAGTTTATTTCCGAAGTATTTTATATATCCTTATTTTATACCTATTTTTGTAACACACATAGTTGAATATTTTAATTAAAAACAGAAATAATGAAACGAAACCTTTTGCTAATCAGCAACTCAACAAATGCCGGCGAAGAGTATTTGCAATGGCCTCGCCCCTATATTCAAAATTTTATTGAAGAAACCGGCGTTAAAACAGCACTTTTTATACCCTATGCAGGAGTTAATCTTGCTCCGGAAAGTTTAAATGCCTCTTATGATGTTTATGAAAAGCGTGTGCAAAATGTATTTAAGGATTTTGGCGTAAAGCTGAGTTCAATTCACAAAGAAAAAAATCCGAAAGATGCCGTAAAAAATGCCGAAATGCTTGTTGTGGGAGGCGGCAACACTTTTCATTTGGTTAAAATGATGCACAAAACCGGTGTTATGAAAGCCATAAGACGCAGCATAAAAAAAGGCGTGCCTTATATTGGCTGGAGTGCCGGAAGTAATGTGGCATGTCCGTCTCTGCGCACAACAAACGATATGCCTATTGTAGAACCAAAATCGTTCAAAGGTTTAAAAGTCATACCGTTTCAAATTAACCCGCATTATTTGGATGCGCATCCGGAAGGACACGGAGGCGAAACAAGAGAACAACGCATTAATGAGTTTTTGGTCGTTAATCCGAAAATGTACGTTGCCGGTTTGCGAGAAGCTTGTTTGTTTAAAATACAGGGCAAAGACATTAAAATGCTTGGAGACAGAACGCTGCGTGTGTTTAAGCAAGGTGCCGAACCCGTAGAGCTAAAAGCAAGCGACGATATGCGCTTTTTATTAAAAAAAGCATAACAAATAATTGTTTTTTGAAGCATTTAGCCCGGATTTCGAGACTTTTGAAAAAGTAAAGCCAAATAACTAACTTTATAGAAGACGCAAAAGTCCGAAGACCGAAGCTCGTGCTTGTTTGCTGTGAGTGCACTTGTTTGCTATTTTCATGATTTTTTGCAAACTGCAAATTCCTTCTTGGAGAAGAGGGTGTCGGGAGATTGATTTTTTTTGAAAATTTTAAAATGCTATAAATTAACAAGTTGCGAGTTTATTTTTTTTATGCAGATTCTAATTTTACATTTGCACTGTTTTGATATTATACATCTATGCAAAAAATTAGAAATATAGCAATAATTGCGCATGTTGATCACGGAAAAACAACCTTGGTTGACAGAATGCTGCATCAAGTTAAACTTTTTAGAGACAATCAAGAAGTTGAAGACTTTATCTTGGACTCAAACGATTTGGAACGAGAACGAGGCATTACCATTTTATCTAAAAATGTATCGGTAAGATATAAGGGGGTAAAAATAAATATTATTGATACGCCCGGGCACTCCGATTTCGGAGGAGAAGTTGAACGAGTGTTAAATATGGCAGACGGTGTCCTGCTTCTCGTGGATGCTTTTGAAGGTCCGATGCCGCAAACACGATTTGTCTTACAAAAAGCAATTGATTTAGGCTTAAAGCCGATTGTGATAATCAATAAAGTGGATAAACCCAATTGCACGCCGGAAGAAGTCTATGAAGATGTTTTTGATTTGATGTTCAGCCTGAATGCCGATGAAGACCAATTGGATTTTCCGGTTGTTTACGGCTCGTCAAAACAAGGCTGGATGTCGGATGATTGGCGCCACCCCTCGACTGATGTCAGCTATTTGCTTGATATAATTTTAGAGCATATTCCGGCACCGGAAAAGAAAGCGGGAACCTTGCAAATGCAAATTACTTCGCTTGACTACTCCTCTTATTTGGGGCGTATTGCCGTAGGACGAATAAGCCGAGGGAGTATTGAACCCGGACAAAAGATTTCTATTGTAAAAAAAGACGGCAAAATAGAAAAATCGGAAGTGAAAGAACTATATCGCTTTGAAGGCTTGGGGAAAGAAAAAATTAAGCGTTCGAAATTAGACGCCGGCGAAATTTGTGCCGTTCTCGGACCCGAATCTTTTGACATCGGCGACACATTTGCCGATTTTGAAAATCCGGAAGGTTTAAAAACTATAAAAATCGACGAGCCGACAATGAGTATGTTGTTTGCCATAAACAACTCGCCTTTTTACGGAAAAGAAGGCAAGTATGTAACCTCGCGACATCTTCGAGACCGGTTGTTTAAAGAAATTGAAAAAAACTTGGCACTTCGAGTGCAGGAAACCGACTCTGCCGATAAGTTTCTGGTTTTCGGAAGGGGTATTTTGCATTTGTCCGTTTTGGTCGAAACAATGCGACGAGAAGGATATGAATTTCAATTGGGGCAGCCGCAAGTTTTAATTAAAGAAATTGACGGAGTGAAACATGAGCCGATTGAAATTTTAACAATACAAACTCCCGAAAATTTTTCCGGAAAAATTATTGAGATCGTAACAAGACGAAAAGGCGAAATTTTAAATATGCAAAACAAAAATAACCGCATGTATTTAGAATTTTCTATTCCGGCACGCGGTTTAACGGGCTTGACCAATGCCATACTGACCGTCAGTGAGGGCGAAGCAATTTCCGCACACCGATTTAAAAAATATGAACCGTGGAAAGGCGAAATTGAAGGTCGAAAAAAAGGTTCGCTTATATCCATGCACACCGGTGTGGCAATACCCTATGCCATTGATAAATTGCAAGACAGAGGACGATTTTTTGTGGAACCGGGCGAAGAAGTTTATGCGGGGCAAGTTGTGGGTGAAAACACGCGCGAAGACGATATTTTGGTAAATATTACAAAAACCAAAAAATTGACCAATATGCGCGCCTCCGGCTCGGACGATAAAATGTCGGTGGCACCGGCAATTAAATTTTCTTTGGAGCAGAGTATGGAGTATATCAAAAAAGACGAATATGTTGAGGTTACGCCGGCATCCACACGACTGCGTAAAATTATTTTAGACGAGCACGAACGCAAACGTGCTGAACGAAATAGCTAAGCCGCATTTTGAGATTTTTTAATGGGTTAAATAAAGTATCTTGTCTTGAAGTAGATGCTGACCGGAATAGAACTGCACGGTGAAGAATTAAAGCAGTTGCTTCCAAACTCTTATCCTAAATCAGTAAATATATTAATGCAAATTTTAGACGAAGAAAATCCTAATGAAACAGGAATGTTCAAAGAATTTTATTGGATTATGCCTATTGGAAAATTTGTAGAAAAATACGGCTTAGATAATTTTGATATTTCCATAAAAGCCATTGAAAAAATTACAAAAAGGAATACCGGTGAATATGCAATCCGACCATTTATCAGAAAATATCCTGAAAAAACGGTAAAAATAATGTCAGAGTGGTCGAAATCAGATAATTTTCATCTTCGCAGGCTGGCTTCTGAGGGTTTAAGACCAAAACTCCCTTGGACAACAAAATTGGATACTTTTATTGAAAATCCAAAACCCGTTTTTCAAATTTTAGAAAACTTAATGGAAGATGATATAAAATTTGTCAAAAAATCTGTGG
>PDWI01002087.1_pt1 | contig 30766 bp, 23 predicted proteins | sample 1430891 | NCBI WGS metagenome assembly PDWI01 (sample SAMN01162508, study PRJNA174530) | Oral metagenome, whole genome shotgun sequencing project. | biome: Marine environment; feature: Marine mammal; material: Swab sample of the gingival sulcus; isolation source: swab sample of gingival sulcus... | reverse complement strand
AAAGGGTGGTGATGGCGTTTTTGACTTTTTAAATGGCATCACTATCAACCCCAATAAAGGACAGATTATATTTCCTGTAACAGAGCCTTTTGGCGATTATTTTAGGGAATTGGTTAATGACGATGCCTTGGCAGACCAATATACTTATGATGCCCTTTATGATGAAACACAAAATGTAGCTAAACAAAAGGCAAGTAAAAATAAATTTATATTAAAAGGAAAATACCAAGCCTCTTCAGGGTCTGAAATTTCTCTGAATGCTCTTAATGTTCCTCAAGGTTCCGTAACCGTAACCGCAGGCGGACAGACCTTAACAGAAGGAACAGATTATACTGTTGATTATACTTTAGGTCGCGTTAAAATACTGAATCAATCTTATTTAGAATCCGGTACTCCTATTCGCATTTCTTTGGAAAGCAACTCCTTATTTAGTATGCAAACCAAAAATCTATTAGGAATGCATTTAGACTATAAGTTTAACGACCGATTCAATTTGGGAGCGACCATAATGAACCTAACAGAAAAGCCTCTAACGACCAAAGTAAACCAAGGAGAAGAACCTATTAGCAATACTGTTTGGGGATTGAATGGTTCCTATCAAACAGAAGTGCCTTTCTTAACCAGAATGGTAGATGCCATTCCTTTTATTGATACTAAAGAAAGCTCTTCCATAATGATTAACAGTGAGTTTGCTCACTTAATACCCGGTCACTCCAATGCTATAGGTCAAAGTGGAAAATCTTATATTGATGATTTCGAAGGTAGTACTACAAAATTAGACCAAAAATATGCAACAGCTTGGCATTTATCCAGTTTACCTAAAGATTCTTTACATTTTACTTATGCCACTTCAAACTCTTTAGAAACAGGTTATAATCGTGCAAGAATAGCATGGTACACTATTGTTCCTGAATTAGTTAGAGAAGTATCACAAACTCCTAAGCACCTCAAAGGAACCGATGCTCAAAAAGACTTCTTTGTGAAAGAGGTTTACGAACAAGATTTATGGCCAAACAAAGATGCTCAAAATGGATTCCAAGCCAGTATTCCTGTTTTAAACGTAGCTTATTATCCATCAGAGAAAGGACCTTACAACTTCAACACTGACGTAAATAGTGATGGTTCATTAAAAGACCCTGAAAAAAAATGGGCAGGTATCCAAAGACCTTTAACCACTACCGATTTTGAAGAATCCAATATAGAATACATCGAATTTTGGATGATGGATCCTTATGTAAAAGCCAAAGGAAGTGGTAAAAATGGTAAACTAATCTTTAACTTAGGAGACGTTTCAGAAGATGTGTTACGAGATTCTAGAAAATCATTTGAGCAAGGTTTACCTACTTCTGAAGAAATTAAAAATGTAGATACCACTATTTGGGGACGTGTTTCTACCTTACAATCTATCATTTCCGGTTTTGAAAACAAGGAAGGAGCTAGAAAGTTTCAAGATGTCGGTTTAGACGGACTATCTGATAATGACGAACGTTTCTTTTATCAAGATTATCTTAATCAGATACAAAGTGTAGTAACGCCTGATGTATTTTCTAAAATCAGTCAAGACCCCTCTAATGATAATTTTAGATCATATAAAGGAGAAGATTTAGACGCCCAAGAAATGGGTATTATAGAGCGATATAAATACTTCAACAACCCCGAGGGCAACTCTCCTATCTCAACAGGTGATAAATTCTCTGATGCAGCAACCAACCGCCCTAATGACGAAGATATTGACAAGGACTACACCTTAAACGAGGCAGAAAATTATTTTCAATATGAAGTGCCAATTTACGAAGGTATGGACATTGAAAATCACCAGTACATAGTTGATAAAGTACAAGACAACAGTAGTAAATTAGGCTCTGTAAACTGGTTCCAATTTAGAATTCCTATCCGTGAATTTACCTCTAAAGTAGGAGAAATTTACGACTTTAAATCGATTCGATTTATGCGTATGTTATTAACGCAATTTAAAGATTCTACCATTTTACGTTTCGCTACTTTAGATTTAGTTCGCGGACAATGGCGTAAATACAATGGTAACTTACGTGAACCGGGCGCTTTCTTCCCCGGAAATGCTAACGATACCAAATTTGAAATCACGGCAGTTAATATAGAAGAAAACGGAGATAAAGAACCGGTAAACTATGTTCTTCCTCCCGAATTAACAAGGGTTATTGACCCTAACAACCCTCAGGTAAGGCAGCTGAATGAGCAAGCTATGGTTTATAAAATAAACGACCTGCAAGACGGAGACGCTTGTGCCGCTTTCAAAAATGCCAATTTAGATATTCGACAATACAAGCGTTTACAAATGTTTGTTCACGCAGAATCTATTATTACCAAAGAAATAGAAAACAAAGATGTCTGTGCTTTTATTCGTTTGGGTAGTGATTATACGGAGAATTATTATGAATATGAAATTCCTTTGAAGTTAACTCCGGAGGGTAAATATATTGACGAAAGCGAAGATGACAGAAGAGTGGTTTGGCCGGATGCCAATATGTTTGACTTTGAATTTTCGGAACTAACCAATGCCAAGATAAAAAGAAATGGCGCCAATGCCCCTTCTACTAAAGAGTATTTCGTTTTCAATGGAGAACATAAAATTACCGTAAAAGGAAATCCGACTATTGCAGATGTGCGTACCATTATGATTGGTGTGCGTAACCCTTCCAAGGACAATAACCACCTTAGCGATGATGGTATGAGTAAGTCTGTAGAAGTTTGGTTTAATGAATTACGATTAGCCGATTTTGACGAAGACGGAGGTTGGGCTGCCAATTTAAGAGTAACGGCTAACTTAGCTGATTTTGCCAATATTACCTTATCGGGTTCTACCATGAAAGCCGGATACGGAAGTATAGAAAAAAAGGTTAATGAACGTAGTAAAGACGATATTATTCAATATGATATTTCTTCTAATGTTCGTTTAGGAAAATTCTTCCCTGAAGAAGCCGGTGTTAATATCCCTATGTATGTAGGCTACTCTAAAGGAATGATTATTCCTAAATACAATCCTCTACAAACGGATATTACAATGGAAGAAACACTTAATGACCCTAATACTTCAGAGGACGAAAAAGATAGAATAGAAAAAATAGCTGTTGACCAAACCACCAGAAAAAGTATCAACTTTACCAACGTTAAAATCAATGGTTCAAAGAAAAAGAAAAAACGCATTTATTCTATATCCAACTGGTCTGCTACTTATGCCTATAACAGTATAGAAAAGAGCAATGTAACCACCGAGAAAGATAATGAATATCAACACAGAGGGGTACTATCGTATAATTATAGTCCTAAACCTCTTAATATAAAGCCATTCAAAAAGGCTAAATCTAAATTTATGCGCTCTAAGGCGATGCGCTTAATACGAGATTTTAATTTTTCTCCTATTCCTAAACAAATTTCGTTTATGACCGATATGAATAAACGATACCACGAAAAAAAGACACGTATTCTTTCGACTGACGATATTCGTGTCAATTCTACTTATGACAAAGAGTGGGTTTGGAACAGGAAATATGATTTAAAATGGGATTTGACACAAAGTTTAAAATTGACTTTTAACGCCTTAAATGTTGCAAGAATCAACGAACCTGATGGCTTAATCGACAAGAATGATAGCGAATACAGTAAAAAAATGCAACAAATTCGAGATGAATTGTATCATTTTGGAACCACTCATCGATATGAACATCGTTACACTTTGAACTACAATATCCCTATCAACAAAATACCTTTATTGAAATGGATAACTGCCAATGCTTCTTGGCGAGGCGATTACTATTGGAACATAGGACGCTTGTCTCTTGAAAAAGAGAACCTAATGGGAAATAGCATAAGAAACTCTTCTACTTTGAATATATCTTCACAAGCTAACTTCAAGAGTTTATACCGAATGGTGCCTTATTTTGTTAAGTTAGATAAAAAATACAACCGCCCTTCTCGTTCTAAGAAGAAGAAAAAAGAAGAAGTTTTCTATCCGGAAAAGAAACTGGCTAAAAAGAAAACCAACTTAAAAGCAAACGAGCCTTACACTATCAATCATAAGCTACAAACAACCGATGTTGATTTAGATATAACAGATAGTTCCGGTAAAAAAATAAAAGGTAAGTTAGAGGTTCTAAGCAAAAACAGAATTCGATTTACTGCAGAAAAAAGCTACAAAAACGTAACTTACAGAGTAAAAGGACAGATTAATAAGAAAGATCCTCTGATTGTGAAAATTGCGGAACGTACCGTATTGGCTCTGATAGGAATCAAAAACGTAAGCGTAACTTGCAATTTGAAACAACAAACTTTATTACCGGGATACAAGCCTATAACCAGTGTAATGGGTTTAAGCAACAGCAATGGTTTGGCACCGGGAATACCTTTTATCTTTGGTTATCAAGACGATGAAATTTTGGAAACTGCTATCAGAAAAGAGTGGATTGTTAAAAACCAGTTCCAAACGAACCCTTTTACAAGAGTACGCGACTTAAATGTTTCGGTAAGAGGAACTATAGAACCTACCAAAGGCTTAAGAATTACCTTGAATGGTAATTACAAAAAAATGGAAGACTTTACACGTTATTACGAATATGACAGTCTTAATAATTCAGTAAAAATACCGAATAACTTATCAAGTATTCGAGGTAATTATGGCATTTCCATCAATACATTAGCCACTGCCTTTGAAGGCTCTAATGATGATTATGATTCTGATGCTTTTAATAACTTCTTAGCTTATCGTTCAACAATTTCAAAGAAATTAGGCGAAAAGAGAAAAGAAATTGACCCTACTTATAATTCTGATAATACGGCTCAATATGCAGACGGATATGGAGAACTATCACAAGAGGTATTAATACACTCTTTCTTCTCGGCTTACACAGGAAAGAAACCCAATAAACTCAATGTAAAGAATTATTTCTACAATGTCTTTTCTATGTTCCCGGGATGGCGTTTAAGCTATGGCGAACTGTCTAAAATGCCTTACTTAAAAGACATTTTCAGAACCATTACTATTAATCATGGTTATCAATCATCTTACAATATTGGTAACTTCAGAACCAATACTGTTTTCCAAGAATCATCCTTAGAAAGTGGAGACGATGTATTCTCTAAAATAAGAGACATCAACAATAACTTTGTTCCTGAATACGACATTCAAAATGTAAGTATCAACGAAAGATTTAGCCCTCTATTGGGTATTGACTTAGGATTTAAAAATAGTTTATCTGTCAAATTAGAATTTAAGCGTTCGCGTAATTTAAGCCTTAACTTAAACAATGCACAATTATCAGAAGTTAGAAGTTCTGAATATGTTTTAGGTGTAGGCTACCGTTTCAAACAAGTACCATTGCGTCTTAATAAAAAATTAGAAATCAAATCAGACCTTAATATGAGATTGGATTTCTCAATAAGAGATAATTTTACTGTGATACGACAAATTATGGAAAATGCTTATCAAGTAACTTCCGGACAAAATATCTTTACATTAAAGTATTCGGCAGATTATAGTATTAGTTCTAATTTTAATTTGAGATTCTTCTTAGACTGGATAACCAATACCCCTAAGGTATCAACCCGATTTAAAACCACTAATATTAACACCGGTGTAAGTATTCGTTTTAGCTTATCATAAGCCTTTAAAAGCTATACAATAAAAAAAATATTGGGGCTAAAACATTAAACAACTTGTATTCAAGCTTATATTTTTTTTTCAAATTGAAGATAAAAAACACTTGATATTAAAATAATAAACCTTAAATTTGTCGGCTGTTAAACGTTAAAAAAGGACTTTAAATTTATGGTTAAAATAAACACGAAATTACCTCTCGCTAAAGAAAGTATTTTTGCTGTTATGTCAAATATGGCAAAGGAATATTCTGCTATTAATTTATCGCAAGGATTTCCCGGATTCCCTATTGATAACGAATTAATTAGTTTAGTTAATAAGTATATGAACAAGGGCTTTAATCAGTATGCCCCTATGGTCGGTACTTACGAACTGCGAGAAGCTATTTCTAAAATGCATTTTGAAGGCAATGGTTTCGAGTACTCTGCAGATACGGAAATAACAATTACCTCCGGAGCTACCCAAGGTATTTTTACAACTATTTCCAGTATTGTAGGAGAAGGCGATGAAGTAATCGTTTTCGAACCTGCTTACGACAGCTACGTTCCTACTATTAAATTAAATGGAGGAAAACCTGTATATATTTCCTTGAAGCACCCTACTTACGAAATCAATTGGCAAGAAGTTAATAAGCAGATTACTTCAAAAACCAAAATGATAATATTGAATAACCCTCACAACCCTACAGGTGCTATTTTTTCTGAAGAAGATATGATTCAGTTAGAAAAAATAGTAAAAGGAACCAATATTGTTATTCTATCTGACGAAGTATATCAGCATATTGTGTTTGACAACCATAAACATCAGTCTGTTATAGATTATCCTAATTTAAGAGAACGTAGTATTATAGCCGGTTCTTTCGGTAAAAGCTTACACGCTACAGGCTGGAAAATAGGTTATATTTTAGCACCTGAACCATTATCTAAAATATTCCGCTCATACCACCAATGGGTTGTTTTTGCGGTTAATACACCTATTCAGTTAGCTATTGCAGAATATATTTCTAAACCGGAACGCTATTTAAGTATCGCCAATTACCTACAAGGCAAACGCGATTATTTTGAGAAATTAATAGCTTCAACACGATTCAAAAGTATTCCTTGTAACGGAACGTATTTTCAATTGTTAGATTATTCTGATTTATCAGATATGCCTGATGTTGAATATGCTAACTGGCTAACACAAGAAAAGAAAGTAGCTTCTGTCCCTGTCTCTGTTTTTTATCACGAAAAAATTGACAATAAAGTACTTCGTTTTTGTTTCGCTAAAGAAAACGAGGACTTGGAAAGAGCAGCTGAATATCTAAGTAAAATATAAGTCTTGATATAAAAAAAGAAGCCTAAAAAACAGACTGCTAATAGACCTATAATAAGGAAATTTCTATTAGCAGTTTTTTTTATTTTTTTATTTCTAAATGCTTTTTATTATTTACCTTTGACACATCTAAGTATTAACTTGAGTTTAACTTAAAGTTGCACTCATTGAAATAATAGAATTGATTCAATTAATTCTGTAAATCAAAAGTTAATACAGAAGTTTATATTAAGAAATAGAAATTTAAAGTAAAAATATTCAAAAACTTATGGCTACGAAAATCTTTGAAAAATTAGGCTATGGCGTTCTATATGGTGACGCTGTTCAAGAACTATTTAAAATTGCTAAAGAAAACAATTTCGCACTTCCTGCTGTTAATGTTATCGGTTCTCACTCTGCTAATGCTGTTTTAGAAGCGGCTAAAAAAGTCAATTCACCTGTTATCATTCAGCTTTCTAATGGAGGAGCTCAATTTTATGCAGGAAAAAGTTTATCTAACGAAAATCAAGAGGCTTCTATATTAGGAGCTATCTCTGCAGCACAACATATTCATCAAGCGGCAGAAGCCTACGAAGTGCCTGTTATTTTGCATACTGACCACGCTGCCAAAAAATTATTACCTTGGATAGAAGGTTTATTAGATGCCGGAGAAGAATTCTACCAAATTTTCAGAAAGCCATTATTTAGTTCTCATATGTTAGACCTTTCTGAGGAAACCATTGAGGAAAATATTTCTATTTCCAAAGAATTTTTAGAAAGAATGGCAGCCATTGAAATGACTCTTGAAATAGAGTTAGGAGTAACCGGTGGTGAAGAAGACGGTGTTGATAATACAGACATTGACAATGCCAAACTATATACTCAACCTGAAGAAGTCGCTTATGCTTATGAGGAGCTTAAAAAAGTATCTCATCGTTTTACTATAGCTGCTTCGTTTGGAAATGTACACGGCGTATATAAACCGGGTAATGTAAAATTAACACCTAAGATTCTTGATAATTCACAGAAGTACATTCAAGAGAAGTTTGGAACAGAAGAACGTCCTGTTGATTTTGTTTTCCATGGAGGTTCAGGTTCTTCTCAAGAAGAAATCAGAGAAGCCATAAGTTATGGTGTTATTAAAATGAATATAGACACCGATACTCAATGGGCTTTCTGGAATGGTGTAAGAGAAAATTACAAAGCCAAAGAAGCTTATTTACAAGCTCAAATAGGAAACCCTGATGGCGATGATAAGCCTAACAAAAAACACTATGACCCTCGTGCTTGGCTAAGAAAAGGAGAGGAATCTATGGTAAAACGTTTAGAGCAAGCTTTTGAAGATTTGAATTGTATTAACCGAAACGAATAATCATTATATTCATTGATTGATGCAAAAGTACTAAACCGAACAAAGAAACTTCTTCCCAAACAGTTTAGTCTTTTGATGTAATACCAAAATGAATCTTATAAATAATTAGACCTGACAGATTTTAACATTTGTCAGGTCTTTTTTTTAAGTATTTTTTCATTCATCTGAGAACTGTCAAGGGCTCAAATATACGATAAGCCCCCTCTTCTTAACAGACCCTTTTTTAACAATAAAGAGAACAATTAATTCATTTACAATAATTTAAAAACAATTACACCCAAAACCTTAAAGGTCTTTGAGACCTTTGAAGTTTCCCCCTTTAATCAGCATAATCTAAAAACAGATAAGGTATATATAAATAGCACTCATATCGGAAACCGTTAGCCTATTTCTAAAACAATTCGTATCAAAAAAGGCTATCTAAAAAATTAGATAGCCTCTTTTTATTCATTTAAGTTTTACTAAACTTAATCGTTTTTCTTATTTCTTTCCGGTTTTGGAAGTAAGGCCTTTCTTGATAATTTAAATTTACCATTCTTTTCAATAGAAAGTAATTTAACATCAATTTCATCACCTAAAGAAAGAACGTCTTCAACTTTATCTAAACGTTTCCATTCTATTTCAGAAATGTGTAGTAAACCTTCTTTACCCGGTAAAATTTCAACAAAAGCACCAAAATCAACAATGTTCTTTACTTTTGCATGATATACCTCTCCTACTTCCGGTACAGCTACAATACGCTTTACCCAATCCATAGCGGCAGTAATTGCCTCGCCTGAAGGAGCTGAAATATCAACTAAACCTTTGTCGTCTGATTCTTCTATAGTAATAATAGTATCCGTAGCGGCCTGTATTTCTTGAATAACTTTTCCACCGGGACCTATTACCGCACCAATCATATCTTGAGGTATCTCAATACGCTCAATACGTGGAGTGTGAGGCTTGTATTCAGGACGTGGAGCATCTAAAGTCTTCATCATCTCGCCTAAAATATGGGCTCTACCCTCTTTGGCTTGATTTAAAGCTTGCTCTAAAACCTCATAAGATAAACCATCTACTTTAATATCCATTTGAGTAGCTGTAATTCCTTTTGAAGTTCCTGTTACTTTAAAGTCCATATCTCCTAAGTGGTCTTCATCACCTAAAATATCAGAAAGAACAGCAAACTTACCAGTCTTTGAATCTGAAATCAATCCCATAGCAATACCTGATACAGGTGCTTTGATTTGCACACCGGCATCCATCAACGCCAAACAGCCGGCACATACAGTAGCCATAGATGAAGAGCCATTACTTTCTAAAATATCAGATACCAAACGGATAGAGTAAGGATTACCCTCTGCTTCTCCCGGTACCATTCTCTTTAAAGCTCTGTGTGCTAAATTTCCGTGTCCTACTTCTCTACGGCTAACACCTCTTGAAGGGCGTGCATCTCCGGTAGAAAATGGAGGGAAATTATAGTGCAACACAAAACGCTCTGTGGTTGCAATAACTGCTCCGTCTATCTTTTGCTCATCTAATTTTGAACCTAAGGTAGCTGTAGTAATAGATTGAGTTTCCCCTCTTGTAAACACAGCAGAACCGTGTGTAGAAGGTAAGTAATCAACCTCACTCCAAATAGGACGTATTTGTGTAGTTTGACGACCATCTAAACGAACACCCTCGTCTAAAATCATATTTCTAACCGCCTCTTTTTCTACATCGTGATAATATACACCCACCAATTTTTCTACTTCAGCTCTTTCTTCTTCGCTATATTGTGATAAAAATTCTTCTTTCACTTCTGCAAACAATTGAGCTCTTAGGTGTTTATCGGCATTACATTGCTTAGCAACGGCATATACCTTATCGTAAGTCTCTTTTTCAACTTTTTCTTTTAAGTCTAAATCGTGTACTTCGTGGCAATACTCACGCTTAACAGTGGCACCTACCGCCTCTGCTAACTCTTCTTGAGCCTGACATTGTAACTTAATAGTCTGATGCGCTACTTTAATAGCTTCTAACATCTCTACTTCCGATACTTCGTCAAACTCTCCCTCTACCATATTGATATTATCCTTAGTACCTGCTACAATCATATCGATGTCAGCACGTTCTAAGTCAGTTATATTAGGATTGATTTGAAACTCGCCATCAATTCTGGCTACTCTACATTCTGAAACCGGTCCATTAAAAGGAATATCAGATACAGCAATAGCCGCCGATGCCGCTAAACCTGCAAAAGCATCAGGATAATGTTCTTTATCCCACGACATCAAAAACACATTAACAAAGGTTTCTGCGTGATAATCCTCAGGAAATAATGGACGTAAAGCTCTGTCCATTAAACGAGCAATCAGAATTTCATAATCGGACAAACGTCCCTCTCTTTTAAGAAAACCTCCGGGAACTCTACCCACAGAAGCATATTTTTCTTTATACTCACACGACAAAGGTAAAAAATCTACATCTTCTTTAGCGTCTTGGGCTGATACAACTGTAGCTAAAAGCATTGTGTCGCCTACCTTTAAAACAACTGAACCATCTGCTTGTTTAGCTAATTTACCCGTAGAAATTTCAATTTCTTGACCATTAGGCATTTTAATGGTCTTTGTAATTTCATTATACATATTTTTATTCTTTATATTATAGGGCGTGAAAGTAGTTGTTTTTATCATAAAAACCAAACAAGTAACTGTTTTTGTGTGTAATTTGTGTGTAAATTAAATTTTCACAGTATTCCTTTAGAAACACAAAGCCTTAATTATAAAAAGAAGTTGGCTTGTTTAGTTATTGTTTTTAACCTGAGAAAATTTATTTTTATGATAAATCTTAAATATAACTTACAAGAAGAAACTTTTCTTGTAGTTTTGTTGGTTTTGTCATTTTTTTTATTTTTGACGTGTTATTATTATGAGAAGGCATTTTTTATAAAAATCGCTTTTTCATATCAATGAGTACAACTTTAAATATATACACCTATGAAAACCTTATTTAAATTATCGACATTAGTACTGTGTGTTTTATCAATCAGTACTTTAAAAGCTCAAAATTGGCAAGTGGTAGAACCTAATACAGTTTATAATTACCAAGCTGATTCAGCTGATTTTATTACCAATACCATCAAAGTTGATTCAGTGGGACAGGAAGAGGGCAATACCGTTTTTTATTTAAACAGAATTATGACGCCTTGTGATACTTGTTCTTCAGAACATTACGCTTTAAGCAATCAAGCCCAGTTCTTAATGCGAAAAGTATTAAAACCATCAGATAGCCTATTCATTTTTAAAGACCCTAACACACTTGTTATTAAACCATTTAAACATATAAATAACACTTGGGTATCTGACGAAGACAATAATATTTCTGCCGTTATTACTTTTGAAGGGCAAATGCAAATTGAGGCTTTAAACCAAATGGATTCCGTTAAAAAGATAGTGTATTCTGACGGAAAGGAAATCCTTTTATCTAAAAACTATGGTATTATTACTGTTTTAGAAAACAATACCCCACTTTACAATTTGGTAGGAATAGAAAATGCAAATGGAAGAATAGGAGAATACAACCCTACTTTTCACGATTTCTTTGATTGGAAAGTGGGCGATGTTTTTCAATCTAAAAGCGAATTTAATAATATAGGGGGTATGGGATATGGAAAAACCAAATTCACAATTACCTCTAAGGAAGTACGAGGCGACAGCATTATATATTCGGTTGAAGGTTGGAAATGGCGATACTCCGTTAGTGAAGACGGCTATATAGCAGAAGATACTGCTATGCAATTTACAAGCACTTCAGTATTTGTAGATTCTATCGAACATTTTGCGAACAAAACCAATGCTCAAATGGTCGATTTAAGGACTTGCCGTGACATCTATACTTTTAAGGATAATGATATAGAGAGTTTCTCTCCTTATTATTTTACCAGAGTACATTTAGGGAAAAACAATGGTAGAGTTTTCAAAATAGTAGATGCAGAATTTGATAATGTTTTTGGCTTCTATACTCCTTCAAGCGACAATGAAAATATATTTGTTCCTACTAGTGAGGGGGAACTAGGTTTATTGAGTTTTTATCGATATACAGAGGGCTTAGGCTTAAGTAGTTATAATCTGATGTTTTTCGAAGGTAGTGAAAGCTATGCGATAACAGGTAAAATCCATCAGGGCGACACAATAGGTCATATTGATTCTGATAGTTACTTTGAGGAATTAGCTTCTATTTCTGAAAATAAAATAGCAGAATCTATAAGCATTTACCCTAATCCGGTTAAAACGAATGAACTATTGCATATAAAAACCCAATACGCCATTACGTCTTACAGTATTTATAATCTATCAGGCGTATTGCTTGACAAGGGTATATCTCAAAACAAGCAAATACCTATTAAAAATCTAAAATCAGGTGTTTACATACTAGAACTACAAGTTAATAATAGAACAATTCGTAAAAAACTACTTATCGAATAATCATTCTAAAAAACAAAAATACGATTGTAAATTTAGCTTAAAAGCTTGTTTAAAAAGTTATAAATTGTCAATTTAAGCATAGAATTTCAAAGTAAAAGTCAAGTTTTTCGTTTGAGAAACTTGACTTTTTTTGAATAAATCTCTTTCTTATAATAAACGCATTTTTTATTCATATCTTTTCATTTGCTGTAAAAGTAATAATAACAAGGAATACAGAAGATTTTACCATTAAAAATATCCATTAAGCCTTAAAAATCAACAAACTATTCCTTTAAAAATAGACGTCTAACTTAAAGGGCGTTTTTTAATCATGCCTCCTTTGGCATCACGAATTTTGTGCATTACTACAAAAGCTTGTTTATCTATCTTTTCTATTTCTTTTTGAAGTTTTGCCAACTCCAAACGAGTTACCAAAGTGTAAATAATATCAGTATCTTCTAAAGGTTGTCCTCGTTTTGCAAAGCCTTTTTTACCATTATAAACAGTACATCCCCTTCCTAATTTTTCAATAACAGCTAAACGAATTTCTTCACTATAATTAGAAATAATGTTCACTCCAATATACTCCTCCACACCGGAAACTACAAAATCAACCGTTTTAGAGGCTGCCATATAAGTTAAAACAGCATACAGTGCCGTATTAATATTAAACACATAAGCTGCTACAGAAAAAATTACAATGTTAAAAACCAGAATAATATCTCCTATGGTAAGTGCCATTTTTTTACTTATGAACACAGCCAATACCTCCGTTCCGTCAATCACAGCCCCTCCTCGAACAGATAGCCCAATACCTAAACCTAGAAAAAAACCACCAAATACCGATACCAATAATTTATCATCAGTAATAGAAACAGCAGGAAAAAAATGCACAGATAGGGCTAACAACAAAATAGCCAATATACTTTTAATAGCAAAATTTCTTCCTACATTTGAAAAAGCCAACAATAAAAAAGGAATATTTAAAACAGCTATTAATAAAGACAAAGGGTAATCGGTTAATTTAGCTACAATCAAAGAAATACCCGTTACACCTCCATCTAAAAAACCATTGGGTAATAAAAAAGCCCTTAATCCCAAAGTAGCAGCCATTACTCCCATCAAAATCAATAAAGCCTGCTTAAAGAAATGAGAAATTTCTACATATAATTTTTGAACCTCCTTATGATATTGAGGTTTATTATTCTTACGAAAATCCTTATCAAATTTATTCTTAGCCCTTTGATAAGCTATTAATTCAAATACAGATTTCATATTTTCTACTTTTTTTTAAATGTTTTACATTGTACCATTATAGAAAATGGTTTACAAATTTAACCCTATTTTTAATTTCAAACTTACTTTTATCTAATAAACTTTACTTAGTTTCCACATTTCTTGTTCAATTATTTTATATACTTTTGCACCGCTTAAAATTTTAAGTAAGAGCTCGAAGAGTCAGAGCTTTAAAAGTTTTTAAGCCACGAAAAAAATAGTAAAATGTTAGAAATAGAGGGTAAATTAATCAGTCTTGATGTTTTAGAGAAAAACTTTGCTTGTGATTTATGCAAGTGCAAAGGGGCTTGTTGCATACATGGCGACAGCGGTGCGCCTATGACTGAAAAAGAAATAGAAAGCATCCAACAGCATTATGAAGAAATCAAGCCTTATATGACTGAAAAAGGCATTAAATCCATTGAAGAACAAGGCTTTTTTGTAATCGACAGCGAACACGACGTGGTTACCCCTCTCATTGACAACTTAGCTTGCGCCTATATCAATTACGAGGGCGATATTGCTTTTTGTGCCATAGAAAAGGCTTTTTTAGACCAAAAAATTGATTTTCACAAGCCCTTATCTTGCCATTTATACCCTATTAGAGTAAAAGAGTACAAGGATTTTACAGCCATTAATTATGACAAATGGGATATTTGTAAATCCGCCATTAAGAATGGTAAAACGACCAATACGAAGATTTATCAGTTCTTAGAAGGTCCCCTAAGGCGTGCCTATGGAGACGATTTCTACGAACAACTAAAATACGCAGGAGAACATCTTGATGTCATCATCAACAGATAAACTTCCTACCTAAAATTAAGATTAAACAAAGGTAAGCAAAAACTTGATTTAACAGTTAGAAATCAAGCCCATCAACTCCTCTAAAGCAGGGACTTTTCCTGACAACACCACTTTTCCGTCAATAACCAAAGCAGGCGTTGCCAATACATTGTATTGCATTATTTTTTGTATATCTTTTTCCTTTTTTATATCTGCTGAAATTTCCATTTTTTCAACAGCCTCTCTTACGGTATTTTCTAACTGATTGCATTTGGCACAACCTGTACCTAAAACTATAATTTCCATTTTTCTTTTTTTTAAAATTTAATAATACTGATTTATAGAGTCTTCAAGTTTCTTGTTTCACTAAATAAGAAATAAAACACAAAACCCAAAAACAAAGTTCCTGCACTAATATTTAGCATTGCCTCTGGTAAAAAATTAGCTATAAGCAAAATCATAAACATTAGCTTTAATATATCTCTTTGCTTGATACTTTCTACACAAGCTACAACTAACCAAATAAGCAACACCAACAAACCCAAAAGACCTTGCCCCACAAAAGTCTCTAAATATTGATTATGGGTATTCAAATGCTTTTCCAAAGCATAAGTCATCTGATGTTGACGGTATTTTTGATTCAAAAGTGTTTTAATATCTCCATTACCCACTCCGAAGTAAGCAATTTCATTTTTCGCCTCCCAAACACATTGCCAAATATTAAGCCTAAGCGCTGTTGAACTGGTTTTAGCAAAACGCTCTTGCTCTGTTAAATTAGAATAGCTTTTCAAATCACCTATCATTGCTTCCACCCTACTACTCTGAAAAACAACAACTAATATTCCAAAGAAAAAAGCCAAAACAACCACTAATTTAGACCATTTATTTTTAAGCTTTTTCAACCAATAAACACTTAAAAATAAAGCAACTAATATCAAACTCAAAAACGCTCCTTTAGATTGTAAAAGGAAAATAATCCCCAAAAAGTAAAAGGTCAAAACCATCAAAATCGGGCGCCACTTACCAATGTACTCCTTTTCTTTTATCAAAAAATACACCCCTGTAATCACTGCAAAACAAAAATAAAAGGCTTGATAAGTGGGGTGAAATAAAGCAAAATACCCATAAAAAAAAGAAGATATCCCATATTCAGGATAATTTAAAACAGCCCTAAACAACATTATCAAAGAAGCTAACAGGCTCGAAGAAAAGAATGTAAGCAACCATCTGAAACGCTGGTGCTTGGTATAGGGTTCAGCAAAGAAAAAAACAATAGGAAAAAACAGCAAGGGCAATTTTACTTGTATATCAAACCATGCTTCTTTTTGATTATCACTAAAAAAAACAGAGCATATATTAATAGCCATCATTAAGATACCTAGATATAAAAGCGTTTTTTTGGACTGTCTAAAAGAGCGGGTTAAGATACCATTTACAATAGCCAATAGACCAAATAAAGACAAACTCCAGACTGCTATATGGGTATTCAAAGGCAACAAAAAAGCTGACAAATACAATAAATACAGGCTCGCTTTGGATAAATAGTTTGATTTTAGCATCTTTTCGGTCACTTTAAAAACAATAAGTGCTATGGTATTATCCCTGTGTCAATTCCTTAAACACTTCTTCCAAAGTTTTTTCTATTTTCCTCATAGAAAGCACCTTAAAATGAGATTGAATAGCTTGTTCAAAGATTTTATCTCGAACATCACTTAAAGCTTGTAGCAAATAACGATTATTATCTAAAGATTTGATTTCAACAATTTCTTTGATACTATTTAAAACTGACGGTTTAAAAGCGCTATCGGTTTCTAACTCTATAACAACCATCTTATTATTAGACTGCTCCGAAATATTAGGCGTGGAATCTTTTGCTACTATTTTTCCCTCATTGATAATAATTACTTTATCGCAAATAGCCTCTACTTCTTGCATTATATGAGTAGAAAGAATGACTGTTTTTTCTTTTCCTACTTCTTTTATCAAATCACGGATTTCTATAATCTGATTAGGATCTAAACCTGTAGTAGGCTCATCTAATATCAAAACAGAAGGGTCGTGTAACAAGGCTGAAGCTAAACCTACCCTCTGCCTATAACCTTTAGACAGAGAAGATATTCGCTTTGCACTTTCTTTTACCAAACCTACTTTTTCTATCATCTCCTCCACCCTCTTTTTCTTATTCGGAACGTGATACATACCCGCTATAAAAGACAAATATTCACGAACATACATCTCCAAGTACAAAGGGTTGTGTTCCGGCAAATAACCTATTTGATGACGAATATCTATTGCTTCAGCATCTATAAGTGTATCATTTACTTCAACTTCTCCGGCATTAGCAGGAATGTATCCTGTAATAATTTTCATCAATGTAGATTTACCGGCTCCATTAGGTCCCAACAAACCTACTATCTCTCCTGTAGCAACCTCAAAACTAACATCATCAAGGGCTTTTTGCTGCCCGTAAATCTTCGTTAAATGATTTATTTTTATCGACATAAATGCTTGTTCAAAAAAAATTAATAATAATACACCTTATCGGAGTTAGATTTTCGTAATTCTAAAGCAACACCTATTGTTAAAACGAAACTTCCATTATAGGTTGATTCCTTTTTTAAATTATCACTACTATATTGAAAAACATCTCTCAATCCTCTTGAATATCTAAACGAAAAGAAACCTATTCCTTTACTTAATTTTATGGCTCCTCCTATTCCTACTTTAAAACCAAAATCTTTTTTATTCAAAATCGTTCCGTCTATATCTTTTCTATAGTCCAAACCATAGTCCTCAGACAGTTTCACGTCGTTGTTATGGTCAAACACTTTAGCTTCTAAATTAGCAGCAAACATCCAAGACACATAAGGTCCAAATTCAATGAAAGGGTCGAAACCATCAGTATTCAATGATAATTTAAACATCATAGGGGTTTCTATATAATGCAAAGACACATTCCAATCGCCGGTAAATCGACTATTAGCCACTCCCTCTTCTTCATAATCAACAAAGTTTTTACTACCATATCGGGTGTACATTATTTCAGGTTGAAGCGAAACATAAGGACCTATCTCTAAATAAGCCAAAGCCCCTACACCAACACTGATTTTAGGTGTAAAATTAGCGTTTTCCTGATACTCACGCATATATACATTACTTGACAAAGTGCTCATATTAACACCAACACGCCCGCCCAAAAAGAACTGTGAATAAGCCTCTGTACTCATCAAGCAAAGACTGAAAATGATAATGAACAATTGATATTTAAATTTCATTTTATCCTAATTTTTCAAATTCATAAAATCTATTCTATTGCAATACATTTCTTAAGCAATACAACTTACAAAAGTAGTACTTTTTATACTTTTTTCAGAAAAAGAATAAAAAAAGTCTGCCAAACGCTCATAAAATTAAAAACAAAAAGAAGATTTCTATATCGTTGCAATACTTAACAACAAGGCTCTAAGCAATAATTCAAGCTAGATAACCACCAAGAAAAACAAAATATTTTTATACTTTTGCAGGCTGATATTTCATTCTAAATTATTGCTTATGTGCGCCATTGCAGGATTTTATTCCACTCAACAACATTTTAAACAAGAAGAATTATCCGATATGCTCGACACAATGGTGCATAGAGGTCCTGACGCTCAAGGGAAATATTATAACGAACATATTGGTTTAGGGCACAACAGATTAAGCATTATTGATTTATCAGAAAATGCCAATCAACCTTTTTATTCTACTTCAAAAAAAAACATAGCCGTTTTTAATGGTGAAATTTATAATTTCCAAGCCATTAGAAAAAAATTAAATATTGACTTCAAAACCCAATCAGATACCGAAGTAATTGTTGAAGCCTTTGAAAAATGGGGTGATGATTTTGTCAACCAACTCAATGGTATGTTTGCCATTGCCATTTATAATACCGAAACCCAACAATTGCACTTATTCAGAGATAGAATGGGAATCAAGCCCTTGTTTTATTATTATGACAATGAAAATTTGGCTTTTGCTTCTGAACTCAAGGCTTTGGTTCAGCTCCCTTTTATTCAACAACAACTAAAAATAAAATCGTCTTCCGTAAGACAATATTTACATTTAGGATACATTCCTGCTCCTGATACAATTTACGAAAATATTCATAAATTTCCTCAAGGACATAAAGCTACTTTTGACGGAAAAACACTAACAACAGAAGCCTATTGGGACATTACTCAAAACATTCGTCCTACTGTAAACACTTCTTATAAGGAGCAAAAAGAAACGTTGAGAGCTGCCTTAACCCAATCTGTTTCTTCTCGTTTGGTATCTGATGTACCTTTTGGAGCCTTTTTAAGCGGAGGAATTGACAGTTCGTTAATATGCGCCTTGGCTCAGCAAGAAAGTACTAATAATCTGAAAACTTTTTCTATAGGATTTTCTGAATCTAAATTCAACGAACTTGATTATGCTGAACAGGTCGCTAAACACCTAAACACCAATCACAAGAGTTTTATCTTAACAGAAAAAGAAGCTTTGGACTTATTGCCCAATATTTTCACCCATTATGATGAACCTTTTTCTGACACCTCTGCCATACCAACTATGCTGGTTTCCAAAATGGCAAAGCAAGATGTTACTATGACGCTTTCGGGAGACGGTGGCGATGAGTTATTTCACGGATACGGAATGTACGACTGGGCACAACGTTTGAATCATCCTTTATTACAATTACTACGCTTCCCTATAAAAAAGGGGTTGCAAAATATGAACAATCGTTATAAGCGTGTGGCTCACTTATTCGATTGGGAAGATAAACAGCATTTAAAATCACACTTATTTTCTCAAGAACAGTATTTTTTCTCACAAAAAGAAATCAACCTACTTGTGCGCAGTAATATAGAAAAGGGTAACACTATTCTAAACGAGCATCCTGAAGTTGCCAGATCATTGAGCCACAAAGAATTGCAAGCGCTATTCGATTTAATGTATTACCTCCCTGACGATTTACTAACTAAGGTTGATAGAGCCAGTATGGTATTTTCTTTAGAAAGTAGAGTGCCTTTTTTAGATCACAATGTGGTTGAATTAGCACTTAACACGCCTCAAGAATACAAGGTTAAAAATAAAGAAAAAAAATATATTTTAAAAGATATTTTATACGACTATGTTCCTAAGAGCATTTTCGAACGTCCTAAATGGGGCTTTTCTATTCCCCTAAGCCAATGGCTAAACAACGAGTTACACTATTTAATAGAAGATTATCTAAGCCAAGAAAAGGTAGAAGAAGCCGGTTTTGTTCATTTTGAAAGTGTACAGTTTTTCCTAAAGCAATATTTATCAGGAAATAACGACTATTTATACAATAGAATATGGCTTTTAATCAGTTTACACAAATGGTATTTTGACATTTTCAAAAAAATAATGTCATAAAACACATTTTTATCCTTTTTTTGGTTTATCTTTGTAAAATAATTTTTTTAAACAATATTAAATATGAATTTAGACAGTATTTTAGCTTCGGCAAAAGACCTATTATTAACTTATGGAATGAAAGTATTAGGTGCAATCATCGTCCTAATTATTGGACTTTGGATTATCAAAAAGTTAACTAACGTTATCGTTAAGGTAATGAAGAAAAACAACATTGATGCTTCTTTGATACCTTTCCTATCTGGAATGATTAATATCACATTAAAGGTATTGCTTTTCATTAGTGTAATAGGAATGTTCGGTGTAGAAATGACCTCTTTTGTTGCTATCTTAGGTGCTGCCGGTTTAGCCGTTGGTATGGCTCTTTCAGGCACATTACAAAATTTTGCAGGCGGTGTGATGATTCTTATCTTCAAGCCTTACAAAGTTGGTGATTTTATTGATGCTCAAGGATATATGGGGGTTGTTAAGGAAATCCAAATCTTCAACACTATTTTAACTACAGTTGATAACAAAACTGTTATTATTCCTAACGGAGGTTTATCAACCAATTCTTTAACTAACTTTTCAACACAGCCTACTCGCCGAGTAGATTTCACTTTCGGAATCGCTTACGGTGATGACTTAGAAAAAGCTAAAAATATTATTAAAGAAATCGCTGATAACGATTCTCGTGTATTAAAAACACCTGCTCCTTTTGTTAGAATGTCAGAATTAGCTGATAGCTCTGTAAACATAACAACTCGTGTTTGGGTAGATGCTCCTAACTATTGGGATGTATATTTCGATACAATGGAAGCTGTTTATGAAGCATTTACTAAGCAAGGTATTAACATTCCATTCCCACAAATGGATGTTCATATGCACAACAATTAATTCGTAAATTATAAACAACAATAGATTACTGATTGGGTTCATTTACAGAGATGAGCCCAATCGTTTTTTTAATTAAATTATCATTAAAATGAAACATTTATTTACATTTTTTTTAGTTTTAAGCCTTTCAACAACACTCATTTTTGCTCAAGAAGAGAAAAAAGATGAAGGATGGAAAGTAGGAGGACAAGTAGGAATTAACCTTACAGAAACCACTTTTCATAATTGGGCTAAAGGAGGAGAAAACTCTTTATCAGGTATCTCTTACTTAAACTTATTTGCCAACAGAAACTACGGTAACTGGGTTTGGGAAAACAATTTCGACTTCGAATATGGTCTTATGCAAATTCAAGACGGTGATTTAAAGAAAACCAACGACCGTATTGAATTAAATTCAAAAGTAGGTCGCCAAGCTTCTAAATCTTGGTACTACAGTGGTTATCTTAATTTTAAGACACAAGTAGCAGAAGGTTTTGACTATGCTAAAAGCAATTCAATATATATTTCTAAGTTTATGGCTCCTGCTTACCTTACTGCAGGTATCGGTATGGATTATAAGCCTAACGAAACATTCTCTGCTATGCTTGCACCTGTTGCTTCAAAAACCACTTTCGTTTTAGACGAAAGATTGGCTGATGCAGGTAGTTTTGGTTTAAAAACAGCAGAACAAGAAAATGGTGTATTACTTCATAGTTCACAAATACGTCAAGAGTTGGGTGCTAGTGTAACTTTAACTTATAAGAAAGAAGTCTTTAAAAACATTAATTTAAACACTAAGCTATCTCTTTTCTCAAATTATTTGAAGAATCCTCAAAATATAGACGTAGATTGGCAAACCACTATTACTATGAAAATCAACGACTATATTAATGCGATATTTAGAGCTCACTTAATCTATGATGATGATATCAACATCGCTTGGGAAAAAGACGGTGTACCTCAAAGCAGCCCAAAAATTCAATTTAACCAAGGCCTATCTGTTGGTTTTGCATACAAATTTAACAACTAGAATTTAATAAATAAGTTAACAACTAAAGAGCCTTACCTATTTAAATAAGTAAGGCTTTTTTATTTTCCATTTTGCCTATTAAGTTAGATTCTCTTTCTTTCTACAACAAATACTTGCATAACAAAAAGTTCTAAACATAATTCAAGCTTAAAAAGTTTGAATTTCTAAATAGAAAATATACTTTTGTTTTTTCGATTATCTATGCTTTATATCAAAACAGAAAGCAGTAGATATTAAATAGATTATGGACACAACAATTGTATGAAAACAAAAATTTTTCTCCCCTTTATAATTGGTTTACTAACATTTAGCTTTCATTCAAAAGCTCAAAACAGCAGAGCTATTTACATCCAAAAATATAAAAATTGGGCTATAAAAGAAATGAAAAGAACCGGTATTCCTGCTAGTATTACCTTAGCCCAAGGAATGTTAGAATCTGCTAACGGACAATCGATGTTGGCAAAACAAGCTAAAAACCACTTTGGCATCAAATGTCACTCCTCTTGGAACGGACCTTATGTTCGCAAAGACGATGACAAACGCAACGAATGTTTTAGGAAGTATAATTCTGTATATGAATCGTATAAAGACCATTCTGATTTTTTAACTTCCGGAAAACGTTATGCTTTTTTGTTTGACCTAAAGCCTACGGACTATAAGCGTTGGGCAAAAGGACTGAAAAAAGCAGGATATGCTACCAGTAGAACTTACGCCAAACGTCTCATCAAGATTATAGAAGAAAACCAATTATACCGATTTGATACCGCTTCTGAAGAAGAACTAGTGGCTGAAAACATTCCTGCCACTACAGAAAAAGAAGATAAAAAACAAACAAAAGAATCTGCTCCCCAATTTTATCAGGGCGTTAAAATAAAATTAGGTCGTGATGTCAAACAAAACAATCACGTCAATTATATTATTGCCAGAAGAAATGATAATTACAGCGAATTGGCAAAAGAGTTTGAGATGATGCGTTGGGAAATATACCGCTACAATGATGCTCAAAAAGGAGACGACCTCCACGAGGGTGACATTGTTTATTTAAAGCCCAAGAGAAGAAAAGCTGACAGAAATCATCCTACTCACTTAGTTAAAACAGGAGATACTTGGCGTTCTATTGCTCAAAAATACGGTATCAAGATGAAAAAGCTAAAAAAACGAAATGCCAAAAAGCATATCAACGATTTAAAAGTGGGTGAAACCATTTATTTACGATAACATTTAATTACAAGACTATGAGTTTTTTCGATTTATTTAAAAAGAAAAAAGAAGAATACGACCCTTCCAATATTACCATAAATGACTTACAAGTTGGCTTTGTCTTCGAGTATAATCTTTCTACTTGGGTGGTAAAAGAAGCCTACGAATACGATTGGGGCAATCAACATTTTTCTAGAGAATTTAAAATAAATAATGGTCAAGAAAGCCTTTATTTAAGCTTAGAAAACGATGATGAATTGGTTATTTCTATTTCTAAAAAAGCTAAAATAAGAAGCATACAAGAAGATTTGCCTGAATACATCATCAAAAATGAGTCAGCTCCAAGTTCTCTAAACTATCAAGGGCAGAAATTTCTTTTAGACGAAGAAAATGCCGGTTATTTCAGAACTTTGGGAGAAACAGAATGGTCTGAATTAATTACTTGGGACTATTACAATGAAGACGAGACCCAAATTATCACTATAGAACAATGGGACGAAAAATCTTTCGAGGCCTCAATAGGAAACTATATAAAAGCGTTTGAAATCTCTAACATACTACCTCATTCCTAATCGCTTTTATAAAGCTTTGTTTAATACAACTTTTTAAAATCTTCAAAAATGAAAATACTAAAATATTTAATCATCATAAGCACTGTCATCATAGGGCTTTCCTCTTGCTCAGAGGATAGGGCTGTGAAATTCAGAAAAAATCCGGTTGATATTCTCATAAGGGATATGGCTGAATTGCCTTCTTTCGTTATCATTTTACACGATATGGATTATGACGAAAGCAAAGACAAAGCAATGCATCAGTATCAGATTCTAACCAATGGGAAAGATACTGTAGAATCCAAGATAACACAATGGTTCCCTGTTAGCGACCAATTTTTCCTTGATAACGAGGATAATATGGGAATGGAGCTAGCTTCAAAAAAAGACGGAAAAGTCAATAAAACAGTTAGTCCGGCAGGTTATTCCAATTATATAGGCAACGAAAAATACGGACATTGGCAAGAAAGGAATGGTAGTTCTTTTTGGGAATTTTACGGAAAATATGCTTTCTTGAGCAGTATGTTTCGTATGACGATGTTCCCTGTTAGCTATGGTTATTACCACGATTATCGTAGCAATTATTATAGAACAGGTCGCCCTTATTATGGTTCTAACGGCAGAAGAACATACGGAACAAGAAGTTCGGCTAACAGAAATTCTAAATGGAATACCCGCTCTTCTGCTTTCAAAAACAAAGTGAGAAGCAGAACCCGACAAAGTGTTACTAATAAAAAACGAAGAAATGCATCTCGTTTTAACCAAACTCGCTCTCGTTCAAGAAGTAGAGGTTTTGGTAAATAAATCTTTCTGCTAATTACAACTTCAAAACAATCAACAATATGGATACAACAATCAATATATTACAAGAATATCTTATTGCCCCTTTAGCTTACATTGTAAGTGCTTTTATTATTTTCCTAATAGGAAAAATAATGTACCAAGTATTACACCCTAAAATCAATGTAAAAGATGAGTTAGTAGAACAAGACAACTTTGCTTTTGCTATTGCTCATACAGGTTATTTTATAGGTTTACTATTGGCTATAGGAAGTACTATTGTAGGACCTTCTAATGGTTTGATAACTGATATTATGGATATGTTTATTTATGGTTTATTAGCCATTATCTTACTCAATCTTTCCAGCTTTATCAACTATCACTTTATTCTGAGTAAATTTAATGTTCACAAGGAAATAATTGTAGATAAAAATGAGGGAACAGGCTTAGTTGAAGCCGCCAATGCCATCGTTTCAGGTTTAATTATCTTTGGAGCAGTAAGTGGCGAAAGCGCTAATATATGGCAGGGCATACTTAGTTCTGTTGTATTTTGGTTAGTAGGACAAATCATTATGGTTTTGACGACTCGCATTTATAACGCTATAACACCTTACGACATCCACGAACATATCGAAAAAGATAATGTAGCCGTAGGATTAGGATTTGCAGGGGCAATGATTGCTATTGCCAACTTAATTCGCTTTGCTTTAATGGGAGATTTTGAAAGCTGGGGAAGTACATTCTCTGACTTAGGAATAGACGTAGGAATAGGCTTACTATTATTACCTATAATGCGCCTAATCAGCGACAAAGTTCTTCTTCCGGGACGTAAATTAAGCGATGAAATTGTTCATCAAGAAAAGCCTAATTTAGGAGCTGGCTTAATAGAAGCTTTTAGTTACATCAGCAGTTCTATTTTACTAACTTGGTGTTTATAATCAACACTTTGCACACATTTAAACAATCAATATAAATACATCAGTCGAATATTTCGACACACACAACAAGAAAATGAAGAAAATAATTTTAATAATACTATCTATCAGCATCATCGGTTTAAGCCCTTCTTGTGATGTTATGCAACAAGTAGCTAACGATGTGATGACACAAAACACGCCTTTAAGTAGTTCTGAAGTTAGTAAAGGCTTAAAAAAAGCATTAGAAATAGGAACGGACAAAGCTGTAAACGGACTACATAATCCGAATAGTTTCCTAACCAATATGGCATATAAAATATACTTGCCAAAGGAAGCCAAAATCATTACTGAAAATAAAGACAATCAACTTTTGAAAGCCATTGGCGTTAGTAAAATGATTAATGATGTAGAGCAAAGTATGAATATGGCAGCAGCCAATGCCGTGAATGCCGCTAAACCTATTTTTATAAACGCTATTACCAATATGAGTATTAGCGATGCCTTTGGTATTTTAAAAGGAGGAGATAATGCTGCCACCGATTTTTTATACAAAACCACTTACCAAAGTTTATACAACTCTTTTAAGCCTCAAATTGCTAAGTCTTTAAACAAGAAATTATACCAAGGCATATCAGCCAATAACGCTTGGACAACTTTAACAAGTTCTTATAACAAAGTAGCTAACTACGTTCCCGGTTGGAATAGTGTAAATACAGAATTAGACGATTACGTAACTAAAAAGGCTCTAACTGCTCTGTTTAGCGAAATCAAAAAAGAAGAAGCCAATATTCGTAAAAATCCGTCTGCACGTGTAACCAGCTTATTAAAACGCGTATTTGCTAATCAGTAATTTTTTTGTTAAATCAATCACTTATTAAAACATAGAGCTAATAAAAATGAGTCAATCAACAGGAGAAAAGAAAATTTATTTTGAATATCTTGATGTCATCCGCTTTATAGCGGCTTTTATGATAGTTATTGTTCATGCATACGAAGCATTAGCAGGTTGGGACAACCAAATTATATCGCTACCCGGAGGTAAATTCATTGATAACTTTCTCAGAAACCTAACGGTTGGGGTTAATGTCTTCTTTTTAATAAGCGGTTTTTTAATTACCTATATCTTACTTGAAGAAAAGAAACGATATAAAACTATTTATATCAAGAAATTCATCATTAGGAGAACACTAAGAATCTGGCCTCTTTATTATTTTTTAATAGCCATTGCTCCTTTATTAATCTTTTGGTTAGGAGAAAAAACTCATCCTAATTATTGGGCAAATAGCCTTTTCTTTGGAAATATTGACATTATAAAAACAGAAAAATGGATTTTTCCTTTTGCCCATTTTTGGTCTATTTGTATTGAGGAATACTTTTATTTAGTCTGGCCTTTTATCATTCTATTTATACCAAGAAAACATCTTCTAACCACCTTTAGCTTAATTATATTCGGCACTATACTTTTTAGAATATACACCTCATATACAATGCAATACCCTTGGTACACAATATATCTTCACAATTTTAGTAAAGTAGATACATTAGTGATTGGTGCTATAGGAGCTTATTTTTACTCACATAAACCTTTTCATTTCAAGCTTACCAAAAGTGTCAGAATTCTTTTGTTTATGAGCTTGATTATCTCTATGATGATAAGCCATATAATGAGCTGGGAATCTTTATTCGCTGCCGGATTTAAAAAATATTTCTATATCAGTATTATTGCTGTACTGCTATTGGACTACAACTTCAACCCTAAATTTAAGCATCTGCTTAAAAAGAAAAGTCCAATACATTACTTAGGAAAGGTTTCTTATGGAATATATATGTATGGAAATATTTTACTTCCTATTCTACTTCAAAAAGTAATATGGCCTTTTCATATTCAAAATATATGGCTATTTTTCTTAATTATTTCAGTTGTCTCCATTATAGTTCCTATTATCAGCTACGAATTATTCGAGAAACAATTGCTAAAATTAAGCAAACGATTTAGAGTTATAGAAACAGAAAGATAACACTTTTATTACAAAGCTACTCAAGGGTTTTAAAACAATGAAACAGGTACAGAATTTCTTATCTTTAGTAAAGTTTAGTCATACTATTTTTGCCTTACCTTTTGCTTTAATAGGTTTCTTTTGGGGAATCGCTGAGCCAAATCATCATTTTAACAGTTTTATTTTTATACTAGTACTGTTAGATATGCTATGGGCAAGAAATGCGGCAATGGCGTTCAACCGCTATACTGACAGGCAATTTGATGCCTCCAACGAAAGGACAGAGCAAAGAGAAATTCCGTCGGGAAAAATCAAGCCGACTTCTGCATTAATATTTATTGTCGTCAATATTACTTTATTCCTTATAACGACCTATTTTATCAACCCTTTATGTTTTTATTTAGCACCCGTTGCCTTATTGGTTATACTGGGATATAGCTACACAAAACGCTTTACACCTCTGTGTCATTTAATACTGGGAGTTGGGTTAGGCTTAGCCCCTGTAGGCGCCTTTATGGCTGTTACAGAAAGTACTAGTATTAGTATTATCTATTTAGCTTTATCTGTTTTCTTCTGGGTTAGCGGATTTGATATTATTTACGCTCTACAAGACGAAGAATTTGACAGAGAACAAGGACTCAAATCAATTCCGGTACTATTGGGCAAGAAAAACGCCTTAATGGTATCTCGTATTTTTCACCTGCTATCAGCTACTTTTATATTAGCCATTACAAGAGTTCAAGAGGTCAATTACTTATACTATATCGGTTGTTCTATTTTTATATTAGCCCTTATAAGACAACAAAGTATCGTAAAACACAATGATTTATCAAAAGTTAATTTAGCTTTTTTCACTTATAACGGAATAGCCAGCTTTGTCTTCGGAAGTTTTACCATATTAAATACCTTTTTATCATAATCGTTTTTGCACTATGTCAGATTTAAGATTGAATAAAGCCATTTCTGAAACCGGATTTTGCTCCCGAAGAGAAGCCGATAAATACATCGAAAAAGGATTGGTAGAAGTCAATGGCAAGAAAGCCGAATTAGGAACAAGAGTCAGCGAAAAAGACAGCATTACAGTCAATGGTAAGCTGATAAAAAAAGAAGTTCAGCCTATTTACCTGATGTTCAATAAACCCAGAGGTATTATTTGCACCACCGATATCCGAATAGACAACAATATCATCAGCTATATCAATTACCCCGAGCGTATTTTCCCTATCGGCAGGCTTGACAAACCCAGTGAAGGGCTGATTTTACTAACCAACGACGGCGACATCGTTAATAAAATTTTACGCTCAAAAAACCACCACGAAAAAGAGTATATTGTCAAAGTAGATAAAAAAATAAAAGGTCATTTTCTAAAAAAGATGTCACAAGGAGTCCCTATTTTAGACACCATTACCCGACCTTGTAAAACAGAAATAATCAACGATTTCACCTTCAAAATTATCTTAACACAAGGCTTAAACAGACAAATAAGACGAATGTGCGAATATCTGGGCTACCGCGTAGTCTCCCTCAAACGCATCCGCATTATGAACATTCAACTTGGAAACCTAAAAGTAGGCGCTTACAGAGCTATTAACGCCAAAGAATTTCAAACATTATCTAAATTGATTGCCCACTCTGAGAAATAAAAAACAAACCAGAAATGGAATTTAAATGATTAGGGCGTTCCCCTGCGGGTCGGGCTTTCCGTTGCAATCTTTTGTTTCGTACCTCAACAAAAGGATTTCCACTGCAATCCCTAACGCAAGCCACCGCAGAGAAGCCAATTTCAGCAAACTATCAAACAAAACAACCCTAAAAAAAACCTGACAAACTTTTAATATCTGTCAGGTCTAAGTATTTTATAAGATGTAGCCTTAATATTAGAACTATACATCTCAAATAGCCTCTTAACACTATAATTTGAGACCGTTGCACGGTAATTTTTTTGATATGTTTTAGTCTAAACATTTTTTTATTCATAACCTTTCATTTTCTGTAAAGCTAATAACATCAAGGGACACAAAAGAATTCTTCATTTATCAATGTGATAATTCGTTAATTTGCTAATGCGATAATTATTGATTATCAATAAATTAATAATTTATCATTCAAAAAGAACATTACGAACTCTATTTAACAACATATTTTACATTAAAAGTAAACAGTAAACCATTGATAACAAATATATTACAAAAAATAAGCTAATATGCAATAAAAAAATATAAAAAACAGATATTTTTCTAAATATTTTTCATTATTTTTGTTTTTAAAAGTTAACAATATTTAATAATTAAAAATTAATACTATGAAAAGAGTAAATTTAATTTGGGTAGTTTTAGTTGTTTCATTAATTTTATCTTCTTGTGGAAAAGAAAATGTATCAACTGAAGACAACAGTGTACCGACTGAAGATAACAATATTAATAACGTAGTAAGTCGGAATAAAGAAGATGATAAAATTGTTACTATCGGAACCTATCAAAGTGGAGAGCCTGAAGTTGTTCTACCTTATGAAGTTGTAGATAGCTTATACAAATGGTACTTTAGAACGAGTGATGTTCAAATGCATCAATATTCTATTTTTGACAATCCTGAGATAGAAAAAGCTGTAGTATATATGATAATTGAAGGATATGACATTATAACTAATGAATCTAGGATAGTTGGTTTTGAACTTAATAGAGATAAAAGAAACAAAACTTACTATGCTTACTCTAATGGTTCGTCTTCCTCTTCTGCTAGCTGGTCTTGTACAGGGGTAAATTGTAATGGTTGTAGTCCTAGGAGAAAATGGTTTTTAGGAAGAGTAGTAGGTTGTGACTGCACAGGCAAACCTATTCATGCAGGAGAAGAGTCTGGATGTAATCATTCTTGCTCTGGGGGTAATGGAGGTCAATGGGTAAAAACGTTGGCGGACATCCTCATTGCATTTTTCTAAACAATTAATTTACGAATGTATTGATGATAATAAAACACATTAAGGTTTATTAGTTAATAAAGCATACCTTACCAAATTAGGTAAGGTATGCTTTGTATCTAAAAAATATTTTTTAAACAAAAAATCAATTTTTATAACATATTTGTTCAATTATGGATTCTATTAAAAAAAACAACTCTTATAGTGCGCCTTTAAAAAGAGCGATTGAAATTAAACAAATCATTTTTATATTGGTGCTTGTGTCATCACTACCCTCTTATTCACAAGAGTTTAAAATCGATATTAAGAACCTAAGGAAAGAGTTTAA
>PDWI01002086.1_pt1 | contig 30767 bp, 20 predicted proteins | sample 1430891 | NCBI WGS metagenome assembly PDWI01 (sample SAMN01162508, study PRJNA174530) | Oral metagenome, whole genome shotgun sequencing project. | biome: Marine environment; feature: Marine mammal; material: Swab sample of the gingival sulcus; isolation source: swab sample of gingival sulcus... | reverse complement strand
GGCATTCCAAGCACTTGGTCTAAAAATTCTTTCTTCTTCCACATTGTGCATATTTACGGGAATCCTTAACATTGATGCAAGCGTAATTAGTTTATCTCCGATATGCCCATAACTAGCAACACAATGATTAGCACCCCAATTAAGCATTACTGAGTAAACATCTTTAAAAGCTCCCTTACCATTTAATATTGGAGTAAACCATGTTGTTGGCCATGTAGGATCTGTTCTTTCATCTAAAACTTTATGAACCTCTTTAGGAAGCTCTACAGAAAAACCTTCTGCAATTTGTAAAACAGGTCCTAAGCCATCAATCATATTTATTCTAAAAATTGTTAATGGCATACCACCTTCAGTAAGATAATTAGATGAGAAACCTCCTCCTCTGAAATATTCTTTATTAGAGGGATACCAAGTTGTAGCATTTAAACATTCCTTTGCATCGGCAGAAGATATTTCCCACCAAGGTTTCATTACAGGTTTTCCATCTTTCTTTTGTTTTCCTGTACCATCTAAAGTTGCAGAACCTGAATTAATTAAATGAATAATTCCGGCTTCCGCTATATCTTGTAGATCATAATTTGCTACTCTTTTTACAGATTCTTTACTCCAATATGTTCTAACATCAGCAAAAATTTGGGCTGTATTTGTAAGAAGATGACCGAAAAGCATGGAGATTCCATTTAAGTGATCATTTTCAGTAGCAATTAAATGAGGAGCTCTTATACCGTTCCAATCGAAAGAAGAATTAAGAATTGCTTCGGGAAAATCACCATTAGGATAATGGTCTGTCCAATGACGTTGCCCTTGGAATCCTGAAACAATTGCATTATATCCCATTGCTTCTTCTCCAAATCCTTTATCTTTTAACTTGCTATTACCAATCATCATATCTTTAATAATCATTGTCATCTTTATAACAAATTCCCATTCTTCTTTTCGTCTTTCATCATCAATTTTATTTTCTTCCTTGTTTCTATCACTACCTTCTTTGCAGAATTGATTTTTCCAAACTAGAGCTTTTTTTAATTCTTCTTCGTCATAAATTTTTTCATTAATTCTTCTTGTTATTTCAGTCATGTCAACAAATTGTGTTCTCATGCCAAGATATTTGCTGAGAAATTTCGTATCTACCACTGAGCCAGCTATTCCCATCGAAACACTTCCTAGTGATAAATATGTTTTATTCTTCATAGTTACAACAGCTAAAGCAGCTTTTGCAAAAAGTAATAATTTGTTTTTTACATCTTCGGGTATTGTTGTATCATCGCTATCTTGAACATCTTTGCCATAAATACCAAAAATAGGTAATCCCATTTGGCTATATCCTGCCAAAGCTGCTGCAAGATAAACTGCCCCGGGTCTTTCCGTTCCGTTAAATCCCCAAACTGCCTTTGGAATAGTAGGGTTTGAATCCATTACTTCCAAACCATAACACCAACATGGAGTAACCGTTAATGAAATCTCAACACCCTCTTGCTTAAATTTTTCTGCTACTTCTGCAGCTTCTGCATTACCACCAATACAATGTTCAGGAATTACACACTCTATTTTTGTTCCATTTGAATGAAATATATTTTCACTTAAAAACTCAGCGGCTCTCTTTGCCATATTCATTGTTTGTTCTTCAAGTGATTCTCTTACTCCTTTTCTTCGTCCATCAATTACAGGTCTTATTCCAATTTTAGGCAAACTATTTTTGTATCGATTTGTTTTTTCTTCCTTTCTGAAATCTTCCATATTAACTCCAAAACTTTTTATCAATATTTATTTTGTTTCTATCTCAGGTTTATCAATGTTTTCTCTAATTCCATATTTTTTTCTTTGAGCTACTAGTTTTTCAATTTGTTCTTCACTCAATTCATTTACTTTACCAATTTGTTCAGCAATAAAATTTATCTTTGCAAAATGCTCTAAAGTTTCCATTTTATGATAAGCGTTCAGTACAGAATTACCTACAGCCAACGCTCCATGATTTTCCAATAAAAAAGCATCATAGTAAGGTAGAAAAGGAATAAGTGGTTCAGATAATTCCGGAGTTCCGGGTGTACCATATTTTACAAGTGGAATTTTGCCAAGTGCAATAATCACTTCCGGCAAAACATATTTATCTAAAGATCTTCCCGCAACAGCATAACCCGTTGCATAGGGTGGATGCGAATGGTTAACACTCATAACATCAGGACGTTCTTTATAAACTCTTAAGTGCATTAATATTTCAGATGATGCTTTTTTTTCTTCTTCAAGTGAATTACCATCAAGATCTACAATTACCAACATATCTCTAGTAACAAATCCCTTACTAAATCCTGTTGGAGTAACCAAAACTCTTTCTTCATCAATTTTTGCACTTATATTTCCATCATTAGATGCCACATAACCTCTATCATAAGTTCGTTTACAAACTTGTATTATTTGGTCTTTTAATTCTTCAATTTTTGCTTCCATTATTTAGCTTTTCTCCTTCTATTTTAAAACCTCTAACAAAATCCCCAATTTATATTCCATGATTTATAATTCATCTATTGATTTCCAATTGTTAAATACTATTTATTTTTATCAAATATTAAATAACCAGTATAGATATTTTTTATAGGATTTAATTACTTCTTGATTAGGTAAATCATCAAAAACTATAAAAAGAAATAAATTGACATAGGCTTATAATTTTTTGATAATAGTTTTTTTTATAGGTAAGTTCTTGATTAAAATGATAATCTACTGCATAATTCGGAGTAATTTTTATTTTAGTCTTGTTCATTATATAAATAAAAGTATAATATCTAAAAAGATCTGAAATAAATTTTCCCAAATTTTTTGTTTTGCTATGACCCACCCATTTTACTAAATCAACTTTTTTGATACAAAAATAAACATTTCTAAAGAAAAATACGGATATTCATTTATTTTAATCATTATAATCTTTCTATCTAAATGAATTGTGGAATTATAAAACATAGCTGCTTTATATTAGTAATTCTTACATCTATTTTGTTATATTTGCATAATAAAGCTTAGTAAAATGAGTTGAGAATAGTTTCTTATAGTTCTTAATCAAGCAATCTCATTTCAAAATATAATTACATGAATTGTCCTAGCTGTAAACATCCAATGTTGATTTTAGAATTTGAGCAAATCGAAACCGATTACTGCCCAAACTGCGAAGGAATTTGGTTAGATGCCAATGAGCTCGAATTACTTTTGGAAGATTCCAAAGACAAAGAAGAACTTTTGAACTCTTTTTCTAAAGTAAAAAAAAGTAGAGAAAAAAAAATCCGATGTCCCATTTGTAATTCAAAAATGGGAAAAACAAGAGTTAGTAAAGATAAAGATATTGTTCTTGATGAATGTAAAAAAGGTCATGGACTTTGGTTTGACAAAGGGGAGATTTTAGAAGTTATAAGAGAAGGCTCAGTTAATAAGAATAATAAAATAATATCTATTCTTGAGGATATGTATAAAAAAAATATAGAAGATATAAATTAAGTGGAGGATTTATGAGTGCATTTATGATTTTTGTAATCATAGTAATTGTTGTTGCTGTTTATGCTGTTCAAATATACAACGCTCTAGTTAGACTAAGAAACCAAGTAAAAAATGCTTGGTCGCAAATTGATGTACAATTAAAAAGACGTCATGATTTAATTCCGAATTTAATTGAGACTGTTAAAGGTTATATGACCCATGAAAAAGAAACACTTGAAAATATAACAAAGGCAAGGAGTGCTGCAGTTGATGCTTCATCTATTAATGATAAATCCCTAGCTGAATCCCAACTTTCCGGGGCACTTGGTAAATTTAATTTGGTTGTAGAAAATTATCCTGATCTTAAAGCGAATCAGAACTTTTTAGAATTACAAGAAGAATTAACCGCAACTGAAAATAAAATCTCTTTTGCAAGACAAGCCTACAACGATCAAGTTCTTGCTTATAACAATAAAATTGAAATGTTCCCTTCTAATATTCTAGCCGGAATGTTCAATTTTGTTAAAGAAGAATTTTTTGAAATTGAAGTTAAAACTGAAAGAAATGTACCAAAAGTACAATTCTAATTATGGTAAAATTTTTCACTTTATATTTTAATTAAGCATGTGGGAATTAATTCAGGCAAATAGAAGGAAATCAGTTTTTCTTTTTATTGGAATGGGAATGTTACTCATTCTACTTGGCTTTTTCTTTGGCAAATATTTTTTTGGTGAAGGTGGAGGTCTATTTGGTATTATAATTGCAATTTTTATTTGGATAATTCTTTCTGCAGTAAGTTACTTTGCAGGCAGTAATCTAATTCTTTCAATAAGTAATGCAAGAGAAGTAACAAAAGAAGTTCATCCTCAACTCTTCAATATTGTTGAAGAAATGACTATAGCAGCAAATCTTCCCCAAATGCCTAAAATCTATATTGTAAATGAGCAAGCACCTAATGCTTTTGCCACAGGAAGAAATCCCCAGAATAGTGTTGTAGCTGTAACTGCAGGATTATTGAGTCAGTTAAACAGATACGAACTGCAAGGAGTAATTGCTCATGAAATCGGACATATTATAAATCGTGATATTTTATTTATGACATTTGCAGGAATAATGCTTGGAGCAATAGTAATTATTTCTGAAATATTTTTACGTAGTCAATTTTGGGGATTTGGCAGCTCCTCGCTAAACAGATATAAAAATAAATCTTCTGGTGGCGGACAAGAACAAATTATAATTATGATATTCTCACTTGTTCTTGCTATTCTAGCTCCAATTTTGGCTCAATTACTTTACTTTGCAATCTCTAGAAAAAGAGAATATTTAGCAGATGCAACCGGTGTAAGATTAACTCGATATCCGGAAGGTCTTGCATCTGCATTAGAAAAAATTTCGCAAAATAGGTTTAACTTAAGATCGGCAAATAAAGCTACTGCGGGAATGTATATTATAAATCCATTAAAGAAAAAAGGGATGAAAGTTTCTGATTTATCAAGTACTCATCCACCTATAAGAGAGAGAATAAGAATTTTACGTGGAATGACACATGGTGTTGATTTTGCCGATTACCAAACTGCTTATAACAAAACCAAAAACAATTCCGAGAAAATAATACCAAAATCTGGTTTAGAACAAGTTGAAAATATTCCAATACTTAGACAGATTAAAGATGTAGTAGCTCTTTCCCAAAAAGAAAAACAAAGAAAATTAGGAAACCTTGTTATGGGAATTAATGGTTATAATTTCTATAATTGTAATTGTGGTATAACAATTAAAGTTCCTCCAACATTAGAAGGAGGAACTGTTAAATGTCCGAGATGTGGTGAGGTTAAAATTACTTCTTAAATACTACCAACATCAAAATTTTCTAAAGAATTTTTTATATGTTTAAGAAATACTCCACCAAGCATTCCATCAACTAAACGGTGATCATGACTTAGAGATAAATACATCATTGGCTTAATACCAATTGTATCTTGACCATCAACTTCAATAACAACAGGGCGTTTTACAACAGCACCAACACCTAATATTGCAACTTCAGGTTGATTTATAATTGGAGTACCAAACAAAGCTCCAAAAACCCCATAATTAGTTATAGAAAAAGTTCCGTTCATAATATCATCGGGAGTTAACTTTTTGTTTCTTGCTTTATAACCAATTTCATTAATAGATTTCGCTAATCCTCTTATGTTTTTATCATCAGCATTCTTAATGTTTGGAACAATTAGTCCGTTAGGATCAACGGCTACTGCAATTCCTAAATTAATATTCTTTCTCATTACAATATTTTCACCACTAATTGAGGAATTAACAAGTGGATATTCTTTTAACGCTCTTACACAAGCATACGAAATAAAAGGCATATACGTTAGCTTAATATTATCTTCTTTCAAAAATTTAGCTTTATTTTGCTTAATAAAATTATGGATTTTTGTCATATCAACTTCCATAATTTCGGAAACATGAACTGAAGTATCCCTACTCAAAATCATGTGTTCCATAATTCTCTTACGAATATTATCCATAGGAATTGTTTCAGCTTCAGAAAAATCTACAGAAAATGAAGGAGTTGGAATAGCATGTGATTGAGTTACACCTTTATTTTTTATATAATTCAGAATATCCTTTTTGGATACTCTTCCTTTTAATCCTGTACCTTCAATTGATTCTAGTTCACCTTGAGAAACACCTTCTTTAGCAGCAATATTTAAAACAAGAGGAGAAAAGAATTTGTTTGAAGTTTTAATCTTTTTCTTCTTTTCAACTTTAGGAACTTCTTTTACAACCTCATCTATAACAGTTTCTTCTACCTTTTCAGAAATTTCTTCAACTTTTTTATATCCACTTTTTGTGGATATCTTTGCAACTGTTACCCCAACTTCAACAGTTTCATTTTCTTCGAAACAAATTTCTGTAATAACACCATCAACAGGCGATGGAACTTCTGTATCAACTTTATCTGTACTTATCTCATAAATAATTTCATCAATCTTTACTGAGTCTCCAACTTTTTTGTGCCATTTAATTATAGTCCCTTCAAAAATAGATTCACCCATTTTAGGCATTGGTAAATCAACTACAGAACCAATTTGATCTGTTGAAGGAATATCTTCTTGTTTTTGTAATTCTCCTTCAATTGCAGCTTCGCTATCAGTTTCAATTATAGCAACTACTTCATTGATTGGAACTGTTTCTTGTTCAAAGGCTTTAATGTCTATTAAAACACCATCAACAGGAGAAGGGATTTCTGTATCAACTTTGTCTGTACTTATCTCATAAATAATTTCATCTTTCTTAACAATGTCACCAACTTTTTTGTGCCATTTAATTATTGTTCCTTCGTTTATGCTTTCGCCCATTTTGGGCATAATAATATCAACTTTCATTTTACCTTCTCAATTATTTCTAATTTTCATTTTTATATCATTTTTTAATGACTCTCATTTTTAGTAATGATTAAAAATTCTTAAAAAAACTTTTTCATCATTATAAATAACATATTTTTTAGATTCTTGCTAAAAATGCAATAATAGCATTATAATTTAATATTCTAATAGTTTTTTCACTTCATCATAAATTGAATTTCTTGTTGGTAATATTGCCCTTTCCAATTTAGGATGAAAAGCTATAGGTGTATCTTTTGCTGCAAAACGTTTTACAGGAGCATCTAAGTTTTCAAAGCAATCTTCCGCAATTCTAGCAGCAACTTCGGCACCAAATCCGCTTGTTAAAGTATCTTCATGAATAACAATTACTTTTCCGGTTTTTTTAAGAGAATTGTAAATCGTTTCTGTATCTAAGGGTGATATGGTTCTTAAATCAATAATTTCAATTGAATAACCTTCCTCAACTAATTTTTTAGCGGCAAACTCACTTTCATGAACCATGGCTCCGTATGTTACAATTGTTACATCTTCACCCTCTCTAGTTATATTTGCTTTTCCAAATGGAACTAAATAATCCGGATCAGGTTCCGGACGAGTTGCATAACTCTGTCTATATAATCCTTTATGCTCTAAAAATAATACTGGGTCATTTAATCTTAATGCTGTTTTTAACAATCCTTTTGCATCAGAAGCATTTGAAGGATATGCAATTAACAATCCGGGCATATGCGAAAAGAATGCTTCAATATTCTGACTGTGGTAAAGTCCTCCATTTATATAACCTCCAACAGCAACTCTAACAACTACAGGAGATTCAAACTTATTATTAGACCTATATCTTATCATAACAAGTTCATCTCTAATTTGCATAAAGGCAGGCCAAATATAATCGCCAAATTGTATTTCTACACAAGGTTTTTTGCCTGTAATAGCCATACCAATTGCAACACCCATTATACTTGCTTCTGCCAATGGCGAATTAAAAACACGCGAATCACCAAATTGAGTTGAAAGACCTTTTGTTGCAGTAAAAACTCCACCTTTTCCATCAGCAACATCTTCCCCAAAAATATGGATTTTATCATTCCGTTCCATTTCTTCTCTTAAAGCATGGTTAATTGCATCTACCATTACTATTGGAACACCTTCATTCTTACATTCGTTATAAACAAGTTTATCTTTTTTACCACTTTCGTCAAAAACATATTTCTTTACTGTTTTTAAATCAGGATCTGGGGTTGATAATGCCCAATCTGCAACTTGGTTTATTTTTTCATTAATTTCCGATTTTATCTTATCAAAAGATTCATCACTTAACAATTCATTTTCTATCAATTTATTTACATATTTTTCCAAAGGATCATTTGCAATATCATATTCAAGAGATTCTTTAGGACGATATTTTTTTTGGTCATCAGAAGTTGAATGTGATAATAAGCGAACAGTATGAGCCTCAACTAAAACCGGTCCTTTACCACTTCTTGCATAATCAAAAGCTGAATTGGCAGTTTCTTTCATTGTAAAATAATCCGTACCATCAACAGAGAATCTTAAAAGGTTTTCATAGCCGCTCATCATTTCGGCAATCGAGGCATTTTTCCCTCCTGTTTGATTTTCAACAGAAACAGAAATTGCCCACTTGTTATTTTGAATAACAAACACAACAGGTATTTTATCTCTACTTGCCCAATTTACCGCTTCATGAAATTCGCCTTCACTTGTTGTTCCTTCACCACTACTAACATAAGTTACCGCCTCTATACCCGATTTTTTATTAGATAGTGCAGTTCCAACAGCTTGTAAAAATTGTGTTCCGGTAGGACTTGATTGTGTTGGCACATTAAGTTCTTTTGATGCCCAGTGACATGGCATTTGACGTCCACCTGACATTGGGTCTTGTGCTTTTGCAAGTTGGTGTAACAAAATATCATCTAATTTAACACCCAAACCAATCAAAAAAGCCATATCTCTGTAATATGGGTAAGCCCAATCTACACCTTGTTTCATTGTTTGACCAAATGCAATTTGCGTAGCTTCGTGTCCGGCAGATGGAAGATGAAAATATGATTTACCTTGCTTAAGCAAGTTCATTACTTTGTAGTCTAAAGTACGCGAAGTATATATTTGTCTCAATGTTTGTAGTAATTCTTCTTTACTAAAATTTTTAATCAAATTTGAAGATTTGCTTTTCGTCACCGTTCCAATATTCTCTTTTTTTTTCATTTTGCCTCTATATAAAAACCTAAAATTTATAAAATAATTATTTTTCCTATCATATTACTATTAACCAAAATCTGTTTAAACAATATAATTATCTGAATAATTAAATGTGTATAGCTTCATCATAAGCATTTGCAGCAGCTTCCATAATTGACTCAGATAAAGTTGGGTGAGCATGAATTGTATTAACAATTGTTTCCCAGTCAGCTTCCATAGCTTTTGCAATTCCTAGCTCAGCAATAAGTTCTGTTGCTTCTGAACCAATTATATGTGCCCCTAATAATTCTCCATATTTTTCATCAAAAACTATTTTTACAAATCCCTCTCGTTCTCCAATTGCTGCTGACTTTCCACTAGCTGAAAATGGGAACTTACCAACTTTTACTTTATAACCTTCTTCAATTGCTTTTGCTTCACTCATACCAATAGAACCAACCTGAGGTTGACAATATGTACAACCAGGTATGGAACTATAATCAAGCGGAATAGTTTCATGACCTTTAATTCCTTCTACACATTTAATTCCCTCTTCTGAAGCAACGTGTGCCAGCCAAGGTGGTCCAATAACATCTCCAATTCCATAAATATTTTCTATATTTGTTTTGTATGTTTTTTTATCAACTTTTATATGGTTTTTAAATAATTCAACACCTAATTCTTCTAATCCAAATCCTTCAACATTCCCAGTAACACCAATTGCATTTAAAACAATATCTGCAGAAAGAGTAGACTCTTTATCATCTTGTAAAACTGTAACTTCCACCTTGTCGCCTTTAACTTCAGCTTTTTGAACCGATGTTTTTGTAAGTAAAGTGATTCCTCTCTTTTTAAAATTTGAAGCAAGCACTCCCGAAATTTCCACATCTTCAACAGGAAGGATATTATCCATCATTTCAATAATAGTTACTTTAGTTCCAAAAGTTGAATAGAAATAAGCAAATTCAACACCAATGGCACCCGCACCAATAACAATTAATTCTTTTGGTTGTTCTTTAAGAGTCATTGCTTCGCTGCTTGTAATAATTTTTTTTCTGTCAACAGGAATTGCATTAATAGATTTTGGTCTTGCTCCGGTTGCAATTATAATATTATCAGAGAATATTTTATCAATACTTTTCTTATCATCATCAAAAATTTCAATTTCATTTTTTGATATAAGTTTACCAAAGCCTTTGATATGCTCTATCTTATTTTTACGCATTAAAAACTCAACACCTTTGCTAACTTTCTTAGATACATTTCTGCTACGTTTAATAATCTTACTAAAATCATACTCTACATCTTGAGCAAAAATACCAAAATCTTCTGCTTTATTTTTCATAAGATCATAAACTTCGGCACTTTTAAGCAATGCTTTTGTTGGAATGCAACCCCAATTAAGACAAACTCCACCCAAATTTTCTTTTTCAATTACGCATGTTTTAAAGCCAAGTTGGGCAGCTTTAATAGCAGCAACATATCCTCCTGGTCCACCACCTAGAACAGCAATTTCAAATCTTTTGGCCATAATAATCCCTTATATATTTATTTAATAATGTAAAATATAATGAAGATTAAAATTAAAACAAATTAGATCAAAAGAACTTTTAATCGCTTATATATGATCTAAAAGCATAAACGCACGCTCAGAATTACGACTAACTCTTTCAATGTTCTTTTCATTAAAATTACATATTTTTTCGGTTGGACAAACACCACAACTATACCCTTTGGGTTTACAAATCTCTCTTCCTAGTCTTATTAAATTTGTATGAAATGAATGAGCAATTTTAGGAGGAAAATTTTTGTTAATTGCAAAAAATGTTTTATCCGGAGTTTTTGTATTAACTAATCCTATTCGGTTTAGAGTTCTGTGTAAATGTGTATCTACAGGACAAATATCTTTATTTAGTGAAAATAGTAAAACACAGCTTGCTGTTTTAACACCAACTCCTTTAAAACTTATAAGATATTCCAAAGCATCATTCTCTTCCATATCTTTAATAAAATCCATATTTAGATTTCCATTTCTTTTAAATAGTTCGTTTAAAACTGTTTTAATTGTAGTTGATTTCTGTAATGCTAAACCAGCAACTTTAATTTCTTTTTCAATAGTACTTCTTCTTGCTTTCTGAACTTTTTCCCAATTTGTAAATTTAATTTTTAAGTTCTTATAAGCTCTATATGAATTCTTATCATTTGTATTTTGTGATAGAATTGTTCCTATTAGCATATCAATAGGTTCAGGAAATTTTTCGGCTCTATATGGTTTGCAAAAAAAACTTAATAGAAGTTTATTTATTTCAAGAATTTTATTTTGCAAAATTAAGATCTGCTTCCTGTAAATTGTTCATTATACATTACAACTTACTAATTTTTCTAGATAGTTTGAAGACTTAATAGGTAATTTAGTTCATTTATTATAGAGTAAATGAAAATCTTGGGAAGTATTAACAACAAGTATCAAATAAAAAATATCACTTTTTTTATAAAAAAAATCCCCATAAATGTATTATGAGGATTTTATTAATATTTATAATATTAATCCAATATCAAAAAATTGAATATCCTTTAATCTACCATAATCACCATAACCATAATTAAAAATAAATCTCAAATCAGCTAGTTCATATTTTATACCAGCACCCAATGTTAAACCTTGTTCACTATTTGGTAAAAATAAAGACTTAAAACCGGCACGTAAGAAAATCATATCATTATAACTAAATTCTAAACCAGTATTTATATACTCTTTATTATCATTTGGATGAACAGCATCAACAGCAGCCTTCAGAATAAAATATCTAGATGAAAAGACATCCATTGCTAATCCTACTCTGAAATTAAGTGGTAAATCGCTCTTTTCCATAGCATATATTGCTGGAATATTATTTGGTCCGGAATTACCATCATTATTTGGATCAACATTCAATTGTATATCACGACCATCTAATTGTAATTTTGTTCCAAAATTAGAAACACTAGCACCAATTACTAAATCATTGAATGGTGTAATATAATAGGTGCCAAAATCAAGGGCAACTCCTCTAGCACTTGAATTCCATATTGTTTCTTGTAAAAACTTAAACTGAAAACCAATCGAAAATCTATCAGTCAAGTTTTTAGCGTAACCTACGCCAATTACTAAGGAAGTTGCATCCCAAGTTCTACCATCACCTTCTGGATAGTCAAAAGTTGTAACTTTATCTTTTGGTGTACGTAAGGAACTAATATTTGCAAATAGAGTTCCAAAACCTTCAACATCTATTGAACCTGCAGCATAATCATAATCTATATCTGCTAACCAATCAGAATGATTAAACGCAACTTGTGTATTTCCTGAAGCTCTGGAAATTCCTGCAGGATTATAATAAGTAGCATAAATATCATCACTAATGCCAACATAAGCTCCACCAATACCCAAAGCTCTAGCTCCAGGAGCAATTTTAAGAACTCCACCCGCAGTAGTTCCAACTCTCGTAATATCCCTATCAATCTGAGCTTGATTAAGCTGAGCAATACAAAGGAAGCAAACAAGTATAGTAACAAATTTTCTAATCATTTTATTCTCCAACTCACTAAAAAGTGATTCTATAATTTCTTTTCAGTAAAACAATGTTATTTAATAACACCAAATCTTCCTATTTTTTCACCAACACCGGGAATATCAACATGATATATATAAATACCGTAAGAAATTCTCATTCCCTCTGAACTTAATAAATTCCATGTAGCAATACTGGAATCATCACTCTTAACAATTTTATCAACTAATTCACCTGTAATAGTATATATTCTAATTGTACACTCAGGTGGAAGATTTCTAAATTGAATTTCTCTTTCACCTCTTTTAGCTTGTGTTCTTCCAGGAGTTTCTGATGGACTATAGCCCACATAAGGATTTGGAACAACATAAATATCATTTACAGATGCTTTCGCTGTTTTCTTATCAAATTCAACCATTTTGGTTTCAAAAACAAACTCATCACCTTTTTCAAAAGGTTTTTTTGTATGTAATCTATAGACCGAATTCGCTTTAGGTAACTCAATAGATGAAGCAGAAGTATCAATTATAAAGTCCAATTGATATGAAGTAGCCGCATTAGTAGCTCCTTGTGGTTGGAATATAATTGATTCACCCCAATCCCATTGCCCATTACCATATGTATCTGTAGAGGGATCTTCAATAACAACCATGGTTGCTCTTTCTTCAATATGAATAGAAGGTTCTTTATCTATTATATACCATGCTTCAAAAGGTGTAACAACTGATCCAAGAAAAGTATTTGTAGTATCTCCATAAATCCATTTTCCATCAGCATCGGTTTCAAGGCTTTTCCATCTTATTTCATAATCCGCTCTAATTTTTGTTTGTAAAGCCGGATCACCAATTAGAGCAGGAAATCTTGGAGTAGCAATTACATCTATTTTATCATCTCCTAAAAATCCGGTTTTTTCAAAATCAATATTTAATTCGTCTTCTTGTACAAAAACTCTCATACCATCAAATGCATCATTAGCGTCTTCTTTATCCATATTACGACTTTTATATACAGGATAATATCTATATTTTGCCGTATAAACTTCTCCCTCAGGAAGACTAGCTGCATCAATACTTGCAATTTGTCCTTTTATAGGATTAAAATAATAAGATTCTCTACTTACTTTGGAACCATCTTTGTCAAATACTTCAACACTTTCTTCAACAATATTTTTATGAGGGAGTGAAACGAATATTGTACCCTTTGAAGTAAATGTTGTTTCAATACCAGTAGAATCAAGAACATTATAATAAGTTAATGTTTTAGAATTACTAGTCTCTTTATTAAATGTAACTTTATAAATTTTATTTGGAACAGATAATTTATCTAAAACCTTTACTTTAACATTTCCTGTTGGATTTCCTGAAGTTAATGTAGGACTGCCTTCATTACCAACTTCAGGATCAATAATTCCCGAACCAATTGCTCCAGGAGTAACTTCAACTGTATTAATTTCAAAAATTAATTCTCCTGTAATAGGATCAGGAGTAATTACCGGTTGATTTTCACTTGGTGGAAGGTTATCAGCTCCTCTATCATAAGCAACAATTGCATAATAATAAGTAATACCATTTTGAACTGTAGAATCAACATATTCATGAACTAGTCCGGTATTAGAACCTAAATCATATTTTATTCCTCTACCTACATATTCTACATCTGATAATCCACTATACTCGTTATCAATATCAAACTGAGCACGTTTTGCAGTATAAGTATCTAACAATGGTTTACCTAAAAACGGATTTCCGTTTGCATCAGTAATAGTAAAGACATCAGAGAATGTATAATCTTGACTTCTATAAATTTTATAACCTTCAAAATCAAATTCAGAAGTCAACGGATCTTTTGAACGTTCAGATCTAGTATCCCAATAAAGAGTTACTTTACCATCACCAGCAACAGCAGTTAACTTAGGTGCGTCAGGTGGTTGAGCAAATTGATAATCGGCTTCAAGAATTCTAACTGAAGTTTGTGAATTTAGCAAAAGGTCCTCTTGGTCTTCGCCCATAAGAATAACCATAGAAAATCTTTGAGACTCACCTTTCTCTAATTTCATAGGTCCTGTAGAAAAATTAAAAACATTATCTGCACCACCCTCTTCTTTCAGAAGAGGTTGTTCAGGATCTATTTCAGGCTCTGTTAACCATTCCCAAATTCTATCATCATTTTTTGGAGTACTTAAGGCATCATTTGCTAAAGCTACAGTAAAACCGGTTAAACCTAATTGATCTGACTCGGATATATCTCTAAATCCGAAATTCGGTTCTGAACCTGCCCATTTCTTCCCTTTCGACCAAGTATCGGTTAATGTACCTTCTTCTTCTTTATCAAATAAACCATTATTATTTAAATCATCATACCAAGCTTGTGAAGGAACTCCGTCACCTTCACCATAATCTTTACCGGGATAGTTTACCGATTCAGGACCAATTCCATCAATACCAACATCATTTTTCTCAACATTCCAATCACCATCTTCATCACCCGACCATCTAGCTTTTGGCTTACCAAAAGTATTTGTATACTTTACTGTATCATCAATTCCTTCAGTTAAAGGAATATTTATACCATCAATTTCATATCCCTTATCGTTAAAAGGAGATTCATTTTTTATTCCATCATCATCATTATCTAAATCATCGGTAGCAATTGAAGGAGACTCAAGAAATTTCCACCCAAAATACCCAGGTGTCGCTCCACCATCACCTTGCGAATTTTTATCCCATCCAAACACCATACTTCTGTCTCGTTGATCACTACTAAACGCTTCCGCTATTTCTCCTTTAGGAGGTATGAAAAAAGCCATATCATCATTCCAATCACTTGGACCACCAATATGAGGATCACCATACATTCCCATATATAGGTTACCCAAATCATTATTACTTGCATTCGTCATTTGATAAACCATAAAGATTAAATCTTCTGCAAGAGGATTATTAAATTGCAGAATACGAACATCAGCATCTAACCCAAGACCACCTTTAGGTGAAGTAATACCAAACGGTTGGTATTCTTCAATAAATTCAAGGTTTGTATAGTCATCAATTGCATAAAAAACTTCTTCATCTGGTGCAGTAGATGCATCACCTAAAAATGCGGGCCACAAATAAGTTCCTGCTCCCGGAGAATACCAACTATCAGGCCAAGAATCGGGTTTTCCATCACCATCTTTGTCCTTAGCAGTTAAGCTGGCAACTTCATTTTGATTTGGGTCTGCATAACCACTTTTGGGTAACCAGCCCCATTTCATTGCACCACCTTCACTATAATCACCTTCTCTTATCCTTCTATGCGAATCACTAATAATACTAACAGAATCTCCATCAACGGTAGGTACACGAGCACCGGCAAGCAAACCAAATTCATAGCCATACCCCAAGCCATTCCAAACCAAGTCGGTTACATTACCAATTACTCCTTCATAACCACCAGGAGCACATACCGAACCATAATTATAAAGAACAGTTGTAATTTTATTGCCGGAAATAACTACAAACTTTCGTTCCGTAATTTCTCCGGTAACTTTATTTAGTCTGTCATCATCCATATCATAAGGTTGAACTGCCAGATAATCTGAATGAGTCCAATTCTTTTTTGCGAAAATACTATCTATAACAGACTGATCTTGCCCGAGTACAAAGTTCCCCGCTATTAACAGTAAAAGTAAAATTGCTGTTTTGCCTTTCATAATAAACCCTGATTTTTCAAAAAGCATAATCTGCTCTATTAATTAAATAAAATTGAAAATCCAATCCTTACTTCTCTTGGTCTGCTTACTCTTTCTTCTCTAGAATAATAATCATCTAAATATTGCTCACTAAATAAGCCTTTCTGAGTTTTCATTCTCTCACGTAAATCATTAAAGATATATGAAGATATTTTCTCTTCTGCATTCTCTAATGCTTCACCGGAATTTGCCCAAACATATCTTTGATTTTCTGTATCAAAAAGATTTCTAACTTGAAGAAATACTGAGAAATCAAATCCACCAAATTCAAAAAACTTCTCCATTTTCAAATCAACATTCCATTGGAATGGTTTTACAGCAGAAGTTTGTTCATACGTTATTGTAGAGAAAGATGATGGTAAAGATGGTGTGTATGGAGTTCCTGTTTGTAAATTATAAATAATTCCTACACTCCAATCTCTTGGTTCCGAAAGAGAAACAGTACCATTTATCAAATGCGTTCTATCAAAACTTAAAGGTACCAAATAAGTTTCAGTTTGCTTTCCTGCTGCTTCGCTAAAGAACAAATCTTCTTGAGGATAAGTTCTATTACCTTCTGCAACTTGAAATGTATAATCTAAAGTAGCAGAAAACAAACTTCCCGGAACTCTTCTTTTAAGAAACGAAAGTGTTAAACCTTTAACATTAGCATAAGATAAATTAGTTAATACACTATATTGTCTAGCATTAAGTGTTTTTACAGTTTGGGTATAAATATAATCTCTTACATCTTTATAAAAACCTGTAAGATCAAATTTGAAATCTTCTGTTAATTGTTGCTGTAAACCAACTTCATATTGTACTGATCTTTCCGGATTTACATTAGCATTACCAAATCTTGGTTTTGATGATCCGGCAGCAACATAATATCTGTCATTTCTATACAATGCTGATAATGAACCTAATTGATAAAAATGCCCGTAAGAAAACCGTATTACACCTCTATCTGTAATAGGATACGAAACACTTAAACGTGGTGAAAGCATGTGTTTTATTTCTGTATCAGTTATATCTTTAACTATAAAATCTATTTTCTGATCATCTAAATTTCTAGATAAGTTAGGATTATATTTTGATGCTGCATCAAAATACTCATATCTTAATCCGGCATTTAATATTAAAGTTTTTGCAAGTTCAATTTTATCTTGAATATAGGCTGCAAACTGAATTGGTTCTTTTTCAAAGAAATCGAAATTAGAACTTCTTCCTCTCTTCACTTCAACATCTTCATTATATAGAAGATCAGTATTACTAAGAGTATTTCCATCTCTAGGATCTCCCTTAAAGAATGAAAGTGAATATCCATCTTTAACAAGTTTGTGCTTTCTAAATTCAAAACCTGCTTTTACTTCATGACTATTAAAAAGCTGAGTAACAAGATCCCCCTTTAAAGTCCAGGTTTTTGTTGATCTTTCACTCCTATAATTATCGGTACCTCCGGAATAATACATAGTTGTACCAATATTTTGACGATAAAAACCGGGTAAATATCTTGGGTCATTAAAATCTTCGTATAAATAATATTTAGCTTTATTCCACGAATATGAACCTTTTAAGGTATAAAACATACTATTGCTTAAAGTATGCACAATATCAATTGACTGAATCAATCCTTCACTATAATTGGTTCCTAAACCATCCGGGTTAAACAAGAACCTTCTTCCTCTACTAAGGTTATAGCTTGGAGCAAACGGTCTGGAATTACCTTTATTATAAACAACTTCGTATTTTAGTTTGAACAAAGATCCAAAATTATGAGAAATATTACCTTGAATATTCAACCTTCTTGAAGGATCCATCGCTACCCATTCACCGTTTCCTGTTGGTAATCCATTTGAATTTTTAGAATAGGGATTAAAGAAATAAGGATCTTCCGTTGAACCATGTCGTTCATCTGTAGAACGAAATGCATCCGCTGTTAAATAAGAATCTGTAGTGTTATATAGTCTTTTACCATAATACAAACCTTTATGATCTTCCAAAATACCTGATACAAAGAATTTAGTATTTTTTGAAAGAGGTATAGGTCCACCAACGGTAAATTCTACTCTTTTGCGATTACCAGGATCAATATCATCAATATTCTTAAATAATTCATCTCTAGAAGAAATATATTCGCCAACATAGCCTCTTAAACTAAAAGAATATTTACTACCACCTTCTTTAGTAACATAATTTACAACACCACTAAGTGCATTTCCAAACTCGGCACTAAAAGTTCCTGTAGAAACCGAGACCTCTTGAACAGCATTGGTAGCAACCCCTACAGACTTACTATTTCCGTATGGATCATTAATGGAAAGTCCATTAACCTGATAGGCAACTTCATTACTTCTTCCACCACGGACATGAAGAGCACCATCATCCCCTTTTACAACTCCGGCTTGAAGAGAAATAACTTCTGCTATGTTATCAACAGGAAGAATATCGAGAGTTTCGGAATTTATTGCTACTGTTGGATTTGTTAAATCTTGCCTAATTAAAGGATTTCTATCACCTTGAACAATTACGGCATCCATTTCTATTGCTCCGGAAGGGAGAGAAAAATCGAGTGCAGTAGTAAAACCGACATTTACTCTAACTTCTGTTCTAGAAACTTTTTGATATCCGATATACGATGCTGTTACTGTATAAACAGCTGGAGGTATATTTAATATCACAAAATTCCCATCTATATCAGAAGCTGCTCCTAAAGATGTTCCCTCAACAAAAACATTAGCGAATGGAATACCTTCTCCGGTTTCTTGATCAATAATTTTCCCCATTATTTTACCGGTAGATTGCGCCAACACAATGGAAAAGAGTGAAAGAAATAAATAAAATGTAAGCTTAAAAATTTTCATAAAAACTCCGGTTCAAACAAAATTGAACTTTGCGGTACAACTTAAAATCATTTATTGAAATCAGACCAGGTATAATCCTGGTCTGATTTTGAGAATTAACTTGAATTATTTTAATAATGACATTTTTATTGATTTTGCAAAATTACCAAACTCAAGTTTTGCAATGTAATTTCCACTTGCAACTTTAACACCACTATTGTTTGTTCCATTCCAAACTACTTGATAACTACCTTTTTTCATAACTTTACTGCTAACTAAGGTTTTTACTTCTTGACCAAGCATGTTATAGATCTTCAATGAAATTTTCTTATCAACTGGAAGTGCAAAATCTATTGTTGTTGAAGGGTTAAATGGATTAGGATAATTTTGTTCTAATTTATAATCATCCGGTGTTACAATAGAATATAGGCTTTCTTTAAAGCCTGTTACTCCAGTATATTCTAAAACTCTAATAGTTTGTCTATAATTATTAAATACTTTGTAAGTTTGTGATTTGTCAATTTTATGTTTTGCAGTAACTGAATCCCAAACATAAAAATTGTATTCTATGGAATCTGAAACACTTTGTTCCGCAATAACAACCTCTAAATCTCCATCACCATCCAAATCTACACTATCAGCAAAAATATAACTAGTAAATGGTTGATCTCCTGTAACGGTATCAATAATACTTTCATCAAAAGCTGCTAATGTTGTATCAATAGAAACTATTGAATCACCACTAGTAGAATATGTTGTATCATAAGTAAATGTAGGTTGACCTATATAAATATCATATCTATCATACACTTTTAAATCAGGACCATCATCAACTATGTTTAAATCATAACTAGTTGGATCTAATAGCTCACCTGAATTATATTGTATAGCAACAAGATTTAATCCACTTCCACCACCGGTATATAACTCATCTTTACCATCTTTATTTAGATCACCTTTTACAACCGGCCACAACCCAACAGATTTTTTATCAGCTAAATCTGCAACATCTTTATTAGGAACAATAATATTATAATGATCTTTTACATATGCTGAATCGTTATTCCATACATAAACACCAGTATCTAATTCACTAAATGTATTCATAACTATTCTATGATAAGCCCAAACACCAGAAGTAACTTGAGATCCAACAACTTCATCTCTTCCGTCACCATTTACATCAGCAGCAATCACTCCAAAATAACTAACATCATCAGTTTCAGAAAATTGGTTAACTGCACCTTTAGCTTTTGCATCTTCATAATCAGTAGCTTCAGGATATGTATAAGAATCTTTGCCATTTACATCAATAGACCAAAAACAATATTTATCCCATACATGATTTATAATTTCTATTTTACCATCACCATCTATATCGGCAGGTATAGAATTGTAAAAAGAATTGCCTATGCCCCAATCACCACCATTTATTTGTTCACCTGGCTTTCCGCCTTCAATATATACAGCTGGGAATCCGCCAATATCACCATTAACACCTAATATTAACACATCTTTTCTTGGGCTATTTCCATGTGGAATTATTTCACTTTTACCATCGCCATCAAAATCGTAAACAGTTAAAACTTCACGATGGAATCTAAGACCTTCTCTACCACCTATTTGCTCAACTAAAGTTGGAGTAATCACCAATGATGGACTTGTTCCCCAATCAGTACCATTAAATTCGTACAAAACTATTCTTCCGGGTTTATCATCACCGTTATCATAATTTCTTTGTTCAAAAATAATCTCTTGCTTGCCATCACCATCACAATCACCTACTTGAGGGAAACGTGGTGTTGAACCTGAACTATTAGCACTAACAGGAGATGACCAAACTATTTCCAATACTGAATCTTGAACAACTTTAAAAACATGTACTCTACCACCATTTGTATAATCAGTTGCAATAATTTCTTGTTGTCCATCATTATCCGGATCTGCAACAATTACTCTACGAACACCTAAATAGCCGTAGTAAGGAGCAGTTGTATCTGTAGTTCCCGGAACTATAAATGAAGCTAATTTTTCTGCAGTAATTTCTGTAGTTTGTGCAGTTAAATATGTTGCACCAACAAAAATTAGGAATAAAAAAATTAAAGATTTTTTCATGTTACTTCCTCAGTTATTTATAAATAAAAGTATTATTTGCTACTCAAGATAGTATTGTTCTATTTGTTATGCAAATAGAGACAATTTAATGACTATATAATTATTAAAAATCAACTAAATTAAACTACCCATTTGGTTGATTTTTTCTTTTAATTCTTTTAATTCGTAATTTAGTTTTTCGATAATAAAGCTTAAATATTTGGAGGATTGTTTTATGCCAACTTTAATGGTAAGTGTTTCCGGAATTCGTGGTTTAGTGGGTGATGGATTAGATCCCAACGTAATTGTTAAATATGCTTCTGCCTATGCAGAGTTTTGTGGAAAAGGTAAAATTGTTATTGGTTCAGATGGAAGAATCTCCGGAGATATGGTTAAACATACTCTTATCGGAACTTTAACGGCAAAAGGAAATGATGTTGTTGATATTGGAATTTGTCCTACACCAACGGTTTTGTATAATGTTACAAAATTAGGAGCAGTTGGCGGAATTCAAATTTCGGCTAGTCATAATCCGAATGAATGGAATGCATTAAAACTTTTAAATTCTAAAGGTGAGTTTATGACACCTGAAGAAAATAAAATAATGCTGGAAAAATTAAATGATTCTACTAAAGTTTATAAGAGATGGAATGAACTTGGTACCATTACTAAATATTCAGAAGGATTGAAAAATCATTCAGAAAATGTTTTAAAGTTAGTAGATGTTGATTTAATAAAATCAAAAAAATTCAAAGTTGTATTGGATTGTGTTAATGGTTCAGGTAGTTACATTATGCCTCAATTTCTCAAAACCTTAGGTTGCGAAATTATTGAAGTTGATTGTGAAAAAAGTGGAGTTTTTCCTAGGCTTCCGGAACCATTACCGCAAAACTTAACTAAAACGATGGAAGCCGTCAAAAAAAATTCTGCTGATTTGGCAATTGTAGTTGATCCTGATGTTGATAGAATTGTTTTAATTACAGATAAAGGTGATCCGTTTATTGAAGAAAACACTATTTCTTTGGCAGTAAAACATATTCTTACAAAAACCAAAGGAAATGTAGTTGTAAACCTTTCCACAACGCGCTCTGTAGATGATATTGCAAAAAAAGAAAATTGTAAAGTATTTCGTTCACCTGTTGGTGAAGCTAATGTTGTAAAAATGATGAAAGAAGTTGCTGCTGTTATTGGAGGTGAAGGTAGTGGAGGTGTAATTTACCCTGAATTACATTATGGCAGAGATGCACTTGTTGGAGCGGTTTTAACACTTGAACATTTGGCTGAACAGAATAAAAAACTTTCAGAAATTAAAGATGAAATGCCTCAATATTCAATTGTAAAAAAGAAAATTGAACTTGGAAATACAAATCCGGATATAGTGGTATCAAAACTAACTGAAAAATATTCTAACGAAAATATTAATACTGATGATGGTCTTAGAATTGATATGGAAGATCATTGGGTACATTTGAGAAAATCAAATACAGAACCTATAATCAGATGTATCGCTGAAGCTGCTTCGGAAGAATTAGCTGAAAAATATATTGATATGTATTTTGATGAAGTAAAAAAATTGATGTAAGTTTTTTTTGCAAACAAGTTTAATAACTGTTATCGCTGTAAAAGTTAAGTATTCGTCAGTTACATCTTTAATTCAATTTTGAACGTTTTTTAAAGAAACTTAAAAGAGCTACATCAAAACTTGTAGAAGTATCAATTAAATTATAATCAAAACCATATTTCTCACAACCGGATTTGAGCTTACTTAAAAAATCTGCCATTGCATCAATATATGCTTTTTGAATTTGTACAGGTTGAGTATTCAATTCCTCTTTAGTTTCCATATCAACAAAAATAGAATCTTTGGAAAAACTAAAATTCTTTTCTATAGGATCTAAAACATGAAAAATGATAACTTCATTTTTTTTATAGTAGAATTTCTTAAGAGCTGTTAATATTTCATCAACATCATCTAAGAAATCAGAAATTACAATTACAAGTCCCCTACTCTTTAAATTTTCTGCTATTGAATTTATAGAATTTGACGTTTTAGTATTACTTGTAGGTTTAGATTTTTCAATTTCTGTGAGAATTTGACGTAAATAAGTTTGTTTAGATTTAGGTCTTAAATAACTCTTCAATTCATCTGAATAAAGAGCAAGCCCAACAGAATCGTGTTGTTTTAATAATAGGTAAGCAAAACTAGCTGCTAGAATTTTGGAATATTCAAATTTAGAAAGCTCACCTTTATTTTTATAATCCATCGATTTACTGGTATCAAGGATTATATGGGCTATAAGATTGGTTTCTTCTTCATATTGCTTAATATAATAGCGTTCGCTTTTAGCAAAAACCTTCCAATCTAGATTTTTTATAGAATCGCCTTGATTATACGGACGGTGCTGACTAAACTCTACACTAAAACCATGGTAAGGACTTTTATGATTTCCAACCATAAAGCCCTCAACAACAGTTTTAGCTTTAAGTTCAAGCGTTTTTAATTTTGCAATTACCGATAGGGATAGAATTTTTTTTTTATCAGATGGCTTTTGCATCTGTTTCTTCCTGAAGTTTTTCCTTCAAAATTTGTTCAGGAGTTTTCCCCAAGTTCTTAAGTTCAATTTTAGCATCTTCAGAAAGTTTTCCATTAGGAAATCTTTCTAAATAAAGCTGATAAGCAGCTTTTGCATTTTCTAAATCATTTAAATCATTTGCATAAATAAATGCAGTCATAAATAGAGAATTTTCTGCTTCATCCGCTTTTGGATATTCCTCATAAATTTTTTTATATACTTCAATTGATTTTAATAACGATTCTTTACTATTTAATTTTTTTATAACTTGACCTTGGTAAATTTTAGCCGACTCAAAAAGAGCTTTAGAAGCTAAATCACTTTCTTTAAAGTCGTTAACTAATTGATCAAAAAGAACAACAGCTTCATCATACTTTTTATCCGCAGCTAGTTGAACTCCTTCTTTAAATAATTCTTTATCCGTTTTGCTACCACAGTATGTAAATAATAAAGCAAACATAAAAAATGAAAGAATCTTAAATTTTTTCATTAGTTCCTCGTATTAATCATAAAAACAAATATTAAGGTTAGAATTTTATCAAACTTTTTATTCTTATGAAAGGAAAAATATTAAGAATCTTTGATAAAAATAATTTGTTAAATTGTAACTCTTCTAACCTTTCCTTGAATAAGTGCTTCTAACATTAGTGTATCACCACCAATTTTAAACAATTTTTTCTTTTCTTGAACAGAGTATAAATTACTGGAAGCAGCGATAATTATATGAGATTTTTTTAATAATATTCTTGTAATTGCTGTTGCTAATAATAACTTATTAAAATTATCTTTTGGTTGCCCTGAATAACCTTTTAAATTTTGAGGATTAAAAGGTGTGTTTAAAATCATTTCAGGCTTAAAATTCTTTAATAATAATAAATCATTTGCAAGATCTTCGTCTGCTTGGTGAGGTAACCCGATAATATTTCCAGTACAAATCTTATATCCAATTCTTCGCAAATAAGTTATGTGATTTAATCTTTCTTCCAGTTTATTATCTATTGTAAATAAGGAAAAGTTATGAGAATTGGATGTATTAAACTTAAGTAAATAATTATCAGCACCAGAAAATTTCCAAGCCCTATATTCATTAAAATCTCTTTGCAATAAATCTAAAGTTATTTCAACATCGTATTCCTGTTTAATTTTATAAATTAAGTAGGAAATCATATCTGTATCGTAAAAACTATCTTTGCCGGATTGCAAAATAATATTTGAAATACCTGTACTAAAAATTGAACGAATTTTATCTAACACTTCATCAGGAGTTAACCTAAACCTCTCTACAGCATTACTTTCTTCTTTTAATTCACAGTATATACATTTATTTTCACAATAATTAGAAAATTGAATAGAAAGGATTTTACTTTTTGAAGATCCCATAAAAAGTTGTTTAACAGCAATACTTTTCTCAAATATTAAATCAATTTCATCTCTATTAGAAGTGGTAAGCAAAGATTTTATATCTTCAATATTTAGATGATCTTTATTTAGGATTTCTTGAATTTTCATTTCTAATTATTTATTAAAGCAATAATCAGAAATAACAAGAAGTATACCAGAAGTCTATAAAAAAAATAACCTGTTGAACTCCGATTTAAAATAAAAGAAAATATTTTATAAAAATTCAGTTTTGAGGGTAAATTAAATAAAATTACTTATTAGTAGAGTAAAATATATAAAGGAATTATAGATTACTTGAACAAATTATTTTATAAATTTTCTTAAAATAGAGAAAGTTCAAAAATATTTCAGAATAATCTAGCTAACAGCACTTTCAAGAATCTCAATAAAACCTCTTGAAGCATTTAATTTACATTGTACACCTAAAGGTATTGTAATATTTTCTTTTATGTGGCCATGACTAAAACTATACAATACCGGAGTTTTTAATTTCCCGAGGTAATGTTCAATTACTTCATTTAGTTTAATAAAATCTTTTGATTTGTCTTTTTCATAACAATCAACAAATCTACCTAAAATAACTCCGTTTATCTGATCAAATATACCGGCTAATTTTAGTTGATTGAGCATTCTATCAATTTTATATGGAGACTCATCAATATCTTCCAACAGTAAAATAGAATTCTTTAAATTTGGCATATATTGGGTTCCAGTTAAAGAATTTAATGTTGCAAGATTTCCACCAAGAATTTGCCCTTCGCCTCTGCCAGAATTTAGAATATAAAATTTTTCATCTCTTGGATTATGAAGTTTTCCAATCTTTTTACTTACAGTAATAACTCTCCAAAAATTTTCTTCCGCATATTCGTTAACTTCATCAGAAAAATCTGTTGCGAGCATAGGTCCTGCAAAAGTTACTAAACCTGTTTTCTTAAGTATTGCCATTTGCAACGAAGTTATATCACTATAACCAACAAATATTTTAGGATTTTTCTTGATGAGAGAATAATTTAATCTATCTAACAATCTTCCTGAACCATATCCACCTCTAACACAAAAGATTGCTTTTACATCTTTATTTACAAACATTGAATGTAAATCATCAAGTCTTTCTTCGTCAGTTCCAGCCAAATAACCATGCTTTTTACCAACATTTTGACCAATTTCTACTCGATAGCCTAATTTTTCTAAATAACTTACTCCTTTTTCAATATCTTCTAAATTATTAGGAGTTGATGCTGGAGAAATAATTCCAATTACATCACCGGTTTGCAATTTTTTAGGTTTAATAATTTTCATAAATCAATACTTATTTTTGATGTATTTTACCAAAATATAAAAACTTCAATGTTTATCCAAAAAAAAGTGAAAATATTACCCAAATTTTTTAATAATTTTTCATTTTTTTAAGCTATAAGATCTTCTCTTCCCCATTCTCTAAACTTAGTCTCAATAAAATTTAGAACGGCTTCATGTTGTTCAGCTCCGTTTCCTGTAATATTTAGCGGTTTACCAAATTCCAAATGGACAGGTTTATTTACATCAATTTTTCCCATTTCTTTAATTATTTTTCCATTTGCCCAAGCATCTGTAACCAATGCAAGTGGAATAACCGGAACATTATTCTTTTTAGCTAGTTTTATTCCAAGAGAGTTAAACGTTTTTCTGTTAAAAACAGATGTTCTTGTTTTTTGAGGAAAAATTATTATCGATTTACCTTTTTGAAGATTTTCTGAACCTTTTTCCATTACAATTTTTAAATCTTCGCGCGGATTGGTTCTGCCAACTACAATTGGATGTCTCGCAGCAGCCACAGGACCAAACAAAGGAAAATCAATTAACTCCTTTTTTATAACATAAATAACCGGTTTTTGCGGTTGAATAAATGATGGGAGCAATAATGTTTCTAAAGTACTCATATGGTTACCAACAATTACAGCAGGACCATTAAATGAACTAATATTTTGAAAGCCCTTTGCACTAACTTTTATTCCAACACTTTCAGTTGCTTTTAATATTGCTAAGCTTGATGCAGTCCAATTATATCTATCATAAATATTTCTTTTAGTCTGGCCATTAGAATATTTAACTACTTTAAAAATTCTCCAATAGAATTTTAAAGTACTCATTAAAGATTTTGGAATTGGGGGATCAGTTTTATACGGATCTTTGAACGGTACCTTTTCTGGATAATCGGAATAATCTCTCATTTGCCTTTCTCTATTATTTACTACAAAACTAAACAATATTTTCAAAAAAATAGTTTTCTATAAAATATATGTTTTTTTATAGAGTTTATTTTATACAATAACAAAACTAAACATTTAAAAATAAAAAAGCCTTGAAGATTTTCTTCAAGGCTTTTATGGTGACCCCAAGGGGATTCGAACCCCTATTACCGCCGTGAAAGGGCGAGGTCCTAACCATTAGACGATGGGGCCTAATTTTTTTTACTAAATCTTTTTGGGTGAGTGATGGGATTTGAACCCACGACCTTCTGGGCCACAACCAGACGCTCTAACCAACTGAGCTACACCCACCATATTAAAACATAATATACAAAATCAAAATATCAAATTCTCTTATTCAAATAAATAATTTGATATTTTTATTGTACGCCCGAGTGGACTCGAACCACTAACCTACAGCTTAGAAGGCTGTTGCTCTATCCAATTGAGCTACGGGCGCATTCCCGTTTGGCAAGCTTTTACTCGTTAGTTTCGTCGGGGCGGCAGGATTCGAACCTGCGACCTCCTGCTCCCAAAGCAGGCGCGCTAACCGGACTACGCTACGCCCCGATTATAATCTTTCGGGATCTAGTATCAATTTCAAAACATAAAAGAGCGTTGAAAAAAAAAATCAAGACGTAAAGTTATATTTTTCTTTTAAAAATGTCAATTGCTTAAATATTTTTTTTCATAATTAATTGTTATTATCCCTATTTTAGCAACATATTATTTTTATATAATATAAGATATATTAAAAATCATTCTAAATTTATGAATTTTCCATTCTTAATTGCTTTTCGATATATAAGAAGTAATAAGGGCACAAAATTTTTATCATTAATTTCTGCCATTACTATTGGTGGCATTGCTTTGGGTGTAACCGTTTTAATTATGGCTATTTCTATTTTAGATGGCTTTGAAAAAAATATAAGTGAAAAAATTATTGATTTTAACGCTCATATAAATATAATTGGATTTAGTTCTAAAAATTTAAGAGATCATAGTTTAGTTGAGGGGAAATTAAAAAATGAGCTAAATAACTCATATTCAGAATTTTCATCTTATATTTCTAAAAAAGTAATAATATCTAAGGGTAATATTTCAGAAGGAATAATTCTTAATGGAATTGATTCTTCTTATGAAAAGATTTCATTTAAGAATACTGAAACTATTGGAACTCTCGATCTTTCAAATAATAAAAATGGTATTATCTTAGGTAAGAAAATAGCTGAAAGATTTTCTGCAAATATTAAAGATAAAATTACAGTGTTTTCTCTAACAAATGATCAACCTCCCTCTTTAACAAACTTACCAATTGTTGAACAGTTTGAAGTAATTGGAATTTATGAAAGTGGTATGGCAGAATATGATGATATTTATGCATTTATTAATTTTGAAACAGCTATAAACTTTTTTGAATTAGATAATGAAGTAACCGGATATAATATTAATCTTAAAAATATTGAACAAATTGATAGTGTTAAAAACCATTTATCTAAAATGCTAACCTATCCTTATTATGTAAGATCTTACAAAGATATAAATCGTCATATATTCACATGGCTTGAACTACAGCAAAAACCCATTCCAATTGTTTTAGGCTTAATAATAATTGTAGCTATTTTTAATATTGTTGGTGCAGTTTTAATGTTAATAATTCAGAAAACCAGTGCTATCGGAGTTTTAAGATCGATGGGTGCAACCGGAAAACAAATTATTTTAATTTTTATTTACCAAGGTTTAGCTTTAGCTATATTTGGAATTTTAATAGGAAATTTTTTAGCATTTATACTTAGTTGGCTACAAAACACATATAAAATAATTACATTACCCGAACACATTTATTATTTATCAAGTGTTCCTATTTCAATAAATGTAGAAACTTATTTTTTGATTTCTTCTATTGGTTTATTACTGGCATTTTTGGCAGCATTAATTCCAAGTTACATTGCATCTAAAATTCAGCCTATTTCAGCAATAAAATTCGATTAAAATGTTTGAATATTTTATAGCAAAAAGATATCTGAGATCTAAACACAAATTGAATATTATTTCAATAATTTCAGTTCTTTCAACAATTGGAATTACAATTGGTGTAGCTGCTTTGATAATTGTTCTATCAGTCTTTAATGGATTCGGTTCGCTAGTAACTAAAATGCTTGTTAATTTTGATCCCCATTTAAGAATTACATCAGAAAATATTAAAAAAACAAATTTTGTTGAAATAGAGGAATTTCTTTCAAAATCCAATGATGTAAAATCATATTCAGAATATTCAGAAGGCAAAATTATTTTAATTAATAAAAAATCCATGGAAATTCTAAATGTAAAAGGAATTCCGGAAAACAACGAAGAAAGTTTAAATAGAATTAAAACTAGATTAACCTATGGTGAAATTGATTTAATTAAAGAAAAAAATATTGATAAAATTATTCTGAGTCTTCCTTTAGCAATAAGGCTTTCTGTAGTTATTGGCGATACCATTTACGCTACTTCTGCTGAACAAATAAAAAGAACAATTACTCGTATGAGTTTACCAAAAACGAAACGATTAAAAGTTAGTGGTATTTATGAAATTAGTAATAAAGAATATGCATTATCGTATTGCTTCACTTCATTAAGCTCCGCTCAAAATTTATTAAACATGAAAAATAAAGTTACAGGAATTGAAGTACTCTTAAATGATATAGATGATTCAGAAGAATTTAAAGATAGCTTATTAAAATCATTTGCTAGCGAAAAACTAAAAATAAGCACTTGGTACGATCTTCATAAAGACTTATACAGAGTTATGTTAATAGAACGATGGGCAGCTTATATTTTACTTTCTCTAATAATTGGGGTTGCAGTTTTCAACATTCTTACTTCCTTAACAATGTCGGTTTTAGAAAAGAAAAAAGATATTGGTGTTTTAAGATCAATGGGAACAACCGGAAATTCTATAAAAAAAATATTTATGTTCGAAGGAATGCTAGTAGGAATTATTGGAACAGTATTAGGTTTAGCAATTGGGCTTTTTGTATGTTACCTACAAATTGCTTTTAATATTTATTCTTTAGATGCAAGCAAATATGTTATTGATACATTGCCGGTTCAAGTAAAATTTTCAGATATTTTAGCAGTTACAATAATGTCACTTTTATTAACATTTTTTGCTTCAAAATATCCGGCAAATAGAGCTCTAAAAACAAAAATTATTGATTCTATTAAATGGGAGTAAATTAATTTAACCCGTTGTTCGAAATAAAAGTTGTGCAAGGCAGTTGGTCTGAAAGTTGTTTAAATGTGGTTGGAAAATCACTTACAACTTACAAAAGGACTCGC
>PDWI01002085.1_pt1 | contig 30768 bp, 28 predicted proteins | sample 1430891 | NCBI WGS metagenome assembly PDWI01 (sample SAMN01162508, study PRJNA174530) | Oral metagenome, whole genome shotgun sequencing project. | biome: Marine environment; feature: Marine mammal; material: Swab sample of the gingival sulcus; isolation source: swab sample of gingival sulcus... | reverse complement strand
TCATGAATATCCTGAGGAAGTTTTCATAATCGAGGGGCGTCTTTATGATGAGGCGTTTCAAATGTGGCTTGAGAAAGGACATTATGCGAGTAGGCCTCCAGGCGAGGTGCATGGCCCATTTAAGACCGATGTAGGATGTTTGGTTCTTGAGGTTTCTTTTCCAAATAAATCGGTGTAGTTTTACCTAACAAATTGTTCAACGTAACGCCTGGTAGCGCACGTTACCAAGGCCTTAAGTGACACTAGTTTTAAAGTGGTAGTGTTTTTATTCACAACAACATAACAGGAGGTTAGCATTTGAAAGATATTTGTATTGTGCAAGAATATGACCCTTCAATATTAATAAAAATCGGAGAGTCACTGGGTAATTCTGGTGTTAATATTGAAGGGTTAAGTTTATCAACTCTGGACAACCAATCTGTTATACATTTTCTGGTTAGCGATGAGAGTTCTGCTCTAAAAGCTCTAGATCAAACCAATCTAAAAGTAACATCCATTTCAGATGTCTTCATTTTATCTAAAGACCAAAAAAAAGTTACTGGTAAACCAGGTTCTTTTGGTGGTATTTGTAAGTTACTTAAGGAAAATGGTCTTAATATAAGATTTGGTTATCCTGCCGAAAACAACCGATTTGTTTTTGGCGTTGATAATATTGAAAAAGCAAAAAAGTTATTAGAATAAATTTCATAACAAGTCGTTTCACCGGACTCGTTGCACTCGCCGGTGAACTTTACGTTATAGCAAAAAGGAAATATAAAATGATAAATAAGAAAACACTATCAAGTTTAGCAATATTGGGTTTCATGATTAATGGTTGTGTTAATAGTTTTTCAAACCAAATGAATGTCCAAAATGAAAATCTTGAAAAACAATATATGCCAATAAGGCTATATAAAACTACTTCGACAAACAATGCAGATATTTATGAATCTGATTGGGCTGGAGAGAAAGGAAAAAGTATTGCATTAAATTCGAAACTTCTATATTCAGATGTGCTAAAAGCATTTAAACAAGGTTGTGGATTTGAGGAAAGTGATTTAGTTGAAACTCGTATAGTTTCACATAAAATTCCTGTGTTTTATGAAGTGTGGGTATTTAAAGATGCTATGTCAAAAAGAAAAGATAAAACATCTGGTTTATCAGTGGTATTGACACAGTTACCAAATGGTGGAGGAGTTGATATATACTTTTATGGTAAATGTCATAGTGAACCTATGCGATTTGTATTTACAAAATAAACTATAACAAATCATTGGAGCCAATAAATTACCCTGCGGGCAAATTTATTAGATCATTTCAAACGTCATAAAAATTAGCTATATTGTGCTTTTTAATATATGATCAAGAAGGTATGTAAATGCTCGAAAAATATCTGACTGAAACTTTAATGATTACTAGAAGAATCATAGTTATTGTTTGTCCTGTATTTTATCTCAATAGGAGGTGAAATTGGAAAATTGAAGATAGTATCGATTCGAGTGATTGGGACGATATAACATTAACAGTTGTTGTAACAGTTATTATATTTTCTTTTTTCTACCTTTGCCTTCTATATTGAAAAGTAAATTGATGAAATGATCAAGGGGTAATCTCTGGTGGAAGTGAGGGGAATTGAACCCCTGTCCAAAAATAACCAAAAAATGGCATCTACATGTTTAGTAAGTGTGATTGATTTCATCTAGTTTTGCACACACTCCGAAACTTCACTAGACTAAGACCTTATCTTGAGATCTAATCGGTCAGCCTAAATCCCACAGCCATTTGTTTTGTTATTAGCCTTGAAAAGTTGTGAAAAATGGCATCCACAACACAAGACCTCCAAAGTTAGTTAAACTTACGCAGCTTTAGCGTAAGCTGGAGCGTAATCTGTATTGTTTGCGTTTAAGTTTAAACGGACAGTTTAACGTTTTGTTCAGAACGACATGCAACCAAGTTCCAACTACTCCTGTCGAAGCCAAGTCACTCCCATTTAAAAGGAGGTCATTCTACTAATTTTTTTAATTTTTGTCAAGTCGGCGACTAAACAAAAATTTTTTGCTACAATTCCTTATATTATTTTAATGCGATAAAATCAAGTCAAAACTAGGACAAAAAAAATATAAACCATATAAAAAAATAAACAAAGGAGCAGAAAAAATTAATATATAAATTCTTTAAGACAAAAATGAAATTAATAAAAATAGCAAGAATTACAAAGCGTCTTTATATAATATGGAATAACATTTCTTGTAATTACACTTTTTGAGAAAATGCTTATCATATTTCGCATCTACTAGTTCATCACATCCACACCAGCTATCAGTATAGATAATACTTTTAGGCTTAATTTTTCTTTTGACAATATCTTACATCATAGCTTTTTTAATAACTGAAACGATTTTTATAAATACTTTCTCCATTTAGCAAAAATATACTAAAATTGGCAATTGCCTTTGCTAAACGAAGTCTAAAATCCGCAAAAAAATGCTACGATCGCTGACTTGGGAGTTACTTGTTGTAGCAATCAAGATATAAACCGCTTACAAATTTTAGTAGTATTTTACCCAAATAAGAGCATACCAAAATAACGAAAACTTTCATCGCCCAGATGAAAATATTTATTCTTTTAGATCTAAAAAATATCTACTTCACAAGGGTTCTACCAATAGCATCTTTCCAGCCATTGTATAATTTATTTCTAGTTAGTTCATCCATATTAGGACTAAATGAAGCTCCTAGATGCCAATTTTTAGTAAAGCTATTTAGATCTGGATAAAAGCCACTTTTCATGCCGGCCATATATGCTACACCAAGGGCTGTGGTTTCTAGGATTTTGGGTCTGTCTATGGGGAGATTAAGCATGCTTGATAAAAATTGCATAGTCCAATCAGACGCACTCATGCCCCCATCTACCCTTAAAATACTAGGGTTTATGTCAAATTCCTTGCAGTCATTCATCATGGCATCTAGCAAATCTTTGGTTTGATACGCCACGCTTTCAAGGGCTGCTCTTGCTATGTCGTTTGAATTTGTGTTTCTTGTTAGGCCATACATGGCGCCCCTGCATTCGCTATCCCAGTAAGGAGAACCAAGTCCTGTGAAGGCTGGGACTAGATATACCCTTTCATTTTTGTGTGCTTTTTGTGCTAATTCTTGGGTTTGTTGTGCATTTTTGATGATTTTTAAGCCGTCCCTTAGCCACTGGACTACTGCTCCAGCTATAAAGATAGAGCCCTCAAGGGCGTAGGTGGTTTTTCCATCCAATCTATATGCGATTGTGCCAAGAAGCTTATTTTTTGATTTTATTACATGACTTCCTGTATTTAAAAGTACAAAACATCCTGTTCCATAGGTTGATTTTATCATGCCCTCACTAAAACATGCCTGTCCTATGGATGCGGCTTGCTGGTCTCCTGCTACGCCATTTATGGGGATTGAGCCTCCAAACAATCTAGTAGATCCAAAATCATCGGCACAATCTTTAACTTCAGGCAACATACCCATAGGAATATCAAGCAAGGAGCAAATCTCCCTATCCCAAGCGTTATTTTTTATATTGTAAAGCATGGTTCTTGCGGCATTTGTAGCATCAGTTGCGTGGACTTTGCCGCCTGTTAGCCTGTAAATCAAAAATGAATCTATGGTTCCAAAAAGTAGTTCGCCATTTTCTGCCCTTTGCTTTGCTCCATCCATATTTTCTAAAATCCATTTTAACTTGGTGCCAGAAAAATAAGGGTCAAATAATAAGCCAGTTTTGTCATTTAACATGGGCTCATGGGGTTTTAATTGTTGGCAAAGGGAAGCTGTTCTTCTATCTTGCCAAACTATGGCATTATAGATAGCTTTTCCAGTTTTTTTCTCCCAAACTACACTGGTTTCCCTTTGGTTTGTTATGCCAATGGATACGATGTCGTTAGCGTCTATATTTTGCTTTTTGAGAACTTCTTTGCAAGTTTCAACAACGCTTTCGTATATATCTTCTGGGTCATGTTCTACCCAGCCAGAATGGGGAAAATGTTGCTCAAACTCCTTTTGAGCTATGCTTACTACTTTTAAGTTTTTATCAAATAAAATGGCTCTACTAGATGTGGTTCCCTGGTCAATAGCTAAGATGTATTTCATTTTTTCCTACTTTTTTGTAAAAAGGGTCAGGAAAGCTCCCAACCCTTTATGATTTTTTTACTTTTTCCAAGATTTGATGAGCTCATCATAGGAAATTGTAACTGGCTTTGGCTTTTCGTTAGCAAGTTTTGCCTTTGGGGCACCTGGTTTTGATAACCAATATTTGTCATCTTTTACTTCATTTAGCTTAGGACCCTTATCCCCTTGAGCCTTTGATCTTTCAATCCTGCTAAGAACTTTCTCTTGTGCTTTACAAAGGGAATTTAACGCCTCTTGCGCACTTTTAGCTCCCGAAGACGCATCGCCTATATTTTGCCACCAAAGTTGGGCTAATTTTGGATAATCAGGCACATTTGTTCCTGTTGGCGACCATTGAACCCTTGCAGGAGAGCGATAAAACTCAACCAAACCACCTAGTTTTGGAGCTCTTTTTGTGAAAGATTCGTCATTTATGGTTGATTGTCTGATAAAAGTTAATCCCACGTGGGATTTTTTCACATCAACGGTTTTTGAAGTAATAAACTGGGCATACAACCAAGCTGCCTTTGCTCTTTTAACTGGAGTTGATTTCATCAATGTCCATGAACCTGCATCTTGATAGCCAATCTTCATGCTCTTACTCCAATACGCACCATGGGGAGATGGAGCCATTCTCCATTTTGGTAAGCCATCTTTATCAACAACTGGGATATTTGGTTTAACCATGTCTGCGGTAAAGGCTGTGTACCAAAACATTTGCTGGGCGATTTCCCCTTGGGCTGGAACTGGACCAGCTTCTGAAAATACCATACCAGCTGCACCTGGAGGAGCATATTTTTTCAACCAATCCACATATTTTTCAACCGCATAAACAGCAGCGGGTGAGTTTGTGGCACCACCACGATTGACGCATGAGCCAGTTGGTTGGGATTTGTCATTTACTCTAATTCCCCACTCATCAACAGGAAGTCCATTTGGCTCTCCCTTGTCACCCATGCCAGCCATAGACATCCATGCATCAGTAAATCTCCAACCTAAACTTGGATCTTTCTTTCCATAATCCATGTGTCCATAAACTTTTTTACCATCTATTTCTCTACCTGTAAAAAATTCAGCTATATCTTCATAAGCAGACCAGTTTATTGGAACACCTAGATCATAGCCATATTTTTTCTTAAAGTCAGCCATATTTTTCTTATCTGTAAACCAGTCATATCTAAACCAGTAAAGATTTGCAAATTGTTGATCTGGAAGTTGATAAAGCTTTCCATCGGGTCCGGTTGTAAAAGATGTACCTATGAAATCATCTAGATCTAAAGTAGGACTTGTTACATCTTTTCCCTCACCCTCCATCCAATCACTTAGATTTCTTACCTGTTGATATCTCCAGTGGGTACCTATCAAGTCAGAGTCATTTATATATGCATCATAAATATTTTGTCCAGTTTGCATCTGGGTTTGAAGTTTTTCAACCACGTCGCCCTCGCCTATGATGTCATGGATCACTTTAATGCCTGTTATATCGTAAAAAGCTTTTGTAAGCGTTTTACTCTCATAAACGTGAGTGGTAATACCCTCTGAGACAACTTTTATCTCCATGCCTTTAAATGGAGTAGCAGCTTTTTCAAACCACGCCATTTCCTTTTTTTGCTCATCTACACTGATGGCTGAGGGTTGAAATTCTTCTAGCCATTTGGCCTCATTTTGTATAGAAAAAGCATTTGTGCTAAGGCCAAATACAGCCACTAAAGCCGAAATGACTACTCTTCTTTTTCCCATTGTTTTCTCCTGTAAAAAAATTTGATTACAAATTAAATCTTACACCCAGCGAAAAACCGCTAAGGCATAAAAAAAACAGCAAACTAAACCACCATAAACAGGTGCACCAAAAAAAGCTAACCAAGCAAGGCAGATAAATGCACTCCCTAGCAAACTTAAAAACAATCTATCTCCAGGTGTGGTCTCTATCCTCAAGATACCGAGTCTTGGAGCTTGAGGGGCGATTAAGGCCCAAATGGTCATCAAAACCAAAAAAAGGGCTATGGTTGCGAAAAATATAGCAGTTCCAGCAGTCCATGCCATCCATGATAAATCCATAAAAACTCCTTAAACCCTACCCAAAGATAAACCTTTTGCTATGTGATTTCGTACAAAATAAATCACCAAAGCACCAGGAATTAATGTCAAAACACCAGCAGCTGCCAAAACTCCCCAATCAACCCCTGAGGCTGAAACGGTTTTGGTCATGGTTACTGCTATTGGTTTGGCATTTACCGATGTTAGGGTTCTGCTTAAAAGCAGTTCAACCCATGAAAACATAAAACAAAAAAAGGAAGCAACCCCTATACCTGAGGCTATGAGGGGGATAAATATTTTCCTAAAAAAACTAAAAAAACTAAAGCCATCTATATAGGCCGTCTCATCTATCTCCTTTGGAATGCCCCTCATGAAGCCCTCTAGTATCCAAACACTCAAGGGCACATTAAACAAGGTATGCGCAAGGGCAACGGCTATGTGGGTATCAAAAAGTCCAACACTTGAATACAACTGAAAAAATGGCAATGCAAAAACCGCAGGAGGTGCCATTCTATTGCTCAATAACCAAAAAAATAGATGCTTATCGCCTAAAAATGTATATCTTGAAAAAGCATAGGCAGCCGGAAGTGCGACCGTTATGGAAATAATTGTATTTAAAAGCACATAAATGATAGAATTTATATATCCCCAATACCATGTGGGGTCAGTAAAAATGGTTATATAATTATCAAAGGTTAAATTGTTTGGAAAAAGAGAAAAGGCTCCCATTATCTCTTCATTGGTTTTTAAGCTCATGTTAATAAGCCAGTAGATTGGTAGCATTAGAAAAAGTATGTATAAAAACATTACAATTGCTGATTTGCTTGTGATAAAATTTTTATTCATTTTAATTCTCCTGCTTGTCTATATTTGTCATGATGGTAAAAAATGCCCATGAAACTAGCAAAATAACCAAAAAGTAAATGATAGAAAATGCCGCCGCAGGACCTAAATCAAACTGCCCTATTGCCATTTTTACTAGATCGATGGACAAAAATGTTGTGGAATTTCCTGGCCCTCCACCAGTTACAACCATAGGTTCAGTATAGATCATAAAGCTATCCATAAACCTAAGTAAAACTGCAATCAGCAAAACACCCATCATCTTAGGAAGTTCTATATACCTAAAAACGCTCCATCTAGAAGCTTGATCTATCTTTGCTGCTTGATAATAGGCCGAAGGAATGGATTGGAGCCCTGCATAACAAAGCAAAACTATCAAGGAAGTCCAGTGCCAAACATCCATGATGATTATGGTAACCCAAGCAGATAAAATATCTTGGGAGTAATTGTAGCTTACACCCATTTGATCTAAAACATAGCCCAAAAGCCCAATATCGCTTCTTCCAAAAATCTGCCAAATAGTACCAACCACATTCCATGGAATTAGCAAAGGGAGGGAAACTATTATCAAACATAACGACGCCCAAAAGCCTTTTTTTGGCATATTTAAGGCTACAAAAATACCAAGGGGAACCTCTATAAGAAGTATAATGATAGTAAATAGAGCTTGACGACCAAGGGCGTCTTTTATCCTTTGAGAATGCAAAACCTCACTAAACCATTCAAGCCCAACAGGGAAAAATACATTATTTCCAAAGGTATCTTGAACCGAGTAATTTACAACAGTCATAAGAGGAATAACCGCTGAGAAAGCCACAAGTAAAAAAACAGGAAGAACTAAAAACCAAGCCTTTTGATTTAGGGTTTTTTTCATCTTGCCTCCTCTCCTTCGACCAACCATTCATCTTGATAGATATTTATCTTGTCTGCATCTAATTTCATATATTTCATATTTTGGTTTATTTCAACATCTTCATTTACCACTATATTTAGGGAAGTATTATCAAGCTTTGCCCTTACTATCTTATGATGGGCAACATCTTCTATCCTTGAGATTTTTATCTCTATATCATTTGGATCATCGGTTAATTTTATAAATTCAGGTCTTATACCTAGCTGGATTTTGCCTTTGGAAATATTTTTATATCGTCTTTTAAGCCCTATCTTTTTTCCGCCTACTTTAGCAACATTTTCCTCCAAATCCACATCAAATATATTCATCCCAGGACTTCCGATAAAATACCCCACAAAAGTATGGGCTGGTTTTTCAAACAATTCTTCAGGGGTTCCTATTTGTAAAATCTTACCAAAATTCATAACCACAACCTTATTGGCAAAGGTCAAAGCCTCCGTTTGATCGTGGGTTACAAATATCATAGTATGACCTAATTCCTTGTGAAGAGCCTTTAGCTGGGTTCTAAGCTCCCATTTCATATGTGGGTCAATAACGGTTAAAGGTTCATCAAATAAAATAGCATTCACATCTTCCCTAACTAAACCACGTCCGAGTGATATTTTCTGCTTCGCATCAGCACTTAAACCAACCGCTTTAGAATCGAGCATATCCTCAACCTTGATAGCCCTTGCTATATCTTCAACTCGTTTTTTGATATAATCTTTTTTTGCTTTTCTATTTTTTAGGGGAAATTCCAAATTTTCCCTAACACTCATGGTGTCATAAATGACAGGAAATTGAAAAACTTGGGCGATGTTTCGCTCAACCGTACTATCTTTTGTAACATCTTTATCATTAAAGAAAATCCTACCCTCACTTGGAGCTAGAATGCCAGAAATGATATTTAGCAAAGTGGATTTTCCACATCCAGAGGGACCTAAAAGTGCGTAAGCGCCCCCATCTTCCCATTCATGATTCATGGGTAAAAGTGCATAATCTTCTAGATTTTGTGGATTTGGCTTGTATGAGTGGGCTAAGTCTTTAAAAGTTATTTTTGCCATTTTTTACCTTTACCATTTTTTACCTTTTGCCCACATAAGATGCGGTTTTAACTAAATTTCCATCTTGAGAAAAGATAAAAATATGTTTTACATCCAAATAGATCTGTATTTGACGATCATATTCTAGATCATGAATGCCATGCATTAGACCTATCCAAGAATCATTTCCATACTTCATATGTAAAAAAGTTTGAGAGCCTGTTATCTCAGTTATATCAAGGTGGGCATGAAATTTTATAACATTTCCTTTTGGAGGTTTTAGTTCTAAATGATTTGGCCTAAAGCCTGCTATATATTTACTATCTTCCAAGTCCTCCAAAGCCTCAGTCGCCGCTACTTTTTCGCCATTTCCATAATAAATAAACCCATTCTTTTTCTCGATTTTTAAAAAATTCATAGCCGGATTTGAAAAAACTTTTGCAGTTGAGATATTTTTAGGATTATGATAAACATCTTTGGTTTTGCCAAATTGGGTAATCTTACCCTCCCACAAAATGGCAACATTTCCGCCCAAAAGCAAGGCTTCCTCTGGCTCGGTGGTGGCATAAACAAAAATAGATCCAGATTCTTTAAAGATTTTAGGAATTTCTTCCCTTAATTCTTCCCTTAATTTATAATCCAAATTCGCCAAAGGTTCATCTAGTAAAACAAGACCAGATCCCTTAACTAAAGATCTTGCCAAAGCACATCGTTGCTGCTGTCCGCCTGAAAGTTCAAGGGGCTTTTTATCTAAAATGTCATCTAGCTTCATTAGCTTTGCAGTTTTTAAAACAGCTTCTTTTATCTGTTTTTCATCTTTTTTCATAATTCTTAGGGGAATTGCGATATTGTCATAAACACTTAAAGAAGGATAGTTTATAAATTGCTGATACACCATAGCAATCTTCCTGTCTTGAACCCTCATCCCCGTTACATCCACGCCCTCGAAATAAACCCTTCCCGAAGTTGGAACATCAAGACCACCCATGATACGCATAAGCGTAGTTTTACCCGAAAGTGTTCTACCTAAAAGAACATTCATAGTTCCTTTTTCAAGTTTTAAGTTTGTATTGTAAATATGGGTTTTACCATCAACTTCCATAGATACATTTTTCAACTCTAAGGACATAAAACTTACTCCCCAATCAAAAAAACATAAACCCTTAACTTTCTAAGGTTCTCAGTGAAAAATTATACTAAATTTAACATAAATCTACTTTAATTAAAGGGATAAAATTTATAAAAATCATCATAATTTGTAAAATCTACACATGGAAATCAAATTAATGTAAATTTTAGAAAATTATTATTATAATTTCATAAAAGATTATAACATTATAATGTTATAACATTAAGGAAGGATATGCAAACAGATTATGATATCATCATCATAGGTGGAGGCGCAAGTGGTAGTGGCATAGCCTTAGATGCAGCTTCTAGGGGTTTTAAAACCTTGATTTTAGAACAAAATGACTTTAGTAGTGGCACTAGTTCTAAAAGCACAAAATTGCTCCATGGGGGCGTAAGATACCTAGAAGCTGCTGTTAAAAAACTTGATAAATCCCAATTTGATCTAGTAAAAGAAGGCTTAAAAGAGCGGCACAGAGCCCTAAAAAATGCTCCCCATCTTAGCTGTCCAATCACGCTTGTAACGCCAATTTATAGATGGTGGGAGCTTCCTTACATGTTTATAGGGCTTAGCTTATATGATCTAATAGCTGGAAAAAGAGGACTTGGCAGAAGTAAGATAATATCAAGAAAAAAGGTCTTACAAAGCTATCCACACATAAAAAAAGAAGGCCTTGTGGGTGCGGTGGAGTATTATGATGGGAGCTTTAATGATACAAGATTTAATATAAGCATCTTAAAAACGGCCCAAAAATTTGCTTGCGAATGTAAAAATTACCATAGGGTTGAAAAATTTATCTATGAAAATGGTAGGGTTTGTGGGGTTGAGGCTAGGGATATTTTGGAAGATAAGATTTTAACTTTCAAAGCTAAAACCATCATAAACGCCACAGGTGCTTTTTCGGATGAAGTAAGAAATCTAGACGATAAAAATGCCAAAAGAAAACTAGAATTAAGTTCAGGCATCCATATAGTTTTGGATAAAAAATATCTCCCTGCAAATAAGGGGCTCATGATACCTAAAACAAAGGATGGAAGGGTGTTATTTATACTTCCTTGGATGGGAAAATGCCTAGTTGGGACAACCGATGAGCCAAGCAAAATACAAGTTCATCCCAAAGTAAAACAAAAGGATATAGAATATATATTAGAACATTTAGAGATTTATTTTGATCTAAAAATAGACCAAAGCGAAATACTTTCCTCATGGTCTGGCATTCGCCCATTAGTCGCATCTGATAGTGAGAATACAGCTAGTTTAGTTAGAGAACACGAGATATTTAGCTCCCCATCTGGACTTATTAGTGTGATAGGAGGAAAATGGACAACTTATAGAAAAATGGGTGAAGAAACCTTAAATTTTGCCATAGCTCAAAATAATTTAGAACACAAAAAATGCAAAACCAAAGATATGATATTAGATGGTGGAGAAGAGGCTAAAATAGATCTTAAAATTGATGAAAACTTAAAAAATTATCTTCTTAGTATGTATGGGGATAAAAGTGAAAAAGTACTGAAAATAAGCGATAAGATTGAAAGATTACAAGAAAATTATCCCCAAACAAATGCTGAACTTATTTATTGCATAAGAAAAGAATTTGTAAAAAAACCTTTGGACTTTTTGGTTAGGCGAACTAGCCTTGCTTTGATCGATAAAAAAGCAGCTTTGAAAATTTTAGATAAAACAATCTCCATCATGAAAGATGAATTAAAATGGAATGATGAAGTAGCTTTAAAAATGAAAAGCGAAGCCAAAGAAATTTTAGAAAAAGACATATAAATGCTTAAAAATAACGGCGTTCCCCTATACCTACAACTAAAAGAAAAGCTACTTCAAGACATAAGAAAAAACTATAAAGTAAACGACATAATTCCTCCCGAGGGACAGCTGGAGAAATTATATAAAGTTAGCAGAATAACAGTTAGAAAAGCCATAGATGAGCTACAAAGGGAAAATATAGTTGAAAAAAAACAGGGAAAAGGAACCTTTGTGAGGGAACAAAAGGTATCTTATGATGCCAATTTCGTGGGCTCTCTTACCCAAAGACTAGCCAAACAAAACCAAAATCTTACAACAAATTCCATAGATTTTGAGATCATAAGTAAGGAACACTTCATAAAAGATCTACTAAAATGCGAGAGGATTTTATGCCTAAAAAGAAGCAGATATTTACATGGAAAACCCTTTGCTTTGATGTATAATTATTTCGATATAAACCTGGTTCCAAATCTAGAAAAAAACTTCCACCAAGGATCCTTATATGCTTTTTTAAAAGAAAGGTACAACTTTGAAATCTTTTCAGCCAAGGAAACCATAGAAGCCATAGAAGCCTCAAAAAAGCAAGCTTTAAAACTAGATGCCAAAAAAGGTTTTCCCCTATTAAGCCTGCAAAGACTATCCTTTGATTCAGAAAAAAAACCAATAGAATTTTCACAACTTATAATAAGATCTGATATGTATCAACATAAAATTTCACTCATAAAAGAATGAATGATCTAAAAAATATATTAATTTCACCTTAAATTAAAAAAATTAAGATATAATCCCAGGTAAAATAACCAGGAAACATTAGATCACATGAAACACAAAAAAGAATTTATATATGCCCTAAAAGTGTCAATACCCATCTTGATGGGTTACCTTGTCATAGGCTTTGCCTTTGGCTTGCTTTTGGTTTCATTTGGGTATCCTTGGTATTTAGCGCCTATAATGTCGATTTTTATTTATGCGGGAGCCTTACAATTTATAGCTATAAATTTTTTTAATATCAAAGCAGGCTTCATAGACATAGCCATAGCCTCATGGTTTATCAACCTTAGGCAGTCTTTTTATGGGCTATCTTTCCTGGAAAAATTTAAAAACACTAAAGCTTTCAAACCATACTTGATTTTTGGCTTAACCGATGAAACTTACGCACTTTTAACAACCATAAAAGAAGATGAGAGTCTTGATAGAAGGTGGTATTATTTTTTTCTAACAGCCCTAAATCAATCATACTGGGTTCTAGGATCAACCCTAGGCGCTGTGGCAGGATTGGGATTTAAATTTAACACAAAAGGTTTGGAGTTTTCCCTAACAGCCCTTTTTATAGTCCTTTGCATTGAGCAGTACAAAAATCTAAAAAATCCAATTCCATTTTTGATAGGCATATCCACTTCCATCCTAGCCCTTATATTTGTGCCCAGCGATAAGATGCTTCTTGCTTCCATCTTGGTATCCTTGATTTTTTTGTTTACCCTTAGAAAAAGGCTTGAAAATGAATGAAATTTACATAGCCGTACTAATAATGACCTTAGTAAATCTTTTCACGAGGGTTTTTCCATTTTTGTTTTTTAAAAGCAATAAACTACCTCCATTTATAGAATTTGTAGGTAAATTTTTTCCACCAATTATCATGAGCATACTGATAATCTACACCCTAAAAGACACAAACTTCTCCCAAGCACCCTACGGCTTAAAAGAGATAAGCGCCATTGCATCTACTGCTTTTTTGCATATAATTTTTAAAAATTATCTATTGTCCATATTTTTAGGAACTTTCATATATATGGGCTTGGTGCAGTTTATTTAGGAGATTTTATCTAGCTAACTAGATCTAACAAGGATTTTAACAATCTTCCTAACCTGTGGCACTACCACTAAAACCGCAGGAAAAGCCACCACAAAAGCCTTACAAAAAGCTTCAAGCCAAATAAAAGCAAAATCTTCCACCAAACCAATATTTATAAAAGTGATAACCCCCGACATCAAAATGCTCATAAACAAACTCATAAAAAATGAAAAAACTAAAAATTCGTATTTTTTTGCTATCATAGATTATTCCTTACGATGGATTTGATAATTCCCAAATAAATCTTAGCTAAGTAGTGATACCTTGTATTCATTTGGCGTTAGGGCAACGTACTTTTTAAAGGTACTTATAAAATGACTTTGGTCAAAAAAGCCCAATAAAAGGGCGATTTGCGAACTACTATACTCTTGGCACAAAAGTTTTTTAGCCTGATTTATCTTGCAATTTAAAAGATATTTATACACGCTTACATGTGTTTGCTTTTTAAACATCCTACTTAGGTAAAATTTCGACATACCAACATGTCTAGCAATGTCATCTAAGGTAAGATTTTCCGCACAATTGCTACTCATAAAATCCTTTGCTTTTTTTATTTTATCTGTATCTGGCTTGATGGGTGTTTTTGGGGATTTGTGGCAGTATTTGCTAAAAAGTTTTATAAAAAAACTCCCCAAAAGCTCTTCTTTTTCAAGATGAAAAACCCTCCTATCTAACAAGGTTTTATTTAGCCTTAAAAACTCATCAAAAAGCTCCTTATCTTCGCAGTGAGCATCTTTTAAACCCACAAATCCATCTACATCATCGAACAATGTCTTTTGGATTTGCTCACACCAAGTAGCGTCCACGTAAACCATGTGATAAGTCCGTGCATCTTCACTTAAAGGATTGCAACAATGAAGGGCATTTGGCTCGATGATGGATAGCTGATTTGGCAAAAGAATATACTCTTTTTCCTTGCATATATAAGCAATTTCGCCCTCCTCCACAGCGCCGACAGATAGGCTCTCATGAAAATGCTTTTCATAATGGCGTTTTGAATTGGCACAATATCTAGCCTCCACAAAAGGCAATTCATCGCTTTTAAAATAATCCCAAGAGAAAAGTTTTTTATCATTTTTTAGCATACAAAATTTTAGCAATATTTTCCTATATTTAACATTTAAAAGTCGCTACAATCACTTCAAAAAAAGGAAATTTATGACTTTTTCGATAATTTTTTCTATGATTTCGCTCTCCTTTGCTATGAGCATATCTCCGGGTCCTGTAAATATTCTTATAATCTCTTCGAGCATAAATCACGGCTTTAAAAAAACTTTTAGTTTTATCTCAGGTGCGACCATTGGTTTTACTTTACTACTTACCTTTATAGCCTTAGGATTTATCTCTTTTTTGGCAAAATATCCACTCTTTTTGCAAAGTTTATCTATCTTAGGCTCACTTTTTATCGTCTATCTAGGCTACAAAATAGCAACTTCAGATGCGAAACTAAATATCGAAAAAAATAACAAAAACACCTTAAAATTTTACCAAGGATTTTTACTCCAATGGCTAAACCCAAAGGCTTGGATGGCTTGTATCGCAGGGGTTTCCATATATTCAAGCTCAAGCGAGATGATTTTAATTTTCATTGTGATTTACTTTTTTCTTTGTTATATATGCCTTTGTTTTTGGGGATTTTTAGGCAAAAAATTGCAAATTATCCTACACACAAAGAAGAGACTAAGGATTTTCAATGCTCTAATGGGGGCGGTTTTAATAATCACAGCCTTATATTTACTGATAAATTCGCTTACTTAACCCTCTTTTTGCTAAGCTCCTCAATCTTATCTTTTGTACTTGGCAAAAGCAGCTTTTCAAGCTCATGCACTCTTCCAAATTCCCTTAAAACCTTGATAAAATTTACCATAGAAATTCGCCCTGTTTGCTCATAGTTTGAATAGGTACTAGGCGAGCTTAACTTTGCATTCTTAGCAAAATCTTTTTGTTTTTTGTTTTGGGATATTCGCAATTTTTTTGCTCTAATGGCTAAAACTAACGCTATTTCATCATCCGTTAGTGTTCCAAAAGGGCTATTTATATTTAATCTATCTTTAAGCTTCTTTTTTACTTTTGATTGAGATGATTTTAATTTTTCTAAAAGCTCACTCATTTTAAACCTCCTTGAAAATCCCTTAAAAAGCTCTCATATAAGATTTGTTTTTGCTTTAAAGGGTCAATTTCATACTCTTTTAAAAGTTTTGGCAACAAATCTTCTCGCAAACCGCTCATAAACTCCAAAGAATTTGCAACAAATTCTAAATCTATGGAAAACTCCGTAGCAAGAGTGGAAATATCATCTAAATTTATCTGTGAAAGTGCCTTGCCATATAAAGAAAGCTGATGTTCGATGGTTTGTTTTTTGCCCTTTGCAAAACTTATATCATAAGCATGGGTTGCCCTCCATTTAAAATCCCTATCGCACATGAAAGAAAAATTTCTAATATGATCATCTTGATTTACAAACATATAATTAAAAAGCATTTGTAAAAAAAGTTGCTCTAAGCTCCCAAAAGCTCCCAATTTCACAGCCGTTCTTAACAAATCCTCATAACCAATAAGCCTAGGCTCATTATAATTTAGATGCAAAAGCCCTGCCAAAGAATGCACATGATACCTCTTTGCTTTTTCATCTATGTCAAACCTTTTAGTTACAAAATGATACTTACCATCAGCCTCAACTAAATGGCAATCCATCATATCAATACCACTTTTTTTAGCCAACAAATAATAAATATACTCAATTTTTGAATAAGTTGATTTGTTTTCATTCCCGCCTGCTGTGTCGTCGTATTTGATAATGCAGTGCATAAAATCATCCCTAAGAGGCTTTGTTCTATCGCCCAAATATACCTCTTTTGAGCTAAGATTTATAGCCCCAACTGCCTTACTTCTAGCACCTCCCACAAAAGAGTGAGCAGAGATTAAAAAAGCGTCTTGCAAAGAGTGATAATCACCACCCTTTTTAAGCTCTTTTGCCCTCTCAAACATGGTTTTTAGCTCCATAGTTTGGCTCATATCATACTCTTTTTGCAAAGATGGCTCATAAGTTAAAGCTCCAAGCCCCCTATTTCCAATGAAAAGCAACTTATCGCTAACACTTGGATATTTGTTTAAATTTTTCAAAAAAAAGTTTTGAAGTATCTCATCGCCAAAATGACCTGGCAAAGAATCGCTGATAAACCCTGCAACACTCTCAAGGTGTTTTAGATCGGTTGTTTCTATCTCTTTTTGAGTTTTGCTTATCATAAGCGGACTAACTTTATAGCACAAATCTTTAATCTGCTCCAAATAAATCCTATCCCCATCTTGATACATGTTAGCTACATGTTCATCAAAAATATGTATGGAAATTTTTTGCATGTGAGAGCCTTTTTTTCATATATATTTGTAATTATAGCATAAAATTGCCTTTAAATACAAATATATACTGAAAACAGATTACGGACAACAGAAAACTGATAAAGTAAGAATTTTTCAAAATGCCATTTATTTTTATGCTAGTTGGTATTAAATTTTACCAAACTTCTTGACGTTGCAGTCGCCTTATGGTAAAACGTTCTGGATGCAAGGCGTGCAGCAAACTCTCCTCTAAAGGAATTGGTAAATCTTCAAGCATAGCAGTTATGATATTTGCTCCCAAAATGGAGCTTACTAAACCCCTTGAGCCATGGGCGGTTGAGATGAAAAGATTTGGTAAATATTTTGCTTTTTTAAAAAGATGGGGCTTGTGTTTTTTCCATGGCAAGGCTTTATATTCGCTTTTGTAAAATTCCACATCCCCAACGGCGCCGATAAGCGGAAACCTATCGCTATTTGAACACCGATACGACACCCTGCCCTCTAATTTTTTTGGATCATATTCACTTTTACATGAAAGAAATTCTTTGACATTTGCCAAATTTTGCTCGTTATCTTCGGCTCTTACTTGTAAGCATTCATCATCTTTTATATAGGTTGCTCCGATGACTTGTCTGCCATCAATATAAGGGCAAATGTAACCCTTAGCGCACAGGGGTTGCTCGGTTTTTACAGCCTCATCTAAAAAGCTAACCTGCCCTCTTATTTTTTGCAAATTCCACGAATGAGAGTTTAAAAATTTCTCACTCTCAACCCCAAGGGCGACTATCAAAACTGGAGCTTGAAAGGTTTTTTTGGAAGTTTTTACCTCGTAAATTCCACCTTCATAAGTAAAGCTCTTAATCTCACAATCGCCGTAAAATTTTATATTCTCATGTCCGTTTACCAAATCCCTACATGCACGAAATGGCTGCAAATATCCGCCCTGATGTACCTGAAAATATTTTCCGATTTTATCTTCGCAAAGAGAAAAAATCTCACTGCCTCTTTTAGCCCAAGCTTCCCAGCGTTTTAGGTAAGTTTTATCATAAGCGTAATGCTTTAAACCCTTAAATTCGCCAATTCCAAGCCCTTTGTAAAAATCAACCGCCTGCAAAAACGCCCTTTCATACATTTGCCCAAGCTCGATTTGTGGTAGGGTAATTAGTGGGGTTACGGCTCCGCAGTGATTGCCACTTCCCCCGCTTCCTGCTTCTTTTTCTTTGTCGATAATGTCGATCTCCCATCCCCTTTGGGCTAATTTATATGCTAAACTTGCCCCTGCTATTCCAGCTCCTAAGATGATGGCTTTTCTTTCTTTTGTGGGATTTGGGGGTGCGAACCATGGTTTTTTGAAGGTAGCTTCATGACTTGTTAAAGTCGCTTTTAACATGTGTTTTTTGTTAGCAAAACCCTTAGATTTTTCCCACGTAAAGCCAACTTTGTTTAAATTATCTCTCAAAACCCTTGCCACACTAAAAGTTGCCAAAGTGGCATTTTTTGCACTTAGATTTTTTATGAGTTTTAAAGTTTGTTCATCCCACATGTCAGGATTTTTTGATGGGGAAAAACCATCTAAAAACCACGCATTTACCTTACATGTAAGATTGGAAAAAACATCTTTTATATCCCCAAAACAAAGTATGAGTTTTACCGAGCCAAAGTTTAAAAAATGCAACCCCTCGCTTAAAGGTGGATATTTGTGATACAATTTTTTAGCATATTTTGAAATTTCAGGGAAAAACGAGTGGGCTTTTTTTAGATCCTCCAAACTCAAAGGCTCTTTTTCAACGCTGATAAAATACAACTCTTTAGGTTTTTTCTTGCATTCATCATAAAGTTTTAACACGTTTAAAAAATTCAACCCCGTTCCAAAACCGCTCTCTCCAATGCAAAAAACTTGCTTTTCTTCCCATGAATTAGGAAGATTATTGCCATTTAAAAAAACATAACTACTTTCTTCTAAACCTCCATGGGAACTAAAATATCCCTCATCAAAACTTTTTGAAATGGGTGTATCTTCATTCCAAAATAAATCCGCTTTTTTCATCAATGATTTTTTGCAAAATAGGATTGAATGCCGTTTGATATGCCCTTTGCTAGGAGATTTTGATAAGTTTTTGTAAGCATTCTCTTACCCTCGATTGGATTTGTAATATAGCCAATTTCAACTAAAACTGCTGGCATCTGAGCACCTACTAGTATCCAAAAGGGGGCTTCCCTTACTCCACCATCTTTTACTTTATACTTCTTGCGGAGGGAATTTAGCATGGATTGTTGAATATCTAAGGCTAATTTGTTTGAAGCTATGATCTTTTCGCGGTTTAGGAAATTTAAAAAAGTTTGCTTGGAAAAATAATCCATCTCATCCACGTCAGACTTATTTTCAAGGGCTGCGACCCTTTTTGAACGCTTTGATCTAGCTGGGGAGAGGAAGAAGGTTTCAACCCCTCGCATGGATTTGTATTTTGACCTATTTGGAGCAGCATTTGCATGGATGGAAACGAACAAATCTGCCTTTTTTCTGTTTGCCATTTTTGTTCTATTTCTTAGCCCGATAAACTTATCTCTTATCCTCGTATAATAAACCTTAAAACCCCTTGATTGAAGCTCTCGACCAAGCTTTAAAGCCACCTTCAAAACTACTTTTTTCTCGCTCAAACCATTTTTTCCTTGGGCTCCACCATCCTTTCCGCCATGTCCTGCATCTATAACTATTACCTTAGAATTTATAGTTGGTTTTGTATATTTTGGTTTTTTTGTTGTCTTTTTTGATTTAGTTTTTTTAGTTTTAGATATCTTTTTGCTAGACTTAGCTTTGGTTGTTTTTTTGGCCCTTAGCCCTTTTTCGCCTATATTGATAGAATTTCCCACCTTAGAATAGTAAAATTTCATCTTTTTCCTATCTGTAAAGACAATTCTTACAACCTCTTTATTGTATTGGGCGATGTGGATTTGATCTATGTTTTTAATTTTAAATTTTCTAGCCTTGCCTATCAAGATGCCATTTAGACTATAAACATACTTGTATTTTTTACCTTTTAATACAAAAACTCTTACATCCAAATTTTCAACATTTCTATCAAATATAAGGGAAATACCCTTTGATGAAGTTTGTATTTTTAGCAACTTAGGGATATTTTTGGATGATCTTTTTTTGCTAGTTTTGCTGGTTTTTTTTGATGATTTTAACTTATTTTTGTTAACTATTTTTTGCAAAGTTGACAATTCTTTTTTGTAACTTTTTGAGTTAAGATTTAGTCTTGAAGAGCTTATGATAAGTCTTTTTAGGGTTTTTATCTTTAAATTTAAGTCATTTTTTATAGCCGATTGTATATAAATATTTTTTAGAACATGATGGTATTTTAACATGTCGCTTCTATTTAGTTTTTTATAGTTTAAATCAAACTTCTTAAACTGTTCATCATACTTGTCAGCCCCATAAGAAGAGCCAAAAATTAGAAAAAATATAATTAAAAATTTAAGAATTTTCCCCATGTACCAACTTTTCTATAAGTTTTTTCACACTAATAATTTCATTTAATTTATACCCATTTGTGCCCGTAAAAAATAGCCCACTATCCCTCTTGCCCAAATACGCATCCGAGAGTCTATCTGCTATGCAGTAACCAACTATCTTAGCTTCCCTTCCCCTCTGACACGGGCTCACGCAATTGCTTATACATTTAATAGCAGGGGCTTTTTTAGCTTCTACTAATTTATGAAGTTTAGTCAAAACTCCCCTAGCAGGATAGCCGACTGGAGATTTAAATAGGCTTATATCATCCTTTTTTGCCTTTATCAAAATATCTTTAAATTCGTCATGGGCATCGCATTCGTGGGTTCCTATAAATCTCGTTCCCATTTGAACCCCATTTGCCCCGATGGCAACCATTTCTTTTATGTCGCCATGATCCCAGATGCCACCAGCTGCAACCAAGGGAAAATCTCCCCATTTTTTTATCTCTTCTTTTATGGGCTTTATAAGATTTTCTAGTTGAAATTCTTCCATAAAACATTGCTCATAGGTAAAACCTTGATGACCACCGCTTTTTGGTCCCTCAACGATGACTGCATCTGGAGTTTTATCATATCTTTGCTTCCATCGTTTACAGATGATTTTCAAAGCCTTTGCCGATGATACGATGGGGACTAGGGCCACGTTTGGAAAATCCTTTGTAAATTCTGGCATATTTGTTGGCAAACCAGCACCTGTTATGATAACATCAAAGCCTATTTTGCATGCATCTTGAAGCACCCTTGCGTAGTCATTGATGGCGTAGAGTATATTTACGCCAAGGGGTTTATCCTTGCATATCTTTCTTGCATTTTCATAGATGGCTTTTAGTCCCTCATAAGAATAGAAATTCTCTTCCGTATAGGGGCGAGAGTTGATATTTTTTTTAGAATGTTTACCACCATCATAATATCCAGTGCCAACCGCACTCACAACCCCTAAACCTCCCGCATTACTCACACTTCCTGCTAGTCTATCCCAACTTATTCCAACTCCCATTCCCCCTTGGATGATTGGAAACTTGATGGTATGTTTGCCTATTTTTAAGGGTTTTAATTCCATTTAGCTAACCTTTAATTTTATAAATTTTCTTTTTCCAACTTGTACTACAAATTCTCCATTTCCAAACTTAAATTGCTCATCACCTAACTTTTGTCCATCTATTTTAACCGCACCTTGCCTTATATCCCTTCTAGCTTGGGAGGTTGATGGCTCAAGCTTACCATCAACCAAAGCTTTTGCAATCCAGATGCCACTTTCGCATTCAAAAGTTTTTATATCGCTTGGGATATTTCCTTTAGCATGTACATTTGCAAATTCCGCTTGGGCTTTTTTTGCCTCTTCTTCATTGTGATAACGAGCCGTAATCTCAAGGGCTAGATCTTCTTTTGCCTTTTTTGGGTGGTAAGCTCCACTTTCCACATCGCCTTTTAACTTCTCAATTTCCTCTAAACTTCGAGAACTTAAAAGTTCATAATATCTCCACATTAGCTCATCACTTATGCTTAAAATCTTACCAAACATATCCTTAGGCTCATCAGTTACACCTATGTAATTGCCTAAACTTTTACTCATTTTATTGACCCCATCAAGCCCTTCAAGCAAAGGCATCATAAAAACAGCTTGTTCTTTCCCGCAATCATAGGCTCGCTGCAAATACCTTCCCATGAGAAGATTAAACTTTTGATCAGTCCCACCCATCTCGATATCACAATCCATAGCCACACTATCATATCCTTGCAAGAGTGGGTATAAAAATTCACTTATGGAAATTGGAGTTTGGCTTTTATATCTTTTATCAAAATCTTCCCTCTCTAACATCCTTGCCACATTAAAAGTGGTTGTAAGCTCAACTAAACCCAAAGTTCCAAGCTCATTTAGCCATTTTGAATTAAACATAACTTCGGTTTTTGCTGGATCTAGGATCTTAAAAACTTGCTCTTGATAGGTCTTAGCATTTTCTAAAACGGTTTTTTTATCTAATTTTTTTCTAGTGGCATTTTTTCCAGTGGGATCGCCTATCATTCCTGTAAAATCACCTATTAAAAATTGTATAAAACCGCCATATTTTTGGAGTGTTGCCATCTTTTGTAAAACAACAGTATGACCTAGATGCAAATCAGGTGCGGTTGGGTCCATGCCAATCTTCACCTTATAGGTTTTGCCCTTTTCAAGATAATCTTTTACTAATTTTTCCAATCTCTCTTCATCGATTATCTCAGCGCTACCTCTTTTTATCTCTTTTAAAGCCTTTTGCAACATGTATTTCCTTTAATCACTGATAGACATCATTGGATGAAAAAAATTCTATCAATTTGTATTTTTCTTTTATCTTTCTTTTTATTTCTTTTGGGTTTGACCTCTCATTTAGCTCAACCATAAGTTCAAAATAATCCACCTCACCCTCATCGGATTTTTCTAGCTTTATAGTAAGCAAATCAACTTCCATTTTAGCTAAATAAAATAAAAATGAAGCTAAAGAACCCCTTTTATTTTCTATGCTAACTATAAGTTTGTATTTGCGGCGAATATCCCTAGACCATCTAACATATACCATGGGAGTATCTTTTTGGGCAAGCTTTGAAGCTTTGGAGCAGAGTTTATGGTGTATGGCAACACTACTTCCTTTTTTAATGCCCATGATATCATCCTCATGCCTAGGATTACAACAATAATCAAACTCAACCCCATCTATCTTATAGTTTGAAAAAATAACTATATTTTCAAATCTTTGTCTTTTTAACCTATATCTGTCTATTTTCAAAAGAGGAAAAAGCACTTTATCTGATTTTGGATATTTTTTTAGGGCATTTACCATATCTTTTAGATACATGATGTCATTTGCCCCGCGAGAGAGCTTTTTGTGCAAGTTTGAAATCTCAAGCCAATATGAAAGTTTTCGTTTTCTCACATTGAAAATGGTAGCTAGGATATTTTGAACACTTTTTATATTTATCTCTTTTAGCTTTTGGCGACAATTTTGCCTAATAGCGCTTTTTGCCTTTGGGGTTTGAACTATATTTTCCCAACTACATCTTGGTCGAATTTCCTTATCGGTTACGATTTGAACAACATCTCCGTTTTGAAGCTCCGTTATGAGAGGAACCCTTTGGTGGTTCACATAAGCTTCCTTTGCATGTATGCCAACTTCTGTATGAACTTCAAAGGCATAATCTAAGGCTATGGCGCCGCGAGAGAGGGTAAAAATCTCTCCTTTTGGGGAAAAAACTGCCACATCTTCGCTGTACAAATTTCCCTTTGCGTATTCGTAAAATTCTTCTATCTTATCATCTTGTATATCTTTTTGTAAGTTTAGATCATTTAACCAATCAAGACTAGGATTTATCCCACTAAACTTATATTTCCAATGGGCAGCAACTCCGTATTCAGCGGTTTTGTGCATATCAAAGGTGCGTATTTGCCCCTCTATGATGGCCGTATCATCAAACATGGTTGTATGAATAGTCTGATATCCATTTTCCTTGGGAATAGCAATATAATCTTTAAATCTTGTTATCAAAGGGTTAAAATGCTGATGGAAAATGCCCAAAATTCTATAACAATCAATGGGAGTTTGAACCAAAACCCTAATGGCAACTAGATCTAAAACCTCTTCTATGGATATTCCCTTCCTTTGCATTTTTAAATAAATAGAATAATAATGCTTTATACGCTTTTCTATGGTAAAAGAGCCATCCACAAAACCATTTTTAAGTATGAGCATTTGGGCTTTATCTACAAAGTGATTTAGGCGAAGCTGGATTTGCTGATGGTGTTCACAAATGTATTTATCTATCTTATGGTATTCTTCGGGCAAAGCCTTCTCAAAACTTAAATCTTCAAGTAAATTTTTTACCGAAGCCATACCTAGTCTATGGGCTATGGGAGCATAAACTAGTAGGGTTTCTTCGCTAATTCGTTTTTGTTTAGATGCAGACAAAGCCTCTATGGTTAGCATATTATGAAGTCTATCACAAAGCTTTATAACAAGCACTCTAACATCATTGATAGAAGCTATAAGCATTTTGTGAAAGGTTAAGGCTGAAGCTACTAAATTTTTATTTGAATTTGATGGAGCTAGTTTATCTTGGCGAATCTCAACGATCTTAGTTAATCCCTCAACTAGCTTGGCAACCTCATCATCAAACTTTTCCCTTACCTCTTCGGCGCTACAATGGGTATCTTCAACCACATCATGGAGTAAGGCTGCTATTATCATAGCTTCATCGCCACCTAGATAACCCACAAAAGAGGCAACCAAGATAGGATGAACTGCATAGTCCTCCCCACTTTTCCTATACTGCCCCTCATGACTTGAGATAGTAAAATCAAGCGCCTTTTCCACTTTGGCACTAGCATCTACATTTTCATAGAAAATCCCCTTAGCACCCTTTATATCATGGCATTTTAAAACACTATCTACAAGCTTTTCCAAAGACTTTCCTAATCCTTATCCACTAGAGCCTCAAGCCCTATCTTGCCTTGGGCAACTTCCATGATGGCAATATCTGTAAGTTTTACTTTATTTGTATCTGCTTTTACAAGTATTTTTGCACCTGCGGATAATTCTTCTGCTCTTTTAGAGACGATTAGAGATAGCTTATATCTATCTCCATCTAGTTGCTTTAGCGCCTTTGCGGTTATTTTTTCTAATCTCATTTATTCTCCTTTGCTGTTTACTATGGAACAAGTTTGTGTATTTCCTTGTAAAATTTTTAAAATATTCCCCTCTTTAAACATATTGCATACAACGATGGGCAAATTATTATCCTTTGCTAAAGCTATGGCAGTATCATCCATAACTTTTATGTGGTCATTTAATGCCTTATCGTAACTTAAAACATCAAGTTTTTTGGCATCTAGAAATTTATTTGGATCTTTATCATAAACACCATCCACCTTCGTGGCTTTTATAATCATATCAGAACCGATCTCAATAGCTCTCAAAGTAGCAGCCGTGTCAGTTGTAAAAAAAGGATTCCCTGTTCCTGCTGCGAAAATCACAACACGATTTTTTTCAAGATGCCTTTGGGCACGTCTAACTATAAAAGTTTCACATATAGCTTCCATCTTAATGGCACTTTGAACCCTAACATCCACACCCCTATATTCAAGGGCTTCTTGCATGGCAACACTATTTATAACCGTTGCTAACATCCCCATGTAATCCCCGCTAGTTCTTTTAATAAGACCATCTTTTGCAGCACTAACCCCGCGGATGATATTTCCCCCACCAATGACAATTCCGACCTCTATGCCATTATCCACCAAGGATTTTATCTCAGAAGCAATGAAACGCAAAATCTTTGTATCTATACCAAAACCATTTTCCCCAGCTAATGCCTCCCCTGAAAACTTAACCAAAACCCTTTTACGCCTCTCTTCCATGTCCTTCCTTTTGCATTTTGTTTATAAAGCTTGATATTTTATTTAAAAAAGGCTTAAAAAGCGATTTAATTGGTTTTAAATTTAGATCTAGATGGTGTTTTTAGGGATTGTTTAAGCCTAGATAGAAAAGATTATCTTATAAGTTCAAGGGGGTTTATGTGGTAATTTCTTTGGGTAACTTCAAAGGTTAAATCCCTATCAACTCGCCCAATTATATAACCTTTTCTTATCTTCCTACCAACTTCCACATAGGGTGCAATTTTATTCATATTTCCATATATGGTATGGATTCCTGATTTATTCTCAACGATTACAACCTTATTTGAAACAGCTGTATCATTTGCAAATACAACCTTTCCACTTAAAACATTTCTCACCTTGGCATTTTTTACCTTTGAACTTAAAACCACAGATTCATTAAATATTTTCATATTGTAAATGGGATCTATATAGTTTCCGATTCTTCTTTTAACAAAATAAGATTTAAGTGGGGAAATGGTTTTAGGACCTCTGTATCGCTTTAATTTACTTCTTTGATAGGATGAGCCAAACTGCTTTACTCCAAATTTTTTATTTACTATATTTTGATCATAGGATACTTTTTTAGACTTCCTTGCCCTTTTTTCATCATCCTCTTTATCCTTTAAAATCTTTAACTTCCTTAGGGTTTTTTGTATGTCATTTCTTTGTTTTATAAGGCTAGTTAATTTTAGATTATATGTATATTTTTTCCTCTTTAGGTTGCTAATATTTTTTTCCCTTTTATCCTCTAGCTTTTTCAAAGATTTCTTTTTAGCATCTAACTTATTAATAGATGCTTCTAGGGTTTTGATCTGGGTATTGTGTTTGTTGATGGTATCATTTGTTTTATGGTAAGTTTCACTCAAATCCTTAAAATCTTTTTTTAAGATAAGACCCATTTTATTTAAAACCACATCTGCCACAATGCTCTCTTGACTATCTTGATAACCCTTATCTGTTACCAAATAAAAGGAAAATTTATCGGCTATAATGTCTATTATTTTCTTTTCTAGATCATTTTTGGTATGGTTTAATTGTTTGTTTTCTTTGATAAGAGCAGAAAGTTTTGACTTGGTGCTTTTATGATCTTTTGCTAAAACTTTTATCTGCTCCTCTAGGGTTTTTATGGAGTTTTGGGTTATGATAAGGGAGGTTGTTTCTTTTTTGATCTCCTTTGCAAGACTATCTATCTTACTATGAATTCTTTTTTGGGAAATGGCAGTTTTTTTTAAATCTTTTTTGCCTTGCTTGATTTTATCCCCAGTGGAAGCGAATAAAATGGATGATAGGAATAAAAAAAGATAAAAAAACCTCAAATATCAATCCTTTCTAAGTCTTAGCATAACCAAACTAACAGAAAAAATCGCCGAAAATAAAGCAACCACAAGCAAAAACAAACCATCCGAAAATATATCTATACTAGGAATTTTAATGCCAATATTATCTGCTGTATTTTGCAAATATTCTAACTTTGGCAAAAAGTAATAAACACAAACCACTATGGCGGTAGATATAAAAGAATCTAATATAACCAGCCTATAAAGTACAGCGCTTTTCATAAAAAATGAAGCACCAAATAAGGACATGATATCCATTCTTTCCTTGTGTTCATATACCCAAATGCGAATTTGCTTTAACATCAAAAGGAAGGTAATTATGAGTATAAAGGCGGTGAAAATATAAGAAGTTAGATTGGCAATGCTGAAAATATGGTAAATTTTATCATGGGTTTTTGAAAAGGTTTCAACCTTGGTAACCGAACTATATTTGCTTAGTTTCTTTTTGATTTCATTTAACTTTTTTGTGCTTGGAAACCTGGTTAATTTAAGGGAATAAAATTTTGGCAAAGACATCTTTAGCAAAGATAGATTTTTAGTAGATATATCACCCTTTAACTGATCTAAAATCTTATCCGCACTTACTGGGGTTATAGATCTAAAATCACTTATATCTTTTTTTAACTTCTTAACATTCAAATTCTTAACACAAACAACTATAATCCCATAATCTTCCACAAGATTTTTTTCATAATTGCTAACAATCTTTTCTAGACTTAGAGTAAATTGCAAAGAAAGCAAAAAGACCACAAGGGGAAACATAACGGACATGTGATTTTTAAGAAACTTCATACAAAACCCCACTTTCTAAGAAAAAATGCTTATAATTCATACTCAAATGCGAGGGTATCCTATGGGTTACAACCACAACGGTGGTTCCTAGATGCTCCCTTGCACTTTTAAGTAAACCCCAGATAACATCACTTGAATATTCATCCAAATTTCCAGTTGGCTCATCGGCTAAAAGCAAAACAGGGTTATGGGCTAACGCCCTTGCCACTGCCACACGCTGCTGTTCTCCACCGCTAAGCTCAAGGGGATTTTTATCGGCTTTGTGTAAGAGTTTTACATGTTTTAAAAGCTTATGGGCTTGTTTTTTGCAAACATTTTTGGAAAAACCTCCTATGAGAAGAGGTAACATAACATTTTTTTCCACACTCCATTCATTGATAAGCCTATAATCTTGAAAAATAATACCAATATAACGCCTTAAAAGATTTAGATTTGGGGTATTTATATTTTTCATATTTAAACCACAAACTTCCAACTCTCCACCCCTAAGGGGCAATTCTCCATATAAGGATTTCATAATAGTCGATTTTCCACTACCACTTTTGCCTGTTATAAAGGAAAAATCTTTATCATTTATGGTAAAATTATTATCACATATAACCGGCTTATCGTTTCCATAGGCTAGGGTTAGGTTTTGGGCCCTTATAACTTCTTTCATTATCTCATTCTTTCGCATATAAATTTATGGGCTAGAAGGTTGTTCTTGCTTGCATAGAGATTTTTTGGAAAATACTTTGGTTTTCCATCTAAAACCCTTATATAACAATGCTCCACATGGGATGCATCTCCAAACGCCACCCTCCAAAGATAGTTTTTTTCATCTATCTCAAACTTGGTTTCAAAATGCACAAACCAATTTTCCCCAAGCTTTGTTTCTTTTTGAATTTTATCATTCCCAACCTCAAAATCAAAGGATAAGATGCTTGGAACTTCCCTCTCTTGGGAAATTTGGGAATTTATCATGTGTAGATCATAGATATTTTTTTGCATCCTTTTCCATCTATCCTCATACTTGCTAGAAATCTCCAAATCTTCATTTTTTCTTATCTCAATATGGGCTTTTTCGTAAGACATTAAAACCTTATAGCTATAATCAAAAAACTTATCACTATCACTTCTTATCTCAAGGCGTCCACCCTTTTGTAAAACCCTTGTTGCCTCGTTTATAAAATTTTTACTTATAACCCTTCTATGGGGTTTTTCATCCCAAGGAATGGGAAAATGCACAAAAATTTTCTCCACAGAGTTTGAAGCAAAAAACTCCATCAAAACCCTTGCGTCGCAGTCTATCAAGATGACATTTTCAAGCCCTTGAAGCTCGCATTGTTTTGTAACCTGCTCGATTGAGGGTTTGTGTATTTCTATGGCCACATGCAAGGTATTTGGTTTTTCTTTTGCCCTAAAAAGCAAATGCCTTCCACTACCAAAACCAACCTCTATGCAAATCTTTTCAAACTTTTTACTAAAGGATCTAAACTCACCGGCAAAAAAGTCCAAATCTTTCAAAAATGCGCTATGCTTTTGGAGGCGATTTTTGCTAGTATGAATATTTGAAAATAAAGACTTAGCCTCTGTTGCCTTCTCGTAAGCTTTAAGGGCATCTTGGAGATATTTAACCCTAGATGGTTTGGATAATTTATCACCTTTTATGAGGATATTTTTCTCCCTTATAACCTTTTTGATAAAAAAGCTTTCACCTTTATATTTTGTTAGGATTAAACTCTCATTACCGCTTTTTGCCTCCCATTCAAATCTAATATCATCCGAGCAATAAGGATAATTAATGGGCACCAAAGCCTTTGTTTGAAAATTTGGCATCTAATAACTATTTTCCAAATTTAATCTTGATTTTATTGGATTTGTCCGATTGTAAACCAAAACCATCTACACCAACAACCCTATATTCATATTCAACCCCAGCTTGCACATCCGTATCTTCATAGATGGCACTTTGTATGTTTACTATCCTAGTTGTGCTACCATTAAAACTTTTAAAAAGATAAAATTTTTGAATATTCTCACTATCGCTTACCCATTGAAGCAAAATGCTAGATCCATTTTGAACAGCACTCACAAGAACAGGTCTAGGGGGCGCATCTAAACTTTTTCCTTTTACTGGCAAGTCTTGCTTTATGGATTCTAATCCATCATTATCAACAGCTGTTACCTTGTAGTATTTTGTTTTTCCATTTGTATCTATTAGATCCTCATAGCCCACATTTTTTGTGCTTGCCAATTTTGTAAAAAGCAAAAAAGAAGTTGGTGAGCTGTAAATGTTGTAGTAAACCACATCTTGGTTTTTTGAGCCATCCCATGACAAAATGATTTTTTTAGGCTGATCAACACTTGCGGAAAGATTTGAAACCTCAGGAGGAATACTCTTAGTCTTCGCCACCATAACATCACTAGCTTGAGAATACAGACCCCCATTTGTCCTGGCAATAACCCTATACTGATAACTTTTTCCATCTTCTAAATTTTTATCTATACATTCAGCACTCAATCTACCCTTAACCTCACAAACCCTCTTCCAACTATCTTCCCCATCAAATTTCCTTTGTTCAACCACATAAGATTGCACAGATATGCTAGGATGGGGACGCCATATGATCTTAACTCGCTTTGGTAAACCACTAATAGCTTGGGTAAATGGAACAGCTTCTAGTTTTGGCTTTGTGGATACTTCTACCATATCGCCAGGATT
>PDWI01005400.1_pt1 | contig 30774 bp, 31 predicted proteins | sample 1430891 | NCBI WGS metagenome assembly PDWI01 (sample SAMN01162508, study PRJNA174530) | Oral metagenome, whole genome shotgun sequencing project. | biome: Marine environment; feature: Marine mammal; material: Swab sample of the gingival sulcus; isolation source: swab sample of gingival sulcus... | reverse complement strand
TTACACGCGTTGTCATTCAGAGGACGAACGAAGTGAGGACGTAGGAATCTTAACGCGTTGAACAAGATAGTAAGAACAAATTAAGTAGCAAATCAAGCCATAAGATACCTACGTCGCGTTGCTCCTCTGTATGACACGGCTTGATGGATTTTTGTATCGCGAACTTTGTCAGAGATATTACACGCGTTGTCATTCAGAGGACGAACGAAGTGAGGACGTAGGAATCTTAACGCGGGAAATGAAAAGCCATAAGATTTTTAGGATATAATAGTGGTGATATTTTAGATAAATAGTCAGAAAGTACTTTAAATGCTAAAAAATTAATGGTATACTGTAAATAGTTAATAATATAGGAGGATTTCGAGAGCTATGTTCATCAATTGTAAAAATAGGTCTATGCTGTTCAGCTTGTTATTTATTTCACTATTAGTTTTAAGCGTTAGTTTTTCACCAGTATATGCCAATGCTTGTAAGGACGAATGCGCTAAATCAAACATCACTGCTGGAGCGCCTGCGCTTGCACAGCAAGCGGATAGACAAGTATTAGAAAAATGGCTGAATGTCAGATTAGAACTTGAACAAAAAATGAGTTGTTTGGCAAGCGATATTGTACTGGATTTAAAGACGAGTGACGACAAGCTTGTCGTCGATTTGTATAATTTGTGTTACGAGTATTTGGAAAGAGAGCCAAATCCGTATTGGAATTATTTTTTAGCTGTTGATTATGATGCTAGCAAATCTTCTTATGTGATGACGATTAAATTTGATAATCCTAAGGGTAAGGCGTATAAAGACTATTATATTTTTGATCATTTATCGGCGGTTGCCTCGCAGCCAGCTTATGCTGAATATGTCAGAGTTAATCAAGAAATGAATCAGTGGATAGCGACTAATATCCAGCCGACGATGACAGATTATCAAAAGGAAAAAGTGATTTTTGATTATTTGGTCACAAATTTTGCTTATGATACAGAATTGAAAGTTCATAAGGCAGTTGAGATGTGGCAGTTAAAGAAAGGTGTTTGCGAGGGCTATTCTGATTTATTTTATATTTTAGCCAAAAAAGCAGGCTTGAATGTCGGTATTGTTTGGGGAAACGCTAAACAAATTCATCCGCAACAAGTTGCGCATTCACTTGTCGTGCAAAGCAATCAAAATTCAACAAATAAGGCTAGCAATCATTCTTGGAATTGGATTAAACTCGGCGATAAGTATTATCATATCGATCCTACTTGGGGAAAGGCGATAACTTTGCCGAATTGCAAGCTTGTTAGTTATGAATATTTCAACTTAAATGATGCTACTCTAAAGCTTGTTAGCGAAAGGGCGTGGGCAAACTATTTTCCTGTGTGTGATACAGAAGATTTTAATTACTACAAAATCAATCAATTAGAGGCGAATACCATCAATGATTTGGCGACAATAATCAATCGCGATACAAGTCCTTATCATCAAGTAAAGTGGTGTTCAAAGACTATGAGTTTTGACCAAGCTTTTGCTGCGGTTAATGGGATGTTAGCTAATCATAAAAAATTACAGGATACTTATTTTATTGTTTCAAAAGGACAGAATGTTTATCTTTTAGTGGAAAAAAATTGACTATTTGGCGGAGTGGGAAAAGCCGTAAGATACTTACACGCGTTGTCATTCAGAGGACGAACGAAGTGAGGACGTAGGAATCTTAACGCGTTGAACAAGATAGTAAGAACAAATTAAGTAGCAAATCAAGCCGTAAGATACCTACGTCGCGTTGCTCCTCTGTATGACACGGCTTGATAGATTTTTATATCGCGAACTTTGTCAGAGGTATTACACGCGTTGTCATTCAGAGGACGAACAAAGTGAGGACGTAGGAATCTTAATGCGGGAATATACACAATAATTTTAGTAATTTGTTATAATTTCATTTATTATCAATTAGTAATCGTTTTCATTGTGCAAGAATAATTGCAGAAAACGATTTTTTTAATGGAAAAATGAAATTTATATTGCATTTCTGCCGATATATGTTAAGATAGTATATGAGAGAGAAGAGTATAACAACATAAAATATAACTATTTTGTTAAGTAGTAAAAGTCGTGTCGTTTAGACAGGTTGCATGCCCGAGCAGTAAGCGAAGCTTACGACCAGGGGAGAGAACAAAGTGAGGACGTAGGAATCTTACGACTTTGCAATTTAACTCGCGTTAAGATACCTACGTCGTCGCTGAGGCTCCTCCTCTGTATGACAACGCGATTTAATTTGATAGTTATATTATATGAATGCATGATGAAGGAGGCTGACATGGCGGTAGACCGATCGAAAATTGAGATCAAAGTCAAACAGTCATGGTGTAAGGGTTGCGGTATTTGCGTATACTTTTGCCCAAAACAGTGTTTGGAACTTGATGACAAACAAAGAATTTTTATGGCTAGACCAGATGACTGTATCAAATGCGGTCAATGTGAACAACGTTGCCCAGATTTTGCAATTTTTTTAGGAGGTATTGATGATGAGTAATGAGCGCGTAGTAAAGTTAATGCAAGGCAATCAAGCTTGTGTAGAAGGTGCTCTTTATGCTGGTATGAGATTTTATTCTGGCTATCCTATCACACCTTCGACAGAAATAGCAGAAATTTCGGCAGAACGTTTGCCAATATATGGCGGAAAATTTTTACAAATGGAAGATGAAATTGCGGGTATTGCAGCAGCGATTGGCGGTTCTATCGCTGGATTAAAATCAATGACAGCAACTAGTGGTCCTGGTTTTTCGCTTAAACAGGAAAATTTGGGTTATGCAACAATTGCTGAAATTCCTTTGGTAATTGTCAATGTCCAGCGTGGTGGTCCATCTACTGGTTTACCGACTGCTCCATCACAAGGTGATATAATGCAGGCGAAATGGGGGACACATGGTGATCACCCTATTATTGCAGTTTCTCCTAGTTCGGTTATGGAAACTTTCACTGAAACGGTACGTGCTTTTAACTTGGCAGAAAAATATCGTACCCCTGTCATTTTATTAACGGACGAAGTAATTGGACACATGCGCGAGCGAATTGAAATTCCTAATGAAGGTGAAATAGAAATATACGATAGATTAATGCCAGAAGATGATCCAGATGAATATTTGCCATATAAGACAAAAGAAGGCGATATAGTCGGCCGATTAGCGCCATTTGGTACTGGTTATCGTTATCATATTACAGGACTTTTCCACGATGAAACTGGTTTTCCTTCAAATTCAACGGAAAATGCCTCTAAGGTATTGGATCATCTAATGGGTAAAATCAATAACAATCTCGATGATATTTTAAAATTTGAAGAGTATCGTTTAGATGATGCAGAATATGCGATTATCGCTTATGGCTCTACTGCAAGAAGTGCCAAAAATGCAATTGATAAATTGCGTTTAATGGACATTAAAATTGGCTTATTCCGTCCAATTACAATTTGGCCTTTTCCACAAAAACAGATAGAAGAATTAGCAAAAAAATGTAAGTGGTTAATGGTAACAGAGATGAATTTGGGACAAATTTTGCTTGAAGTACAAAGCTTGATTAAAGATGGTACGCCAGTTCATTTTTTAGGAAAAGCAAATGGCGAAGTGATTGCGCCTTCGGAATTAGTTAAAAAAGTCAAGGAGGTGCTCTAATGGCTAATGGTAATCTTGCAGTTAAGGTAATAGAAAAAAATAATCCTTTAATAGATGATTATTTTCGTGCGGATAAACTGCCGCATATTTGGTGCCCAGGTTGTGGTCACGGCATTATTATGCACGCAATTGTAGAGGCAATCGCCGACTTAGGTTGGGACAAAAGAGAAGTTGTAATTGTATCTGGTATTGGTTGTAGTTCGCGTGCGCCAGGTTATCTCGATTTTAATACACTACATACTACACATGGTAGGGCGCTTGCTTTTGCTACTGGTATAAAAATGGCGAATCCAAAGCTTAAGATTATTATTGTAACGGGTGATGGTGATGCGGCGGCAATTGGTGGAAATCACTTGATTCATGCTTGTAGACGTAATATTGATATGACAGCGATTGTCTTTAATAATACGGTTTATGGTATGACGGGCGGACAATATTCACCGACAACGGAAACTGGTGATTTTGCGACGACATCACCTTATGGTAATCTCGATCGACCATTTGATATTACAAAACTCGCTGGTGCAGCTGGCGCTACTTACACAGCGCGTACAACTGCATATCACATGGTGCAAATGACAAAATATATTAAAAAAGCACTTCAACATAAAGGATTTTCTTTGGTTGAAGCAATTAGCGTTTGTCCTACTTATTATGGAAGAAAGAATAAAAAAGGATCTGCGCCACAGATGCTACAGTATTTGAAAGATTCTTTTGTCGATATTAAATCTTATAATCGTATGAATGATGAAAAACGTGTAGGTAAGCATACAATGGGTGAGTTTGTCAATGTTGATGATGTACCAGAATATACAGAACAATATGATAAATTAATTAAAAAGTTCAGAGGTGAAAGCGATGAATAGAACGGAAATGCGCTTGACGGGGTCAGGTGGTCAAGGTTTGATTTTAGCTGGAATTATCTTTGCAGAAGCAGCTTTATATGATGGTAATAATTCTATCCAATCTCAAAGTTATGGTCCAGAAGCACGAGGTGGTGCTTCTAAAGCTGAGGTTATTATTAGTCAAACTGAAATTGATTTTCCTAAAATTGAACAACCGACTATGTTATTATCTTTAACTCAAATTGCTTATGATAAATATTGGGCAGATTTAGCGGAAGGTGGCACTTTAATTGTCGATTCTACTATTGACTTAAATAATAAACCAGATGGTGCTAAGATTTTACAGTTACCGATTTTAAAAACGGCGAGCGAAAAAGTCGGTAAGGCAATTGTAGCAAATATTGTAGCGATTGGTTTAATTACAGAATTAACAGGAATTGTCAGTAAGGAAAATATTGAAAAAGCAATGCTCGCCCATGTTCCTGCTGGTACGGAAGAATTGAATAAAAAGGCTTTAGAAGCTGGTTATGAGCTGGCGAGAACGCAATGAAAAGGTCACAATTGAATAGTGTCACTGATTTTGAAAAAATAATTGCTCAGCGTTATTCTAGCTTGAGCAAAGGACAAAAGAAAATAGCGGATTATATTAAATTAAATCATGATGCCTTTCCCTTTATGACAGCGGCAAAAGTTGCAGAAGCTGTTGGTGTGAGCGAATCGACTGTTGTTCGCTTTGCGAAAACTCTTGGTTATAAGGGTTATGTTGAACTAACGCGTACTTTTCAAGATAATTTAAAAAAACGCTTAACGACGGCGGAACGTTTTGAACGAAGTTTGCCGATAATAGATAAAGACAATATTGTGAAAGCTGTCATGCTCGGCGATGTGCAAAATATTAAAAATACCATTCACGATTTTGATGATGCTATTTTCAAAAGGGTAGTTAAAAAAATCAAAAATGCTCGTAAAATTTATATTATCGGCAATAGAAGTTCAACTATGTTGGCAGAGTATCTTTATTTTTATCTTAATTTTATTTTTGATAATTTATGTTTGATGTCACATGGACCAAATGATATTTATGATGAGTTAATAAACGCTAATGAAAAAGATGTTTTGATTGCTTTTAGTTATCCGCGTTACGCTAATGCTACTTTGGCTGCTGTTAATTTTGCCTATCAAAAAAAAGCTAAAATTATTGGTTTTACAGATAATCTTAATTCGCCAATTAGTGAGTATAGCAATTTGTTGTTAACGACGAAACACGATATGCCGACATTTATCGATTCTTTAGTTGCGCCGATTAGCTTGATTAATGCATTGATTATTGCTTTGACCGCTGATGATAGGGAAAGGTTAAAACGTAAGTTTGATGAATTAGAGGAAACTTGGACTAAAAACGCTGTTTATAAACGGAGTTGATATAGTGATGTAGAAAATTTTGCGTGGCTTTTTCGCGTTGTCATTCAGAGGACGAACAAAGTGAGGACGTAGGAATCTTAACGCGAAATAAGTGGTATGCTATTTACTATGTAAGGAGAAATTGAATGCAAATTGCCATTGATGGACCAGCTGGCGCAGGTAAAAGTACAATTGCTAAGAAATTAGCGCGAGAGCTTGGTATTATATATTATGATACTGGTGCGATGTATCGCGCTTTTGCTTATGCAATGTTAAAAAACAAGCTTGATTGTAATAATATTGATGATGTGAAAAAACAACTAGCTGATTTTAATTTTGCTTTTAGTCAAGATAAAATTATGCTTAATGGAGAAGACATACAAGCTAAAATCAGAACAGAAAATGTTAGCAAAAATGCTTCTATTGTTGCCGCTTTTCCCGAAGTACGAACAAAAATGGTTGCTTTGCAACAAAAAGATGCTAAAGAATATGATATTGTCATGGAGGGAAGAGATATTTGTGCCGTCGTACTTCCCGATGCCGATTATAAATTTTTTATCACTGCTAGTGCAGAAGAAAGAGCAAAAAGACGATTTGAACAATTACAATCGATAAATGATGATAGTGATTATGAAGAAATTTTAAAAGCGATTAAAGAAAGAGATTATTTTGATGCTAATAGGGATAAAGATCCACTAAAGCAGGCGCCAGATGCGGAATTAATCGATACCAGTAATATGACGATTGAAGAAGTAATAACTTATATAAAAAATAAAGTCGCAAAGAAAAAATAAATGTAACTATTTTGGTAACCCACGCTGTCATTCAGAGGACGAATATCATTTTATTCTAAGAAATTACTCAAAAAATAGCAATAAAAGTGAAATAATTTAATTTTTTTTTAAAATTGATTTTAAAAAAATCAAAAAGTGTGATAAAATAGATGTGGACTGGAGTATCCACTCTAGTAAAAAATTTAAAAAGGTGAGGTAAGCACTTATATGGAAAACAATAGCACAATGCAGGAATTATTGGATGCATACGAAGGCGATTTTAGAGCACCCCGTAGAGGTGATGTCGTCGAAGGTAAAGTAGTAATGGTTAATGACAGAGAAATTGTCGTTAATATTGGTGGCAAAGCTGATGGCATAGTTCCTAAGAGCGAAGTTGCAGCAGATGATGCAATCAACTTACGTGAAAAGTTTAAAGAAGGTCAAGAACTTGATGTTTTTATTCTTAAAACCGATAATGGCGATGGTAATGTTTTATTATCCGTTAAACGTCTAGTTGTCGACCAAGATTTTAAAGAATTAGAGCCAGTGCACGAAGAAGGCGGCGTAGTTCCAGTAGTAATTAAACAAGTTGTTAAGGGTGGCGTTATTGCCTACTACAAAAATGTCCGTGGTTTCATTCCTGCATCACATTTATCGCTTCGTTATGAAAGAGATATGAATAAGTATATCGGTCAAACAGTTAACGTTAAAGTTATTGAATACGATAAGCGCAAAAAACGTGCTGTCTTTAGTCGTAAAGAAATTTTAAAAATTGAACAAGCTGATAAAAGAGAAAAATTCTTTAAGGATATTGAAGAAGGTCAAATTGTTAAGGGTGTAGTTAAACGTCTTGCTAACTTTGGTGCCTTTGTTGATATCGGTGGTTTTGATGGTCTAGTACACATTAGCGAAATTACTTATGGACGTATCAAGTCACCAAATGAATATTTAAAAGTTAATGATGAAATTGAAGTTAAAGTATTAAATATTGATGAAGAAAACGAAAAAATTTCTTTATCTTTGAAACAAACAAAAAATAATCCTTGGGATAGTGCGGCAGAGCGTTATAAAATTAATTCTGTTCATCAAGGTAAGGTTGTTAATACAACTGATTTTGGTGCATTTGTTGAGTTGGAACCGGGCGTTGAAGGTTTAGTTCATATCTCGCAAATTTCTGTCGATCGCATTGATAAGCCTTCTGATGTATTAGACGAAGGTGCAACTTATGATTTTGAAGTTTTAGAAATTGATACTGTTGAAAAGAAAATTAAGTTATCAAGAAAAACTTTAATGGATCAAGAAGAAATTACACCTGCTGGTACTGAAGAAGAAGAGGAAAAATCAGCTGATTTTGTACCTGAAGCTGAAGTAGAAGAAAAAAATATCATAGATGAGGCAGCTGAAAAAGTAGATGCTGATTCTGTTGAGGAAGAATAAAAGTAAAGGCTCTTGATATGCAAGGATACGAAGGTTTTAAAACCAAAGTTTATCGCAAAACTGGTCTAGATTTGTCGCTCTATAAAGAGCGACAAATGAAAAGACGTATTGATTCATTAATTAAACGTTGCGGAAAGACAAGTTATGATGAATATTTTAATTTAATTAATACGAATAGTGATAGATTTGATGAATTTATTAATTATTTAACAATTAATGTTAGTGAATTTTATCGTAATATTAGTCAATGGAATATGTTGAAGGATGAAGTTATACCTTATTTAATGGAAACAAAATCATCTATTAAAGTTTGGAGTGCTGCATCTTCTACGGGTGAAGAACCTTATACTTTAGTAATGACTTTAAGCAACTTTTTTCCATTAAATAAAATAAAGGTTTTAGCTGCAGATATTGATATGGGGGCAATTAATAAAGCGAAAAACGGTATTTATACTGAAAAATCAATTCAAAATGTCCCAGATGAGTTTAAGCGTAAATATTTCACTAAAATGGGGAAATCTTATAAAATTAGTGATGATATTAAGCGTTGTGTTGAGTATAAACAAATGAATTTATTATCTGATCCTTATCCTAGTGGGTTTGATTTGATTATTTGTCGTAACGTTATGATTTATTTTACGGAGGAAGCTAAAGACGAGATGTATCAAAAATTTAGTGATTCTTTAGTAAAGGGTGGAGTTTTGTTTGTAGGTAGTACAGAGCAGATTATTGTGCCGCAAAAATTCAATTTTGAATCTATGCGTACTTTCTTTTATAAAAAAATATAGCCCTTTGGATTTCCAGAGGGTTTTTATACTTTCAGTATCCTATTTACTTGCAATCATTTTCTCTTTCGAGGTCTAACAGTTCGTTAACCGTCATTGGATGATTACTAAGATCAAGTAAGTAATCGGCTGAAACAGCAAAGAATTGCGCAGTTTTAACGATGAATTCAGCATCGGGGCTGCGCTTGTTATTTTCATAGCGTGACAGCGTTGTTTTAGTACTGTTTAAGGCAGCTGCCAATTCATCTAAGGTCATATTTTTATGTGTACGTAAATGGCGTAAGCGTTTAGCAAAACCTATCATAGTGGCTCCTTTATCAGAAAGTATAATTTTATTCTAGCGTAAAAATAAAGAGTTTTCAAGTTTTTTTTATAAAATGTAAGACTAAATTGTGTCATTTAATAAGATTTAATGGGGGAATATGGAAACAATTAAAGTAAAACAAGCGGTAATTCATTATAAACCAGCATATCATCAGGTGTATGATCAAAATATAAAACATTTTACTGATGATTATAAAACTATACATAATACGGCACCGAAATTTTTAATTCAAACTTATGGTTGCCAAATGAATGAACATGATTCAGAAAAAATGAGTGCTATGTTAATTAATTTAGGTTTTGAAGAAGGACAGACACTAGAAGAATCAGCACTTATTTTATATAATACTTGTTCAATTCGTGAAAATGCGGAACATAAGGTGTATGGGCATTTAGGCTCTTTAAAATCATTAAAACGTCGCAATCCTGATTTGATTATCGGCGTTTGTGGTTGTATGATGCAGCAAGCGCATATTGTCGAAACGATTAAGACAAAATATAAGCATGTCGATTTGATTTTTGGTACGCATAATTTACATACATTGCCTGAATTATTAAATAAAACAGTAGCGGGCGATGCCATGATAGTTGAAGTTTGGGATAATGCTGATAGTGTTGTCGAAGGTGTACCGATTAAACGTAAAAAAGATAGCAAGGCATTTGTCAATATAATTTATGGCTGTGATAATTATTGTACGTATTGCGTTGTACCTTATACGAGAGGAAAAATTCGTAGTCGTAGAGCTGAAGACATTGTTGAAGAAAGTAGACAGCTAATAGAACAAGGTGTTAAAGAATTAACATTTCTTGGACAAAATGTTAATTCTTATGGACTTGATTTGGAAAAACCAGTAACTTTTGCACAGCTTTTAACAATGATTAATCAAATTGAAGGCAAATTTAGAATTCGTTTTATGACGCCACACCCGAAAGATTTGTCCGACGAATTAATTGCGGCAATTGCTAATTTAGATAAGGTATGTGAATATGTACATTTGCCCGTACAGGCGGGGAGTGATAGCGTTTTAAAGGCGATGAATAGAAGATACACAGTTGCTAATTATTTAGAAAAAGTACATAAATTAAAAGCTGCTGTACCTAATGTCACGCTTTCAACAGATATCATTATTGGCTTTCCTGGAGAAACAGAAGAAGATGTCGATAGTTTAATTGAAGTAATTAAGGAAGTTGAATATGATTCAGCATTTACCTTTATTTATTCTAAACGCGGCGGCACTCCTGCTGCAAAATTCAAAAATCAAATTCCTGAACCGCTAAAACACAAGCGCTTTGAACGTATGCTGAATGTTTTAAATGATATTATTAAAGAAAAAAATCAAGCTTTAGTTGGTAAAGAATTTGAAGTGTTAATTGAAGGTAATGCTAGACATACAGATTATATGATAGGTCGAACAAGACAGAATCATTCTGTCAATGTCTTAGGTAGTGATTTAGAAATTGGTCAATTTGTCGATGTGAAAATTACTAAGGCTGGTGGTTTTTCGATTTACGCAGAGAGGATTAAATGAGTAAAATGACGCCGATGATGCGCCAATACCAAGAAATAAAGGCGCAATATCAAGATTATATTTTGTTTTATCGCATTGGTGACTTTTATGAGATGTTTTACGAGGATGCGATAACTGCTAGTAAAGTGCTCGATATAACCTTAACTAAAAGACAAGCAGGTGGTGGACAACATGCGCCTCTAGCTGGCGTACCTTTTCATTCAGCGGATAGTTATTTAATTAAACTCGTTGAAAATGGTTATAAGGTTGCTATTTGTGAACAAACAGAAGACCCAGCACTAGCTAAAGGTTTAGTTAAACGCGAAGTAGTACGAATAGTAACCGCGGGAACAATGACGGATTTAACAGCGCTTGATGAAAAAACAGCGCTTTATATCGCTGCACTTTATATGGAAGATAAACAAATTGCAGTGGCAATAGCTGATATTACAACTGGTGAGCTGAATTTAATAGAATTTGAGAATATAAATGATGTTAAAGATTATTTTTATCATTTTCCTTTAGCAGAATTGCTTTTACCTGATATAATAATTGATGCTGATTTAATGAAATTAGCACAAAGTCAAAGTATTAGTTTAACTAGTAAACATCAGGCTTATTTTAGTATTAGTAACGCGAAAAATATAATTAAAAAAACGTACAATTATAATAATTTAAAACATCTTGGAATTTTAGACAATGACGTCTTAATTAATGCTCTAGGTGCTTTGTTATCTTATGTCTATGAAACGCAAAAAACAGGTTTGAAACATTTTACAAAAATCAATTTGCAAAATAGGCGTAATATCATGGTAATCGATAGTTTTACCCGCGCTAGTTTGGAAATTGATCAAGCTTTGCGTAGTGGCGATAAAAAAGGAACGCTACTTTGGGTTATCGATAAAACGAAAACTGCTGTTGGTGGTAGAATGCTAAAACAATGGTTGAATAAACCTTTGTTATCATTAACAGAAATTGAGCGACGACATCAAATCGTCGCTTATTTTAAAGACGAATTGATTATTCGCAGTGATTTAAGCGCGATATTAAGTAAAATTTATGATTTTGAAAGAATTATTGGTAAAGCTGTATTTGGTTCATTAACTCCACGTGATGCCTATGCTCTTATGGAGTCAATAAGTGTCTTGCCGACTGTTATCGATCTATTGAAGTATAGTAATTGTAAGGCATTAAATGATTTATTAACAGAACTCGATTGTTTAACTGATTTAGGACAGATTTTAACTAGCGCCTTAACAGATGAACCACCGTTTTCGATAAGAGAAGGTGGCATATTTAAAAGTGGTTATAGCGAAGAAATTGATCAACTGCGCGATATTAAACAAAATGGTAAAAACTGGATACTAAAGATTGAAGCGGAAGAAAGAGAAAAAACTGCTATCAAAAACCTAAAAATTGGTTATAATAGAGTTTTTGGCTATTATGTTGAAGTTTCCAAAAGTAATACTGATAAAGTGCCAGATTATTATCACCGTAAACAAACGTTAGCCAATGCTGAACGCTATATTTTACCAAAATTAAAAGAATATGAAGATAAAATTCTCGGTGCAGAAGAAAAATTAAAAAAAATAGAATATGAAGAATTTTGCCAACTTCGTGATGAAATAACCAATAGAATAATTAGAATACAAAAAAGTAGTAAAATAATAGCAGAATTAGACGTTTTATTAGCCTTTGCAATTGTTAGTGATAGATATCATTATACTAAACCTGAAATGAATAAGGATGGAGTCATTGAGATTAAATCTGGACGTCATCCTGTCGTTGAAAGAATAGTACAAGAAGAAGAGTTTATTGCTAATGATGCTTATTTAGATAGAAATGAACAGATGATAAGTATTATTACAGGTCCAAATATGGCTGGTAAATCGACGTATTTAAGACAAATAGCCTTAATATCATTATTAGCACAAATTGGTTGTTTTGTGCCAGCGGAAAGTGCCAAATTAAGTATAGTTGATAGAATTTTTACACGTGTTGGTGCTGCTGATGATTTATTTCATGGGCAATCTACTTTTATGGTCGAAATGAATGAACTCGCCAATATTTTAAATAATGCTAGTGAAAATAGTTTAATTATACTTGATGAAATTGGACGCGGGACTTCTACTTATGATGGATTATCGATTGCATGGGCAGTAATAGAATATATAGCAGAAGTGATTAAGGCGAAAACAGTATTTGCTACTCACTATCATGAATTAACAGAACTAGAGGGTAAATTAAAAAGTGTTATAAACCTTAGAATTAGCGCACTTGAACAGGGCGATACCATGACTTTTTTAAGGAAAATAGAACGCGGTGGTGCCAATGAAAGCTTTGGTATTAAAGTCGCCCAACTCGCTGGTGTACCAAAAGAAGTCCTACAACGCGCAGAGAGCGTTTTAGAAAAACTAGAAGCCAGCGATATCAATCATGAAAGACTAGAAAACATTGAGTTAGCAAGCTTAGAAAAAGAACAAAAACTAGTTAAAAATAATTTTGAAAATAAAGAAATCATTGATAAATTAAAAGCTGTGGAGATAGATAAACTAAGACCGCTCGACGCCTTAATGTTCTTATCAGAACTAAAGGATTTATTGTAAAGGAGTCTCCCGCGTTGTCATTGCGAGGAGCAAAGCGACGTCGCAATCTTAACGCGGAATAATACTTAAACCGTGTCATCCTAAGACGGAGCGATAGCGACAACGTGAGGATCTTACGGTTTAATAATTATGTAAAAGGATAGCATAGTGATTAGAAAACTACCAATAGAACTTAGTAATAAAATAGCGGCGGGCGAAGTCGTCGAAAGACCGAGTTCTGTCGTTAAAGAATTAGTTGAAAATTCAATCGATGCTGGTGCAACTGAGATTACAATTAGCATTGAAAACGCTGGTAAAAGTTTAATTAAAATTAGTGATAATGGTTTTGGTATTGCTAAAAGTGATTTGCCCTTATTATTCGAGCGGCATGCAACGAGTAAAATCAGTAAAAATGAAGATATTTTCGCGATAAAATCGCTTGGTTTTCGCGGCGAAGCTTTGGCTAGTATTGCTGCTGTTTCACGTATCGAAATGACTAGTAAAACCCATGATAGTAAAGAAGCCTATCAATTAATGGCGCATGGTGGGATAGTTTCACAGCCAGAAGTTTGTGGTCGAGAGATGGGGACAACTTTTTCTGTTCGCGATTTATTTTATAATACGCCTGCACGCTATAAGTTTTTGAAATCGGATAGACGAGAAGAGGCTGAAATCATTGATTTAGTTGCAAAATTAGCACTTTCTCGTCCCGATATTCGCTTTAAATTATTAATCAATAAAAAAGAGAAAATTCATACAGATGGTAAAAATATTTTATCCAATGTAATATTTAATATTTATGGTCGTGAGATAGTTGACCATTTATGGCCAATAAATATTCAAGATGAAAAAAATAATATAAAAATTCAAGGTTATATTACCGATACAGAATATACAAGGGGAAATCGATTATATCAAAATATTTTTGTCAATAAGCGCTATGTGCATGCTAAAGACGTTCAAAAAGCGGTTAATACTGCTTATGATGGGCATTTGATGATAGGGCGTTTTCCTGCCTTTGTTTTGATGTTAACTTTAAATGAATCTAAGGTGGATGTTAATATTCATCCTGCTAAAACAGAAGTGAAATTAGAAGATAGTGATATCATTAATGAGTTATTGACAGCTGAAATTGCGAAATCTTTTGACGATTATTCTCAATTACCACTAGCTTATTTAACAGAAGAAAAAGAAGAAGAAACTACAACAGCTGAATTAACAGATTCAAAAGTCGATAGTTATTTACAGCGCTATGCTAAGAAAAGACAACATGATATTTATATCCCACAAAATTTCACAGAAAATAAAGCTAGTAGTGTTGCGGAAGATTTTAAATCTTTAGAAGCTAAAACAGAACAATTAAGCGAAGATTATTTCGCTAATAGTGAAGAAATCACTAGAATTTCAGAAGAATTATTTGCAGATGATGAAGCCGAATATTTCGGTGAACAAATGACTATTTCACCTAAAGAAAGTAAACAATCTACGCTTTATGACGATTTAACAATTATTGGTGTTTTGTTTTCTACTTTCATTATTTGTCAAAAGGGTAAAAGTGCATATTTAATCGATCAACATGCTGCTCATGAGCGCGTATTATATGAGAAATATAAACGGTATTTTGAAACGGACAATGTAGCTAGTCAAAGTTTATTACAAGCTTTTATCTATCATTGTGACGCTAAGACTTATACTAAAATCGAACAGCATTTAACTACTATTAAACAAATGGGAATTGATTTGGAACCATTTGGTAACAATGAATGGTTAATTAGAGCGGTTCCACTAATCGGTAACACGCCATTCAGCGAAGTTACCGTACGGGAAATTCTCGATTCTTTTGAAAAATTTGATGATCAAACACTTGCTAAAGTTGAAGCAGAACACGTTATTAGGCGTTCTTGTAGAACAGCAGTAAAAGCTCGCGATTATTTAACTGATGATGAAATATATGCCTTATTGGATTTACTGAAAGAGTATGATAATCCTTACACTTGTCCACATGGTCGACCAATTATAATTGAGCTAACGGAGTATGAACTTGAAAAAAAATTCAAACGCATCGTCTAAAGTGATAATTATTACTGGCGCAACGGCAGTAGGAAAAACAGCATTGACAATAGAATTGGCGAAAAGTTTAAATACAGAAATAATTTCGGCTGATTCTATGCAGATTTATCGTGGTTTAGAAATTGGTGCTGCTACGCCAAGCAGGGAAGAACAAGCTGGCATTAGCCACCATTTGTTGTCTTTTATTCCCGCTACTGCTTCTTATTCTGTTGCTGAGTATAGCTTAGCTGCTAAAAAAGCGATTGATAAAATACATGGTGAGGGAAAAATTCCTATCGTAACAGGTGGGACAGGTTTATATTTGCACAGTTTACTTTATCAAATGGATTTTGCTCAAATAAAAGCAAATAAAGAAGTGAGAACAGAAATTGAAACTATCTTAAATCAAGAAGGTAAGATGGCTCTTTATGCAAAATTAAAATCACTTGATAGTAAAGCAGCCGAACGCATCCATCCAAATAATACTAGAAAAATTAGCAGGGCATTGGAAATTGCCTTACAAAAAGGCGAAATTAGCGATTTTAACAATGAGCCAGTTAGAGAAACAAAATATGATTTTCACTTTTATGTATTAGATAGGAAAAGGGATGAATTATATAATAGAATAAATAAACGCGTTGATTTGATGTTTGAAAAAGGCTTAATTGAAGAAGTTGAAGCATTGGTAAAACAAGGTTTAACAGAACAACACCAGTCAATGCAAGGTATCGGCTATAAAGAAACATTGAGTTATTTAAACAATAAATTAGAATATAATGATTTATTAAATACAATCAAACAAAATTCTCGTCGCTATGCTAAAAGACAATTGACGTGGTTTAGACGATATGATTTTGCTAAATGGATACGAATTAATACTAACACAAATAGCAAAAATGTGGTAAAATATATTATAGAAGATGTGACGTAACTATTTTTACTACGCGATCAGAGCATATCAAACCATTCGCGTTGTCATTCAGAGGCGCTTTATCCGACGTAGGAATCTTAACGCGAAGATATAGATTATATAATAGTTACATAAATGTTAACAGATAAATAGAGAAAGGACGGATTTATGAAAAACTCATTAAACTTACAGGACATTTTCTTGAACCAAGCACGCAAAGATAAAATTCACATTACTGTTTTCTTGGTAAGCGGCTATCAAATTAAAGGTTTGGTTGTCGGCTTTGATCCTTATACCATTGTGATGGATTCTGATGGTAAACAACAGATGATTTATAAGCACGCTATTTCAACCTTAGTACCAACGCGACCAATTAGTTTACAAACTCAACATGTTGAAGAATAATATTAATCAGTATTTTAATATTAGCGCTGAAACATTAGAACGCGCAAAAATTGCTGAAGAAAAACTACAAGCGCTCTTTGCTCAAAGGGCGCTTATTCAAAGTAATAATTTCTATAAAATTTTAGCTGCAATGCAAAAAAATGGTTTGTCAGATAGGCATTTTGATTGGAAAACAGGATATGGCTATGATGATGCTGGTAGAGAAATTGTCGAGTCTATTTTTAGTGATATTTTCAAAAGCGAGGCGGCGTTAGTAAGAACGCAGATCGTCAATGGTACACATGCCTTGTCATTAGGGTTAAGAGCGATTTTAAGACGTGGCGATGAACTTATGGCTATCAGTGGTAGACCTTACGATACAATATTAGAAACGATAGGTATAACAAACGATAATCCTTTATCTTTAAAAGCTAATGGTGTTGATTATAAAGAAATAGAATTGAAAGCCAATGGCGATTTCGATATTGATAAAATTTTAACCAATATAAATGATAAGACGAAATTAGTTTATATTCAGCGTTCTAGTGGATATTCCTTTAGACGAGCGCTAACGATAGCTGAAATCGACAATGTAATTAAACAAATTAAAATGATTTATCCTAAGGTTTTAGTTATGGTTGATAATTGTTATGGTGAATTTGTCGAAGAACTAGAACCGATAGAAGTAGGGGCAAATTTAATTGCTGGTTCATTAATAAAAAATGCAGGCGGTGGTTTAGCCCTTTCTGGTGGTTATTTGGTAGGAGATAAAGAGATAATAGAAGATGCAGCTCAGCTTTTAACCGCACCAGGAATAGGGAAAGAATGCGGTCTAACTTTTGGACAAACTAGGACGATTTTACAAGGACTATTTTTAGCACCGCAAGTAGTTAATTCAGCTTTAAAAAGCGCTATTTTTGCTGCCCAATTATTTGCCGATGCTGGTTTTGCTGTTGAGCCATTACCAGATGCAAAACGTAGCGATATTATTCAATCAATATTATTGGGGAGTAAGGAAAAAGTAGTTGCTTTTTGTCAGGCAATTCAATCAGTTTCTCCCGTTGATTCCTTTGTTAATCCAGAGCCTTGGGCAATGCCAGGATATGATTGTGATGTAGTAATGGCAGCAGGTGGTTTTATCGCAGGCTCTTCGATAGAACTCAGTGCTGATGCCCCGATAAGAGAGCCTTATGCCGTATATTTACAAGGTGGGCTTTGTTATGAGCATGGGAAGCTGGGTGCTATGCTCGCTTTGTCACATGTTCTTGACTCCAATAGCTGTGTTGGCTGCGGGTAAAACTTTCGATTACGTATTTAATACGCTCACTCAAGTTTTTTTCACGTAAAAAGTTTATCCCGCGTTGTCATTCAGAGGCGGAGCGTAAGCGACAACGTAGGAATCTTAACGCGAGGAATTGCCGTCTTGCTCTTGAAGACAACTCCAATGTAGCAAAGTGTGTAAATTATTTTAATGACGTAGCCTTTAGTACGCTCATTTATTTTTTACGCTTGCTGCCTTGTTCTCAACGCCAAATTTCACGTGAAAAGTTTATCCCGCGTTGTCATTCAGAGGCGGAGCGTAAGCGACAACGTAGGAATCTTAACGCGAGGAATTGCCGTCTTGCTCTTGGAGCCAATTCCAATGTGACAAAGTGTGTAAATTATTTTAATGACGTAGCCTTTAGTACGCTCATTTGTTTTTTACGCTTGTTTCCTTGTTCTCAGCGCTAAATCTTACGCGAAAAGTTTTTGTCTCACGTTGTCCTTTAAGTAAGAATGAAGTTCTCCCACACTGCCATCGAGATAGGGAAGTTTTCCCACACTGTCATTTAGGTTGCATACACGAGCAACGTAGCGAAGCGAAGTGACCAGTGCGTTGAGGACGAACGAAGTGAGGACGTGAGGATCTTAGTGTGAGATTTCAATATATAATTCATGCCCATGCTTTTAAAGTTAACTCCAATGCGAGAAATGGTTACTATTTATAATATAATATAAAATATTAATTAATAACTGGATTAGAATTTATAATGAGCTTCAAATAATATATACAAATAAATATTATGATAACAAATATATTATCTATTCACAAGTAACATTTTAAATTAATTTAATATCGCCTAATAAGATAAATGTATTTTGTCTCATTTTTATTTCATCTTCAATATTTAATGAACACCTTGCTTTGCTTAAATTAAAATAAATTTCATCTAATTTTTGTAAATCATCATTGTGTTTTAAATTATTATACAAAATATCGTCTACAATTATATTTTCAGACGAATCTAATAAATGAAATTCCACCATTTTAATAAAATAATTTTTTTCATTATTATTATATTTTTCATATTCTATATTAAAAGCTTTAATAACGTTATCCATTCTATTTCGTTCTTCTTTTGGAACTAGAATAGTAAAATAAGTTTTAGTTAAATCACTACTTGGTATTAACGCATAGGTAGATACCAGAATATTAGTAAAATCAACATTTTCATCAAATTTATATGCCATAATACCACTAGCTAAAAAATGTAATCTACAGTTTATAGTATAATATCTTAAATCAAATTCTTTTCTGAAATCTGTTTTTGTAGGTTTGGAATTAAGAAGAAAAATTTTATCAAATTTATTTTTTACAGTTTTGTGTTGTTTGTTATTATACATATTCTTAATAAAATTTTCAGCAAATTTTTGTTCTGAAATATATTCTTTAGCAGTATGCTTATCAATTTTTTTTGCATAATCTTTATCTTTAAATATTTTTCTTCTATAACTACTATTACGTACTATTCCTTCTATTAAATAATCATATATAAATGCTCTATACAAAAATAAATACAAATAAGTTTCAATGTCTATATTATTAAAATTCAATTCAATTCTTTTAAAAACATCAGTATCATGTTTTTGACAAAATAAAGGCATTACACCTGCATTCTTAATATACTGCTTATTTAAAATTGAATTTTTAGTTTTAGAATAAGCAGCTCCAATAAATTTTTTTATATCTGTTGTATATACAATATTTGTACCATTTGAAAATTTTTTTAACATTGATTTTGGATATGTATGCGAATTAATTGCTTTATTATTACAATTTGGATAATTACATATTGCTTCATTTAAAATTTTATCATATAAGTCTCGTTCATTTAATTCTTTAAATTTATTCATGTCATTTTGTTGTTTCAAAATTTATAGTTACCTCCTTTAACTTCTTAATTAGATAAAATGATTAATTACTAAGCATCAGAACGGTCAAAACCATTTTTCATATTACAGCTTGCCGTATAAAGGACTTTATCTAAAACATCATCGGTTTCTGCTTTTAGCATCTCAGCCATTTTTTCATTTGCCTTTTCGCAGTATTCTTCTAGTTTTTCTTCTGACTTGAAGTTTTTATCGAATTTATTTAATAATTGATGTGCTTTCGATTGAACGGCAATTTGGTAGCGCTCAATATGTGAAGACGTTTGATTAAAATGGGCATCGGCAAGGGCTGCGATTAAGCGATTTGCCCAGTAATAGCTATCGGTGCTGATTCTAGTGCTTGTATTAGCCATATAATCAGGTGTTTTATTGATATGTGGGTAAAATGGAACAATGGCATTAAAGACGTTGGATCCAAAAGTAAGCCATTGAATTGCGCGAATTTCTTCTGGCATATACGGTCTGATTTGCGTTAAACCTAAGAAATTATTTCTATTAATTCCTATTGGTCTATAAGCACCGCACATGGATTTATCACCATATTTTGCATAAGGGTCATATTTCGTACCCTGATAGTGGTTAGATAGTAAGTATTTTATATCTTCTATCGTGATTTTACGTTCAGGATATCTTGCCCAAGGGATATCGCTAGAATCTGGTCGATAATCTGCTAGTGATGAATGATCCCATATTTCACTTTTATTAAGATAACGCTGAATAACCCAAGCACGCGGTGTATTATAAGTATGGTCAGAATCAGCATCGCTACCAAAAGCATAACGAGCATTAAAGCCTGCATCAAAGGATAAATCTAGATGATTATTGCTAATAAAGTTAATTAAATCCTCAGAGCAAAGATGATTTTTCTTTGCCCCAAAAGCATCGTCGAGGTCAAAGTCATCAATTCCTTGTTGATTAGGCATGACGACATAACAATCATCGGGTACGCGCTTTGCTATCCAATGATGCCCGCCTATTGTTTCTAACCACCAAATTTCTTCCACATCTTGAAAGGCTATACCATTCATTTCATATGTGCCGTATTTTTCTAATAGTTCACCTAAACGTAAAACACCTTCACGTGCTGAATGAATATAAGGCAAGACTAGGGTAGTGATATCCTCTTCACCTATACCGCCAACTTCACCAGTTGTAGCATTATATTGGACTAATGGATCGGCACCTTGAACCCTTTCATTAGATGTTATTGTTTCCGTAGCGGTCATGGCAATGTTTTCTTCGTTGATACCACAACCTGCCCAAATACCGACATCGTCAATTGCATTTGGTACAGCGGTATAACGCATTGGATTATCTGGCAATTCAATTTCAACTTTTGAAATAACCGCTTTATATTTACGCGGTTGTTCTTCGGGGTTCACGACGACAAATTTTTGTGGCATAAATTCGCCTGAATTGGAATCATGATTACGAGCGACTAAAGTTGAACCATCATAACTAGCATTTTTACCAACTAAAATAGTAGTACAAGCCATATCTAACTCCTTTCATATAAAAGCCGGTCTAGTCACAAACTTCTCTTGTTGCTCGGCATGTAACCTGTCTTAATGACAGCGCGGGTTGACTGAATAGTAATAATAAAAGCTAGAAAATTCAGTGCGTTTTAATGATAATAATTATCAATTAACACAAAGGTATTATAGCAAAAAATATTGGTAAAGTAAAGATGATTTAATTAAACTTGCGGAAAAGCGCCTTTACAATACCTAAAATAGCAACTTCTCTGACATAAATTGCTTCCATATAATCATTTTCTGGTTGTAAGCGAAAGCGATTATCTTCCTTATAAAAAGTTTTAACTGTTGCACTATCTTCGATTAATGCTACGACCATATCACCATTATGTGCATGTGCTTGCTTTTTTACCATAACGTAATCACCATCGAAAATCCCCGCGTTAATCATACTTTCGCCAGAAACCCTTAGCATAAAATGCTCTCCGCTACCGACAAAATCTAATGGAACGGGAAAATAATCTTCAAATTGCTCCTCGGCAAGTATAGGTACACCAGCAGTAACTTTTCCGATGACGGGTATATTGACAACATTATCACTTGCTGGTGGTTCGGGCATAGGAAAATCAATTACTTCACCACTAGGGATTAAAACCTCAATCGAACGTGGTTTGCTTGGGTCTTTTTTTATGTAACCTTTTTTTTCAAGGCTTTTTAATTTAGCGTGCGCAGTAGAAGTTGATTTAAAACCAACTTTTTTCGCAATTTCTCTAACAGCAGGGGGGATTCTTCTTTTTTTTATTTCTTCCTCTATAAAAATCAATACTGATTTTTCCTTATCATTTAATTTTTCAGCCATTTTTTCCTCCTAGTAAGTAGATTATACCATAAAAAAACAAAAAAATCAAACATTTGTTCGTTTTCCTCTTGCAATCGAACAAACATTCGTGTATAATAGGTGTATCAGAACAAATGTTCTGTGTTTAATTTATTTTGAATTGAAAAGAGGTTTAACATGAAAACACGTCTAAACAAACAAAAATTCTATAAACGAATGATTGAAATGTCTATAACAATTACTTTTATTATTTTCATCTTTGCTCTTAGCGGCAATTTAAAAACAGAAGCAGATGCTATACCAAAATATGATTTATACGTCGTTAGAGCAGGGGACACACTCTGGGATATTGCTAATGATTATAATATTAATGGTCAAGATGTACGCGAGATAGTTTATCAAATACAAGAAATCAACTCACTTGATAATATGATAATATATCCCGAACAAGAAATATTAGTGCCGCTGACTGACTATTGATTATTATTCATTATCGTAACTATTTAATTAACCCGCATTGTCATATAGAGGAGTGTAGCGACGCAGATATCTTGACCTAGATATCTTAATGTGAATTTAGTAATAAAAGTCCTGTTTTACTATTAATTGAATTATTCGTCATCTAATAACTCGTAATTAGCAACGATGTCGCGTTTGGCATTCTTTTTATGCGCTGCATAGAGCTGTGTTGTAGTAATATTATCATGGTCTAGTAAATTTTGTACATCATAAATTGAAAAGCCATATTCTATTAAAGATGACGCAGCTGTTGCTCTTAATTTATGTGGACTATATCCATTTTCTTTTGTTGTGCCTAAAGCGATTGCCGTATATTTTTTTACTAGATTTCTAATTGTTCTAACCGTCATTCGCTTACCTTGTAACGATAAAAATAAGGCATCTTTGTCATCGGCAATATAAAGTTTTCTTTCTTTATTTATATAATCCGATAGAACAGAGAGTGCCGTCCTATTAATCGGCATAGCAACTTCTTTATCACGTTTACGAAAAATTGTAAATTCTTGGCGACTAAGATTAATTGACGATAAATTTAATTGCTGTAATTCTTGTAAGCGTAGACCATAGGTGGTAAACAAAATTAAAATCGCCTTATCTCTAAGCTTTGTTTTTTGCCAATAATTAAGCTCGCTTTTAGTCAATCCTTTTCCAGTATTTACTGCTTCTAGCATAATAGCGACTTCTTCAGGCATTAAGCGCTTAATTGCATCGGGTTGTGGTTTAGGTAACTTAATTGGATTGAATGCTGTACTAATGTCAGTGGCAATTAATTCTTCGCGGAAAAGGAATTTAAAAAACACACTTAATGCTGATTTTTTGCGCGAAAGGGAACGGTTATTATTTTCTATAATATAAGTAGTGCCATTTTTATCGATTTCATAATGCGTACAGTAATCACCGATAAAACGATTGACATCCTTTGCCTTGATCGCTTGTAATTCATCTAGGGAGATATCTTTTATATCCTGCGCTTTAGTAAGTAAAGTTTCGACAACTAAATATCGAAAAAAGAATTTGAGGTCATTAAGATAAGCATAACGTGTACTAAGCGCGACGCTATTTTTAAGATAAATGAAGTAATCATAAAGATAATCTGGTAAAAGCGCTTCTATTTGTTTACATTCAGATTTTAATTGACCTTCTCTTAAAGCAATATTATCTGGTTTTGATGTTTTATTCTGGATTTTTTTATTCATAACTAACCTTTATAATTAAGGAAATTTCTTTATTTTATATGTTAAATGCCGTTATTGAAAGAACAAAGAAAAAGCGGTATTTTCTTATACAGGAAAACTAATACCCATTATTAATTTAGTATTAACGTAATATAAACAAATAATTATCTGTAACTATTCAATGAATCTGCGTTGTTATATAGACAGGTTGCCAGCATGAGCAACGTAGTGAATGGTCAGTCGCGCTAGCGCGCTCAATACCAAAATTATAAAAAATTAAGTTAAATGTAAACGTTTAATTATTTTTTTATAATTTTGTCGCTATCGTTGTTTAGTTCGCGAATAATGATACGGCTTTTATTATTGACTGAATAGTTACAATAAAATTATTTTGCAAAAAAACTAGATTTTTATTCTGATTATTGATATAATTAAGTAGTCTTATTTTACGGGTGTGCTTGAATTTGTTTGCCCGTAATTGTGAAACAGATTATAATTTGGAGGTATATATGATTTCAGCAGGCGATTTTAGAAAAGGGGTAACTTTTGAAATTAATGGTGAACCTTATCAAGTCGTAGATTTTCAACACGTAAAACCTGGTAAAGGTGCTGCTTTTGTGCGTACGAAATATAAAAATTTAATTAACGGCGCGACGCGCGAAGAAGCATTTAATCCTAATGAAAAGTTTCCTAAAGCTAGAATTGAAACGAAGGATATGCAGTATTTGTATAATGATGGTGATTTATATTACTTTATGGATAATGAAACTTACGATCAAATCCCTTTAACTTCAGAGCAGGTTGAAGAAGCTATCCTTTATCTTAAGGAAAATGATAATGCGACGTTAAAGTTTTATCAAGGTAAGGTATTCTCTTGTGAGGCACCTAATTTTGTTGAACTTTTAGTTACAGAGGCAGAACCAGACGTCAAGGGAAATTCTGCATCTAATATTACTAAAAAAGCTATTGTTGAAACGGGCGCAACTGTTAATGTGCCATTGTTTGTCAACGAAGGTGATAGAATCAAAATTGATACTAGAACAGGCGATTATTTGTCAAGAGTTTAAACTTATAGGAGGTAGTTATGGAACATTTACACGAAAATATTGGTTATTTGCGCGGTTTAGCTGAAGGATTGAATGTAGAAGAACAAAAAAATGGTAAGATAGTATTGGCAATTATTGATTGTTTAGATGAAATGGCTTATGCTATTAATCAATTATCTCAAGATGTTGATGAAGTTGAAGCTTATGTTGAAGAAGTCGATAAAGATTTAGCGGAAGTAGAAGACTTTATCATGGAATTAGATGATGAATTTGATGAATTTGATTTGTATGATGACGAATTTTATGATGAGTTCAATGATGATGACTTTGAATATTCAGAGGATGAAATTACAATCGCATCTGGCAGTGATCATGAGTGCACTTGCCAAAGTGAATAGTTGTAGATAAATCGTTTATTACCGTCAAACCAGTTGTTTGGTCAACTGGTTTTTTGACAGTTAAAGAGATAAAGGAGTGATTATGGCTGAGGTTTGCAAATTACATGAACTGGAATATGGCGATATTAAAATTGCCGATGATGTTGTTGCGGTTATTGCTAATATTGCCGCTAATGAAATCGATGGTATAGTTGATTTGAAAAGTGGTATTTTACAAGGATTTGGAAAAAAAAATACTCGTGGAGTAAAAGTCAATACTGAGTGTAAAACAGTAGAACTTGATTTAAGTGTGATTGTCCGTTATGGTGTAAAAATTCAAGAGGTCGCAACTAATGTTCAGAGAACGGTGAAAGAAAATGTTGAAATGATGACGGAATTAGAAGTTGCCGTCGTTAATATTCATGTAATTGGGGTCAATTCTAAAACGTCAAAAGCTAAGGTAACAAATGTAGATGAATAGAAGAGAAGCCCGTAAAAGAGTAGTGCAGTTGCTTTACCAAATGGATATGCTCGATGAATATAGACTAAATGAAATTGAACGTTATGATATTAATGAATTTCAAGCAAAATTAATTGATACTTTTCTTGAAAATCAAATAGAGCTCGATCAAATTATTGCTAAACATCTAAAATCTTGGACAATGAATACTATTGGTAAAGTAGAAAAAGCATGTTTGCGTTTGGCGGTAACAGAACTTTACTATATCGATGCTATTCCGAATAAAGTAGCTATGAATGAAGCAATTGAGATGGCAAAAACCTTTGGTGATGAAGAAACTTATAAATTTGTCAATGGTGTACTTAGGACAATTAGTGATGATTATTAGTTTTGATACCAGCAATTATACGACGTCGGTTGCCGTTTTAGAGCAAGAAAAAATAATTTGTGATTATCGCAGGCTAATCAAAGTGAAAAGTGGTGGTCGTGGCATTAGACAAAGCGATGGCTTTTTTCAGCATATGCAGGTTTTAGATGAGTTTATTAAAAATGAATTTTCTAAATACAGAAATAAACTGCAAGCAATAGGCGTATCAACTAGACCACGTCCGATAGCTGGCTCCTATATGCCTGTTTTTCGAGCGGGTGAAATTATTGCTACTAGTTTGGCGACTGGTTTAGATTTACCGCTAATTAAAACATCACACCAAGAAGGACATCTTTTTAGTGCTTTAAGTGAGCAAAACTTGCCTTCTGATTTCTTGTTTTTTCATATTTCTGGTGGTACGACAGAAATTCACAGCGCCAGTCAAAATGGCGCTCTTTATGATTTAAAATTGATTGCTGAAACTGGAGACATAAATTTTGGGCAACTAATTGATAGAATTGGTGTTAAAATGGGTTTAGCATTCCCTGCGGGTGCAGCTATGGATAAGGAAAGAAGAGCAATTACAACTAGACCAAACTTACCAAAATTTAAAGTAAAGCAAAACTTTAATTTATCAGGTTATGAAAATCATTTTGAAAAACTTGCGCAAAATGGTATGCCAAAAGCAGAATTGTATCAATTATTATTTGAATTAATTGCTGAAATAATTATGGAAATAGTCACTTATGCTAGACAGGAAAGTGGTTTGAAAGATATTCTAATTGCAGGTGGGGTTGCTGAAAATAGCGTGATTAAAGAGCGTTTACGCGTAGATTCTAATATAAAATTTGCCGCTAATAATAGAGCGCGTGATAATGCTATTGGTGTTGCTTTATTGACGAAAGCTGTTTTGGCTTCTAGGGAGGATTGAATGCTTACAATTAATGGTAATAGTTTAGCAAAAAAAATGAATCAAGAAACTAGTGATAAAATTGAAGCTTATTTAAAAATGAATAAAAAAATGCCACAGCTCGATATTATTTTAGTTGAAGCTGATCAGGCTTCGGCGGTTTACGTTAATATGATTATCAAGAAATGTCAGTCTGTTGGTATAGTAAGCAATTTACATAAATTTCCTAGTAATAGTGATACAAAAGATATTATTTTGTTAATAGAACAATTAAATAAAGATAGTAAATGTGATGGCATTATTGTACAATTTCCTTTACCTAAGCAGATAGATGAGCAAAAAGTTAGGGCAACGCTTTCTCCAGAAAAAGATGTCGATGCCATGGGCTATAAAAATATTGGCAAGTTTTATGCAGGTTTAGATTGCTATAATCCTTGCACACCAGAAAGTATGCTCAGACTACTAAAAAGTTTAAATCAAGACTTGACTGGTAAAAACGCAGTAGTTGTCGGCAGAAGTTTAGTTGTCGGCAGACCAATTGCCGAATTATTAATTAGAGAAAATTGTACAGTTACAATTTGTCATTCTAAAACGACAAATTTAGCAGAAGAAGTTAGCAAAGCAGATATTGTAATGGCAGCAGTTGGTAGCGCTAATTTAATTGATAAATCTTATTTGAAAAAAGATGCTATTGTAATTGATGCAGGCATCAATGTTACTAAGTCAGGGCTTTGCGGTGACGTTAATCCCGAAGGCTTAAATAATTATGTGAAAGCACTTACTCCTGTTCCTGGTGGTGTTGGCCCAGTTACAATTGCCGTTTTAATTAAAAATGTTTTAAAAGCTTATGAGCGTAAACTTTAATGAAAATAAAAACTTATACGGTTACGAGTTTAACTGAATATATTGCTAGAGTCATTGAAAATGACATTTTATTAAATACAATTGTCGTTGAAGGCGAGATTTCCGCTTTTAAAAAATATCCTAGTGGTCATGCTTATTTTACATTAAAAGATAATAATTCACGCTTGTCTTGTGTAATGTTTCGCTTTAACGCAAAGGGAATTGATAAAGTTGATGATGGTACTAAAGTTCGCTTGATTGGTAAATTAAGCGTTTACCAAAAAGAAGGACGGTATCAATTAATTGCTAGTGATTTGCATTTTATCGGTCAAGGCGAACTATACGAAAAATTTTTAGCCTTAAAGAAAAAATTGCAGGCAGCTGGTTATTTTGAAGAAAGCTTAAAAAAGCCATTACCAATAGTGAAAAAAGTAGGACTTATTACTTCACCACGTGGAGCGGCAATAGGGGATTTTTGTTCTATTTTAAAAAGGCGTGACCCATTAATTGAAATTGATTTTTTTCCAACTAATGTTCAAGGTGAAATGGCTGTTCAAGGTATCATCAAAGCCTTGAATTATTTTAATAGAGAAAAAAATGTCGATCTAGTTGTCTTAACGAGGGGCGGTGGTTCAAAAGAAGATTTATGGACGTTTAACGATGAAGAGTTAGCTAGGGCAATTATTGAATTTGATTTGCCTTTAGTTTCTGCAGTTGGGCATGAAATCGATGTTACAATAAGCGACTATCTTGCCGACCTAAGAGTGCCAACACCTTCGGCTGCCGCTGAAATTATCAGTACTGACCGTTATCAAACGCTCGCTAACTTAAAACAAGATTTAAAGCAAATGAATATAAGTATAAAACAGGATATAAAGCGCTTAGAAAACAAACTTGCCATCAACGAGCCCTTAACGATGTTAAAAAGACAGCAATATAATAATAAGGAATTAATTTTCAAGCTCGATGCAATTTACGATTCAATTGATAGACGAATGAAACAAGATTTAACTACAAATAAACAAACCTTAGATAACCTTTGGCAATTGATTGAAAGTAAACACCCTAATAAACAACTAGAACGCGGTTTTGTCTATACAAAAGATAGTAATGGGCAAATTATAAAAAGCGCTAAGCAATTAAGTAAAGGTGATAGTATTAGTATTTATTATCTAGATGGTAAGCTAGAGACAGAAGTAAAAGGGGTAGAAATTGAAGATAGATGAAATGAGCTTTGAAGAAGCGATGAAGCAATTAGAACTTGCTAAAAAAATAATTGATAATCCTGATACAGAACTAGAAAAAATGTTAGAAACTTATGAAAAAGCAGCAAAATATTACGCTCATTGCAATAATATTTTACAAAATGCTGAGCAAAAGTTAAATAAAATCGCTGATGCAATTACAAAAGAGAGTAGAGATGGCAATTAATTCTAAAGAATATAAACAATTAAAAAATGAAATCGAAGCATATTTAAGTGATGCTATTAAAATAGAAGATGTTAAATTAAAGGATTTTAAATATGCTATGGAATATTCACTATTAGCTGGGGGCAAAAGATTACGAGCTGTTATGTTAATTAAAACAGCTGAAATTTGTGGTTTTCCAGCTAAAAAAGCTATGCCCTTTGCTGCAGCACTTGAAATGATACATGCGTATTCTTTAATTCATGATGATTTACCAGCAATGGATGACGATGACTATCGTCGAGGGAAGCTTTCAAACCATAAAATGTTTGACGAAGCGACGGCAATTTTAGCTGGTGATGCGTTATTAAATTATGCTTATCAAATGATGATTAAAGAAACAATAAAAAATGATGGTAGTATAAATTATTTAGTGGCTACTAGTAAAATAGCCGATGCTGCTGGTATTAATGGTATGATAGGTGGACAAGTTATTGATACTAAGAGTAATGCCGATAATTTTGATGAAGAAAGCTTACAATTTATTCATGCTCATAAGACAGCAGACTTAATTAAGGCATCCATTTTGGCTGGCGCACTACTTGCTGAAACAACAACCGAAAATCTAGACTATTTTGAACAATTTGCCTATCATTTTGGTATGGCATTTCAAATTACCGATGATATTTTAGATAGAATTGGTAATGAGGAACTACTGGGCAAACCAATTGGTAGTGATGATAAAGCAAATAAAATCACTTATCTTCGTTTATATGGCTTAGAAAAAGCGAAAAAGCATGCTGAACGAGAAATACTAGCTGCAGAAAATATTTTAACAAAAATCGATTTAGATACTAGTTTTTTTAATGACTTAAATCAATATTTGCTTAAAAGGCAGCGCTAGGGGGAATGAATGAATTTTTTTGAGGGTATGATTAATAATTATATTTTTTGGGTAGCGTTTGCTTCTTGGTTTACAGCGCAATTCGGAAAGTTAATTATAAATTTAATTTTTTATAAAAAATTAGATTGGTCACGAATGATAGGCTCTGGCGGTTTTCCCAGTTCGCATTCATCGCTAGTGATGGGAATGTCAACGGCAATTGGCTTAAAATACGGCTTTGAATCGCCCTTTTATGCTATTGCCTTTGTCTTAGCAATGATAGTGATGTATGATGCCTCTGGCGTCAGACGCGCGGTAGGAAAACAAGCGGTAATCTTAAATCAGATGTTAGCAGATTTATATGATAAAAAACCGATTACAGAAGAAAAATTAAAGGAACTCGTTGGTCATACGCCTTTTGAAGTTTTAGCTGGGGCGGTATTAGGCATAATTATTGCTAATTTAATGTGCTAAATAATTAATAAATTGGGTATAACAGTGATGTGGTACAGTATTCTAGTCAGGTATGTATAGTACGAAGGCGAGGCTAAAAATTCGTCAAAGGGCACATCGATGAAGTTCTTGGTTTAGGCTTTTGATGCCCAATCAGGGGTTTGAGCTGGGAATC
>PDWI01002082.1_pt1 | contig 30776 bp, 27 predicted proteins | sample 1430891 | NCBI WGS metagenome assembly PDWI01 (sample SAMN01162508, study PRJNA174530) | Oral metagenome, whole genome shotgun sequencing project. | biome: Marine environment; feature: Marine mammal; material: Swab sample of the gingival sulcus; isolation source: swab sample of gingival sulcus... | reverse complement strand
CTTATAAATTCTTTTATTGTTATCTTTGCTGTTACTTATATCTATGCAAGTATATGAAAATCCCATATTTTCAAGCATCTTTTCAAATTCCCCATCGCCCCACTCTACTAGATGCAAACCTTTTTTATTTAAATTTTCATACAAACCACTAGCCATAAAACCTTGCAATTTTGACTGATAGATATCATAGTGATAAAACCCATCCTTATAACTTTGCATGATAGAAAAAGTGGGAGAAGTGATATCGCCTTTTATGTTTAAACATTTTGCTAGATGCTTAACTAAGGTCGTTTTCCCAGCGGCGAGATTTCCCCTAAGTAAAAAAATACCATTCAAATCCAATTCACTAAAAAGCAGATCTAGATCTGCTAAACCTAGCTCATAAATCTTACCCACGCCCTAAACCTCTTTAACATAAAGATTTTGCTGAGACTTTGCTATGGTTTTAGTTTGAGGAATCTGCAAAACCTCATAAGAGACAGACTTTTGAAGATAATTTATAGTTATCTTATCCCCAATCTTAACCCCCTTAGCTGGCTTCACAACCACATCATTAATGCAAACAACCTTATTTTTACACATATCCTCCGCTACAGCCCTGCGTTTAGTGATATTTACCACATTTAAAAATTTATCTATTCTCATGGGGATATTTTAGTTAAATTAAGTTGATAGATTGATAAAAATGTTTACAATTATTTGCAAATCAAATCCAAATTGCCATCTGATATAAACTTTTCAACATCAATTTCAATCTTTTTATAAGCAGTATTTGCGTCTTCATAATAGATCTTATCAAACAAATCCTCATAAATAACATCACTTTTTTCAAGATTATTTAAGATGGAATATTTTGAAATAGAACTTAGATAATTTACATCGATTACATTTCCACTTGTGCCAATAACCACCAACAAAGCACACTCTTGTAACAATTCATACAGCTTTACATACATGGGAGCCTGCTCACCAAAAAAAACTATATTTGGTCGCATCTTACCTTCGCATTTTGGGCAAAATCCGTTTGTTAAATCTTGTTTGGAGTATTTGATATTTACTATTTTTTCGCATTCCATGCATCTTATCTCCTCTAAAAATCCATGCAAATGAAGCACATCTTTACACTTAGCCTTTTCAAGCAAATTATCCACATTTTGAGTTATGATCTCAACCCTATCGGGATATTTTTCTTTAAGTCTCGCACACATAAAATGAGCATTGTTTGGCTTTTTGTCTCTTATATCCCCACGGCGTTTATTGTAAAACTCCACCGTTTGCTCATAATTCCACTCCAAACACCCATCCGTACAAATATCCTCAATCCTATACTGCTCCCAAAGCCCCCCAGCATCCCTAAAAGTTGATATACCAGAACTAGCACTAAGCCCTGCTCCTGTGAAGATTATTATTTTATTTTTCATGATAGCCCCTTTTTAAAAAAATATATCCAAAATAAAACTTACATTTATATTTTTCTTAAACGCCAATAACTAACAACCAAACAAACAAGATGTATCTTGCATAACTTGTTTAAAATAAAATACATCATCTTTTAAATCATAAAAAACGATCTTTAAGATCAAATCCTTTTCGTATTTAAGCTCTTTTATATATGGCAAATCTTCGGTGTAAGGATATATGAGATATAGTTTTTTGGCATTATATTTTTTAGCATAAGCGTAAAGTTGATATAGGTCGCTTTGAGATACTTTGTTGTTTTTATCGTCTTTTTTGATTATCTTCCATTTTGTATCTGCAATAATATCTTTTCCTGTCACAATATCAGGTTTTAATTCAAACTTTTTGGGCTCTTCAATAAGATATTTACCTCGATCTTGCAAACGCACATCCTGAAAAACCTTTTTAAGTTTATACCCAACATAGGCTTCAAAAAGTTTATTCATATCAAATAAAATCGCATACGCCAAATCATTTCCCTCATGTGAAGAAAAAGATTTATCTTGTAAAAATATCTTACACCAAATCAAAGTCTGCTCGTAATGGCTTATTTGTCTGTTTGGCTTTACTTTTGAAAAATCCGCATGAGTGTTAAAACTTAATTCCACATCTTCAAAAATAGCTAAAAATTTTTGAATTTTTTGTTTATTTTTATCAAATTTTGATTTGTTGAACAAAAATTTTAGAGTAGTTTTTATGAGTCTATTTTCCACTCTGTTTATGCTAAATTCATCATATTGTGTAAAAAATCTTTCCTTGTGTATATAATTTTTTATAATTTGTTCATTTATTTTTAGTTTGCCTTTTAAAAAGTTAAGATTTTCTTCATGCAAGATATAATCACTCATTAAACCTTTTTTTAAAAGTAAAGTCAATTCATCCAAAAACATAGAGATAAACACCTCAAACAAGGGCATTTTGAAAGTTTTCAAATGCGATAGAGTAGAGATCTTAAAATGAGAACTTTTTAGAGTTTTTATCATTTTGATTAAGATTTTTCTTAACTCTTTTTCGTTATTCTCATTTGCAATCTTTGGCAAAATCTCTATATTTTTGCCATTTTTCATTTGCAAAACACCCACATAATTTCTAGCCTGCAATGTTTCGCCCAAACCCTTTTTATAGCTTGGCTTTAAAATATATGTCTTATCGCTATTTTTTAAAACAAATTTTTTAATAGCATCAAAATCAGACTTTTCGACATACACATTTCCATCTTGCCTATCTTTTGCGTCTTTGTTGCAATGAATATGTGAAAATTCTTTAAGAATTGTCGTTTCGCTCATCTTGTTCTTCTAATTTATATATTTTTTTATAATCATCCTTTAAAAAATCCGTTTCTATCTCATATCTAAATTTTGTGTCTTCAACATAATCAGAATTAACCTCTAACTCTTCATTGGAAAAAGCCATTTTAATCTCTTCTTTTTTGATAAATCCAGCACCCAAAATCAACCTTATCTTCTCAAAATCATCATAAAAATACTCCTGTAAAAGTGGGATTATTTTATTTTTAAACACTTCATCAAGTTCTTGCTTATTTTTTACATCCATAAAATATGCATGTCCTATGGTGTGGTCTTTATCGTAAAGATACTCTATTTTGTCGTTTATAGCCTCTAATAATTGCTGTAAATTAATCCCATCAACATCATTACTTAATTCATTACAATTGGGCAACATTTCTTTAAAATGAAATCTCCTCCTCAAAGCCGTATCCATCAAAGCTATGCTTCTATCAGCTGTATTCATGGTACCTAAGATATAAAGATTTTTTGGCACTCCAAAATTCTCTTTGCTATAAGGCAAAATGGTTTGCAATTCTTCAGTTTCTCCTAGTCGTTTACTTTCTTCAATAAGCGTGATAAGTTCGCCAAAGATTTTTGAGATATTTCCTCGATTTATTTCGTCGATTATGAGGACAAAGTTTTTAGGATTTTCGTTATTTTTTCTTTCCTTTTGAAATGTTTGAAGATAATCTAAAACCACATTTTTTTGCTCTTCTTCGTTTAGATTTTCAATATTATTTTCTTCATATTCTTCTGCTTGTAAGTTGTCATGAATATAATTTAACACTGCCCAATAAGCCGAAGCTTCACAACCCCCAATAATCTCTCTTATTTCATCATTTATATTTGAAATTGCATCAAATTTTTCTTTTGTGTCAAAATGATTAAATAAATTTTTTAGTCTATTTTTTGAAACCAAATGCCTTCTAGCTCCAGAAGTATATTTCAAATTTATATTATCATTTTTCGTTATTTTAAAAGATGAAATACTTCCATTTAATTTTAGCTTCAAAGATTTTATTTGTGCATTATTTATTTTTTCTACCAATTCCTTATAGGCTTCATCAAAGCTCAGAGATTTAATACTTTTACTAGTAAGTTTTATGTTTGATTTTATGGCTTCATATGCAATTTGCTTAAAAATTCCATCTTCTAAAACATACGATATTTTGCCATTTTCAGTATTGGCTCGTATCCCCTCCACAAACTCCTCATATCCAAAGCTTTGATGAAAGGTTACAAATCTTATCTGCCCTTTGTTTTTATATTCATCAAATAATTCTTTCAGCTCATCTCTAGTTTTATCTGCAATATCTTCGCCCAATATCTCTAAAGCCAAATTTATCGTATGATAAGTTTTGCCAGTCCCTGGAGGCCCAAAAAGGATTTGGTTTAGGGGTTGATTTTTATTCATAGCACTCTCCATTTTGTTTGTTTTAAATTTATCTTCTAAATCCAATTCTTCAACAACATATTCATAAATATCTGATAATTTTTTTTTACTTAAATAATAATGTGGCTGAGCTGTCTTTAAGCCAAGTTCTTTAAGTTTTTTAAGCGTAAATTTTTGTTTGATTTGTTCATCAAAATCTTCTATTAGCTTAAGTTTATACAACTTTTCCTTTTTATTTTTACTTACCATTTCACATACTTGTGCCAAACAATCATATCTTTCAGCGGGTTTTGCGATATAAATTAATACGAGTTCGCCTTTATTAAGGTTTAAGATAGTATGCCATTGAACAAAGTGATCTTCTTTGAATTTTGCTATATCATATATGCTTTCATTATTATTTAGAACAGCTATTCTTTTCATTGCAAATTATCCTTTATATTGCTTTGCGATTTCTTATTTTTTTTCAAATCTATTCTCAAATATTTTAAACTTTTAAAAGTTATTATACCACATGTAACTATAAGTTTTTATTTACAATAATACTTCAAGCTCTCAACCTAGCCTCTGAAAGCTTAACTGCTTCTTTTTCTATCATGTTCCCGTCTCCACCAAACACAAAAACTTCGCCCCTTAGGTGTACTTGATAGTCCGCTATCTTGCCCCAAATTCCCAAATTACCCCTTGTTTCACTAAAATGTTCTTTTATGTATTCTGATATAATTTTTAAAATCTCTTCTTTGCGTTTAAAATATAAATTCTCATCCTCACTTAGAGAAAATCTTCTATGCTGCTCAGCCAAAGCTAATACATGTATAGGTTCACTGATTCTTTTAAAGTTTGTATTCACAAACACATAACTACCCTTAAAACTATCGGCTTCTTTTTTGTATCTTTCATAATATTTTATGGTTTTTAAAATTTCATCATCGGTAAAATCTAGCTCTTTTGCCAACCTTACAAAAAAGTCTTTAGCACTATAAACATAGTCATAATTTCCATTTTTTAACCATTTCAAGATAGATTTTGAATTTAAAAACTTATCAAGGGTTTTTCTAAAATTTCTTTCATTTTTGTAACCCATTTTTGATGATAAGTTTTTCAAATTAAGCCCTTGCTTTTTCTTAGCAATATCTTCTAAGCTTAGCATTTGTGCCTCCTTAATATTTAGATAAGAAATTATATCTACAAAATAAGACTTATTTATGTCGCTTTGAAAAATTAATTTATATGCAAAAAAAAGACATATATATGACGTAAAATTGTGTATAAAATTTTTAAGGAGAAGAAAATGTCATACAGACCAAAAACAAAAAAGGAATTGCAAAATTTAGTCAAAGATGAAAATGTAAAACTTGGGGACATTGATGTTTCGCTTATTGAAGATATGTGCGAATTGTTTAAATATTTTGACAGAGTTGATTTTAGCGGAATTAACAAATGGGATGTAAGTAAAGTTACAAATATGGCACATATGTTTTATGAATGTCCAGACTTTAATGAGCCACTAAACGACTGGAATGTTTCTTTAGTTGAAGATATGGAAGCTATGTTTTATGCTTGCAAAAATTTTAATCAAGCACTTGATAATTGGGATATCAAATCACTTAAACATTCTTCACATATGTTTGCAAATTGTGAAAAGTTTAATCAAAATATAAATAGTTGGGACACAAGCAATGTTTTATGTGCAAGTTTTATGTTTAAAAATTGTTATAATTTTAATCAGCCTTTAAATTCTTGGAATATTTCTAATGCATTTAGAATGTTTAGAATGTTTTTTAATTGTAGAAATTTCAATCAAGACCTTAGCAGCTGGAACATAAATCAAAATGTAAATACCAAACAGATGTTCGACGGTTGCGATAAATTACAACAAAAATTTATTCCAAAATGATATATTTTAGCTACTAAAATCTAATGCATTTTTAGTCGCTAAATTTCAAATACTCTTTGATATCATCTTCCACCATCCGCCCTATCCAGTCAGGCTCAAGCACCCTTAAATGTGGCATCCAGCTTTTTATAAGTGGGATTATCTCCATTTCATGGGTTATACTAACTGCAAGCTCAGCACTTCCATCACTCAGGGGTTCTAGTTTTTGGGTCTTTGAGATGGGCTGACGCTGGAAATATTTAACAATCCCTCTTGCTACAAAAAGTCGAACTTCAAAAGGTTCAGATGTGGCATCAAACCATATATTTATGGCATTTTCTAATAAATTTTTTATGTTTTTTGAAATCCTAAAACTTTCACTTTTTAAAGCCACTTTTGAGATACTTTTTAGGTGGTATTTTTTTATTTTATCATTGTGAAGACCTATTAGATACCAAAAACCTTGGTCGTTTAAAATTTTTAAGGGTTTGCATGTGAGTTTTAGGCTTTGAACATCTAATTTATAAGCAAAATCTATAATTTTTCTTTTTTTTATGGCATTTTTAAGCAAAGATACAACTTCAAAGTGTGAGCTTATGTCTTCCAAGAAAAGCTTGGTGTAAAAGGTATTGTTTTGGGTAATTTTAGCATAGCTTAATATCTTTTTTGCCCTTGCTTGAAAAACCTTATCTTGGGCATCTATAAAACTTTCAAGTATCTCAAAAACTTTTAAATCATCATCACTAAAGTTCTTTTTTTCTAAGCTCAAGCCACCATTTTTTCTTTTTAAGTCAAAAATTTGACGAATTTTTTCAAAATCCCTTTGTAAAGTCCTATTTGTTACATCAAATTCTCTAGATAAGGATGAGGGCTTCAAAACTTCACCCTCACACAACCTTTTAACTAACTTTAAAATCCTTAAAGTCATATCGGAAGTATTTTGTTTGTATGTCATTTTGAATCCTTCTGTGTGCCACTATCAATCAAGCATTTCCCTAACGGATTTTTTATAATTTTGCCTTGTTTGGTCTGAAAGTTTATGGAAATTGACCTTTATAGAATTATTTGTTTGGCTTTTAAGTTCAATTTTATAATCCTCGATATTTTGTATTATCTGCTTTTTGAGTGTTTCCCTGTTTAGGGCTTCATCTGCTTTGTTTACAGCCACATCAATGCCCACATAGGTTATAACAGCACCAACAACTGCGCCAACGGGAGAACAGATCCACGCAAGGGGTCCACAGATGGAGCCAGTAACTGCACCAGCTTCTGCTCCTGTGATGGCTCCTGCTATCTTGGTGCTAGTTTTTACTGCCATTTTAAGAGCACCTTTTGTTACTATAACAGGCACCATCTTTTTTAGCAAAATAGCCGCCGACATGGCAGATAAGGAATAAAGACTAGCGGTTATGCCCTTTATTTTGAACTTTTTTTGCACATCCTTTTCTATGTTGGAAATTAAATCTTTATATAAGATCTTGTCAGCTCCCTTGGTGGCTTCTTTTCCTATGAAATTAAAATGCTCTTTTGCTTGTTTGGAGTATTGGTTTTGGATATTTGTCATAACAAGTGATAATTTTGTAGAAAAATCTTCTCCAAGTAGCATTTTCATGTAATCATCGGATTTTTCATCTAGTATCTTATCCCTTAAAGCTATGCCTAATTCTGCATAATTTCCTATGAATGAGTAGTGAAAATCCAAAAAATCATCCACATTTTTATTGATAATATCATCAAACAAATCATCTATTTGTTTGTCTGAAAATTTGCTTATTTTATTTATGCTGAGGTTTTGATCTTCTAAAATTTTTGCCTCCCCTTGTTTTAGATTTTTTACTATAACACTCTCAAGTATAGATGCTTTAGGCTTAGACTCCTCATGGGACGGATAGAAATAAACTATCATTGTTGCTATAAATTGCAGACTTAGTAAGATTATGATGGTTCCCCAAAAATATTTTGACCAATTTCCTTGTTTGTTTTCCAAAATCAACCCCTTATTATTTTTACATGTATGAGATAAATAGTTTGGTTTATAAGAGCATTAATCCCCAACACACTCAAGGCATTTTTAATGATAAATAATATCCAAAAAAATTCACTCATACTCTTGCCCAAAACATCCCCCGTTACATAATTTTTCATAACAAACCATACAAAGGCATTAAATTCCGATTGTAATCGCAAAATATAATCTATCAAAAAACAATCAGACGAAAAGATATTTGTTGCCCTATACATACTCTCTTTTAGTGTAGGGCTTAAATATTCTGGCTCATAGCTATTTAAGAAAAAATAAGCGTAAATAACAAATAAAATCATAGCCGAAATAATCGATGTTATATCCTTTGCATAAATATATAAAAACCTCTCATCTATCACTTTTCCCAAAAAAAGAATGAAAACTTTATATAAAATAAAGACAAAGATAAAAAAAGCACCCAAAACCATATACATTTTTGTATCAAAATTTATTAGCTCATACGCGATAAAACCCGTATATGTAATGGATAGTGCCACATAAAAGATAGAAATGGCAAAAGCAGACATAAAGATCTTTGAAATCAAGGTATCATTTTTTAGATAACACTCCCTAAAGCATTCTTTTTTCTTCTTAGCTTTTTGGATATAGCCATAAGAGAGTATAAAAATCATGGCAAAAATAGATGCAAGGCTAAGACAAGATGTATAAAATACAAGCCAATTTGCAATCATAAGCAATAATGCGAAAAAAGAAGCTAGGAATTGTTTTATATTTGTATTCATTTTTTGATTATAACAAAAATTATCATACTTATGGTAAAATTTTTAAAATTTAAAGGAAAACATCGTGAAAAGATTGAACAAAATAGAAAAACTTCTACTCACATGCGAAGAGGATTCAAAGAGGCTTGAAAAAATCATTAAAGAGATAAAAAAGATTGAGAAAAAACGCAAAAGGCTAGAAGATTATTACAATAAAAGCTACCTAAAAGACATGGAAAATAAAAAATATGCCAAAAAATCTTATAAGATTTTAGATCAAGATAGTATTTGGAATGTTTTAAATGATGACTATATGAACAAAATCAAGCTTTTGAAGTTTTTGGTAAAGACCATTTAGCAAAGCCCATAAGCTATTTGACCTATACAGATTCCGCCGTCATTTGGACTTATGGTTTGGGGGAAAATGATGGTTTTTTTTGATTGATTGTTTAAGATTTTAAGTAAGGTTTTATTTTGAAACACTCCTCCGCTTAGAACCAAAGGCAAATCATAAAGAGAACTTACATGTAAGATTGTTTTTGCAAGGGTGTTTAAAAATTTTGAGGTAACTAGGCTAGGATTTTGCCTCTCTTGAAGGATTTGCAAAAGCATTTTATCGTAGCTTATAACTCCATCTCGGACTTCAAAATCATAAGTTTGAGTAATATTTTCATCATATAAACTCTCAAGCAATAATCCACTTTGACCATCATAGCTAACCTCTTTTAAGCCGCAAGCAAGATAACAAACAGCATCAAACAATCTCCCAACCGAAGAGCATTTTGGGGAGTTTATACCCTTTTCATGAACTTGACGTAAAAACTCCAACTCCTTAAACTCTTCCAATTCAACGCCCAAGTCCAAAAGCATAGAATAGGCTATTCGATTTATATTTTTAATACTTTTTTCGCCACCTAAAAGCTTAAAAGGTTTAAAATGTGCCACCCTTTCAAACTCTCTACCCTCGCAGATTAAAAACTCTCCTCCCCAAATGCTTCCATCTTCCCCATAGCCAGAACCATCCCATGAGATACCTAAAACCTTTGTTTTTAGGGACATTTTTCTATCGACTAAAGTACTTAAAATATGGGCGTGATGATGATAAACTTCAAGTCTTGGTATATTTTGAGATTTTGCCCATTTTGTGGTAGCGTAATTTGGATGCTTATCATGGATGATTTTATCAAACTTTATATCATAAAATCGCTGAAAATCCTCCATGGTTTTTGTAAAAAGCCCATACGCTTTTATATTGTCCATATCTCCTAAATATGGGCTTAAAATCAACTTTTTTTGAAAATAAAAAGCAATGGCATTTTTTTGCTGTCCCCCAAGGGCGAGGATATTTTCCTTACAATCAAGATCAAGGGGGATATTTAAAGGAGCTATGGCTCTACTTACCCTTAAATATATCTTTTTTTCGTCTATCATTTGCAAAACGCTATCATCGCAAGGATGTAAAATATTCCTATCATAATCCAAAATCCCCCCTAATAAATCCCCAAACTTATCGTCCAAATCTTCTTTTTTTGTAATGATAGGCTCACCCTTTAGATTTGCACTTGTGGCTACAATGGGAGCTTTTAGAAAATCAAACAATATCACATGCAAAGGGGTATTTGGCAAAAATATCCCCAACCTATCCGTTTGAGGAGCAACTTCTTTGCAGATGGATGAACTTTGCCTTTTGTGAAGCAAAACTATGGGTTTTTCTATACTAGTTAAGGCATTTTTTTCGTCATTACAAATGTTTACATGTAAAAGAGCTTGATCTAGATTTTCGCACATGATAGCAAAGGGTTTATGGGGACGGGCTTTAAACTCTCTTAATCTTCGTATGGGCTCGGGATTTGTTGCATCGCAAACTAGATGAAAGCCCCCTACCCCTTTGATGGCTACTATTTTACCCTCATTTATCAATTTGGCTATTTTTTCTATGCCCTCATCCCCTTGTATGGAGCAGCTTTGAGAGAAAAAGCTTAACCTCACACCGCAGTTATGGCAACTTATGGGTTGGGCATGATAGCGGCGATCTGTGGGGTTTTCGTACTCTTTTTTGCATTCATCACACATGGTAAATTTTGCCATAGAAGTATAGGGTCTATCGTAGGGAATATCTTTGATGATAGAATACCTAGGGCCGCAATTTGTGCAGTTTATGAAGGGGTATTTGTAGCGACGATTTGTTTTGTCTCTTAGCTCATGCAAACATTCATCGCAAACTGCCATATCGGGTATAACGGGGCTAATTTTGCTTGTATTGTCTTCGCTTTTTAGTATGAGAAATTTTGTTTCATCTTTTAGATCTATATGGGTTTTTGTTAGGGTGTCTATTCTAGCAAGTGGGGGCAAGGAATATTTAAGCGCATCTAGAAAATTTTCCAAATTTTCCTCGCTTCCTTGGATTTGGATTTCAACCCCACTTGAATTATTTAAAACAAAGCCAATCAAAGAGCATTTTAGGGCCTCATTGTAGATGAAGGGGCGAAAACCAACCCCTTGAACAAGACCGCTAATGCTTAGTTTAAGGCGTTTCATTTACTCTATGCTAAAGGCTTTATTGATAAAAATTTTGTGATTTGGTTGTATATTTTTCGCCGCTGTTTCAAGGAGCCTTTTGTATGTAAAAAGTTCCCCACAAAGGCTAACATTGTCCAGTTCAAACTCTTTTGCAAGTAAATCCGCCGTATCGGAGATAAAATATGCAATACTTTCTAAATACCCATAACTTAGAGTTTGAGGCTCAACCCCAGCTAAGCGAAAACTAAGTCCACTTTGGATAAACCTAGCCACATTAATAGAACTTGGAAATTTTTCACCTCCAGGCTTTACATCTAGTCTCGCACCCTTTGTTCCTGAGAAATTTTTTGCATGTTTTAGTAAATTTTCCGCCCCATTTTTTAGATCTTCGCCGTATCCTAAAAGCACTCCAGCAAAACCTAATAAAGTATAGAAATTATTTGGTAAATCTTTTGGGATTTTAAGATTTAAAGCCTTATCAAATAAATCCTTATGGAATTTTTTGTAATTTTCTATGAGTTTTTTGCCATTTTCATCTTTTTTGATAATCTCAAAAATTTCCTCAAAGGAGTTTGGAATTTGCACATTTACAAGCTCTATCAAACCATTTTTTTTATCGTAACTCATCACAAAACCATCATGTTTTTTACTTAGAAAAAAGGATAAATTTTTATTTTCAAAAAGATTATATTCGTAGATCACACTTGTAAATCTCTCATGGGCTTTTTGTTCAAAATGGGGAAGTTTTAGGTCTTTATTGTAGTCATTTTGACCAATCTGAACAAAGGCGTTATTTTCTAGAACATTTATATCCAGACTCTTTGCTTCTCCATCTCGCTTTTCAAGTAAATCCCCGCTACTTGCAAGCTCCCCATCGCATAAAAAGATAAATTTCTCCCCACTTTCAAACAATTTCCTACAAAGCAGATAAAGAAGTAGGCTATCGCACATTTTAACGCGCACAAAATCATCTGGTAGGATATTTTTATTTTTATAGATTAGATTGACTTTTAGATCAATGGTTGGTTTTTCAAGGGTGGCTAAAGCAGATATTTCATTCTCAGATGCAACAACCATCCTAGGAAGTAAAGATAAGTCCGTTGGCATAATCTTATACGAATTTTTCTTTAAGATGTTACTAAACTCTTTTTTTACTATTCCAAGGCTTTTTATTCCCTCGCGGGTGCTTACGCGTAAGATCTTGCCCTCTTTTAAAAGTTTTATCTTTACATCTATTTCTTTAGATAAATTTTCAACTCCCTTTGCCACATCGGCATCTAAAGCTGTGTTTAGGTAATTCTTACCATCCGCATCTAAAAACTCTTTTAGCTCAAGCTGGGAAAAAGGAGGATTAAGCATAAGTTTTTTAAGATCTTCTTGCTCTGGCATATCTTCAACCACATCAGCTTTTACAAAGGTATAAAAAAGTGAAAGGGGTAAAAGCTTTGAAAATTCATTTGAAAAGTCTTCAATTTTCTTTTCTTCGCCTTTTATATACAAACTTACTTCTTTTTTATTTGCTGAAATTACGCCTTTTGCATTTATTTTACATAAAATTTTATGTAAAATATTTTCCAATACTCCATTATCATAAACTTGAATAAAATCAAATCTTAAAATCATTCATAAACACCTTGGCAGGCCCTGTTTGCAACCTCTTGTATATCAAGCTCTTTGTTTTTCTTACTCTTAAAACCTAAACTTTCCAGATGTTCTAGTGCTATTTTTTCCATCAAAAGCGAACCTTTTTTGACCGCTTCGGTAAGATCTAAAGTGGTAGGTCCTACTACTTCAGGGATAATGCCGATTATTTTGGTTCTTGGTCTATCTCCAACCATATCCATCATGGTTAGGGTCTGAAGCATTTCAACCTCATGGGCACTTCCTTGCCAAGATACGCTATCAGGAACATTCTCAAAATCAAAAAAATACACATCCCCTATCTTACCATCACTCGCATCAACGCAGTCTAAGATCAAAATATAATCATAATCAGCCATAACAGGGATTAGCCTCTGGGCTAGAGTTCCCCCATCGATAAAATCTAAGATGTGATCCTTGCTGGAAAATGAATATTTTTCTTCCAATAAATGGCAAAGATGTACCCCGACCCCCTCATCGGAGAACATCACATTGCCAATGCCCAATACAAGAACTTTCATTAGGCTTTTTTGTGGTGTGTTTTACTAAATTTATAACCACTTACGATAGCGTCTATTGCCCCCTCACGGCTCATGATGGAATTAAATATCGCCATATAAATATGAACTGGAACAAAGATGAGTATGCCCCACATGGCTATATGATGGATCTGCCTAACACTAGCAAGTCCGCCCATCATGACTTCAAAAGGTCTCATAAATTCATACATAAATCCGCCTAATCCATTATGATAAACATGTACATATAAAACCATACCCGTTATACATACTAAAAATACCATAAGGTATAAACCCACATAGGCTATAAATTGTATGGGATTGTAAGCACCTCTAAGTTCAGGATGCTCTCCTAAAAACAGGTAATACTTTATTTGCTTGTACCAAACAACTGGATTTAATACATCAAGCAGGGCAACCCTTTCTTTTCTAGATTCTTTATCTATCAAGAACAAATATCCCTTAAAAAGGGTTACAGCAATTAGCACAAAACCAAATATCTCATGCCACATTCTAAACTTAGCATTTAAAAATATCACTGGCTCATCACTAGATGCAGGAGTAACGAATACATAAGCTAGGTAAAAACCTGTTATCGTAAGGGCAAAGATGGAAATAGCCCTTATCCAGTGGGTCCATCTAGTGCCTAAAGAAAACTCATATTCTATTCTTCTTCTACTTTTCATAATTTCTCCTTTAGCAAGCTGTATTCATCTTGTATTCGCTTAACTTATTTCCTTTTGTATCCATTACATGTACAGCACAAGCAATACATGGATCATAAGAGTGAATAACCCTAACAATCTCTAAAGGTTGTTTTAAATCAGCAATTTTAAGCCCAATCAAACTTTGCTCATAGGAGCCATGTACACCTTTAGCATCCTTTGGAGAGGCATTCCAAGTTGATGGAACAACAGCCTGATAATTTTCAATCACACCATCCTTAATCCTAACCCAGTGGGATAAAACTCCCCTAGGAACATTGCCTATATAACGACCTTTATATTCTTTATCCTTATCTATTTTATAAGTAGTATAGGTGCTTTGGTCAACTTTTAGGTTTGCAACAAGGTTATTTACAACTTCAAGGGCATTATCAGATATGATCTTAGCCTCAAGCATCCTACAAGCAGTTCTTCCCAAAGTCGATAACACCGCGCCCACAGGAAGCCCTGTATCTTTTAAGAACTTATCAACTACCTTAGTAACCCTCTTGTTTCCCTTTGCATAGTTTACAACGATGTTTGCCAATGGTCCAACTTGAACAGCTTTTCCATCATATCTTGGAGCCTTTATCCATGAATATTTTCCGCTATCATCCAAGATGGCACTTTTTTCCATTTCACCCTTACCATTTAGGGTTTCTTCTTCTTTTAGACCTGTATATTTTGGATTTGTCTTTCCATCATAAGGATGTAATGGCTCGTCATCTTCATACCATGAATGGGTTGCTTCCTCGGTTATCTTAGTCTCATCAACTTCAAAAACTTTGGAAATGTCTCCATTTAAAACAACTCCACTATCAAATAGATATTCATTAGCACTAATTGGAAATTCTTTATAGGTAAATAAATTCGCCGCACCCACATCATTTAGCACACTGCCCTCACCCTTATAAGCACCAGCAGCCATAACGATATCGGGATAATAAGCACGATTGATAAAATCAGCAACCTCTTTAATCTTAAAGATATATTCACCAAGTCTTGCTGGATCAAGCAAATCCATAACGCAAGTAACTCCGCCAACACTTAGGCTTTGAGGGTGAGGTTGTTTACCGCCAAAAATCGCCATAGCCTGAGCTGCTACACGCTGAATCCTCAAACATTCAAGATAGTGGGAAAGTGCGATTAGGTTTTGCTCGGGTGTAAAATGGTAAGTTGGATTTCCCCAGTAAGCATTGGCAAATGGCCCAAGGTGTCCTTTTTTGACAAATCCAGCAACCCTTTCTTGAACCGCTTTTAAATGATCTTCACCAGTTGCCATTGGGCTATCGGTATATTTGAAAGCTTCTTTGCTAGCCTTTGCAGGATCAGCACTCAAAGCTGAGACCACATCAACCCAGTCTAATCCATGGAGTTGATAAAAATGAACAGGATGGTCATGCATAAAAAGAGCCACATTCATCAGGGTTCTTGTAAGTTTTGCATTTAGCGGTGGATCTATGCCTAAGGCATTCTCAACAGCCATGATTCCAGCCTTATAGTGAGAATAGGTACAAACCCCACAAATTCTTTGGGTAAAAAAGCCAGCATCCCTTGGGTCTCTTCCTTTTAAAATGGTTTCAAGACCTCTCCAAAGGGTGGCTGAAACAAAGGCGTCTTTTACCACATTGTTTTCATCCACAACCACCTCGGCTCTTAGATGCCCCTCAATTCTCGTTATCGGATCAACTACTATTCTTTTACTCATCTTCTACTCCTCATCTTTTGGCTTTTTAAATGCGGCTATACTAGCATGGGCTGCTACGGCAACTCCAGTGGCTGCAAGTACAGCAATTCCAACCGTATCGGCAGTTTTATCTGCACCAAAGCCATCCATGGCAGTTTCAAACAATCTATCGCCCACAGGCTCTTCAAATGGCCCCATCTTATCCCAAAAATCTGGTTCACTACATCCTATACAACCATGTCCAGCTTGGATTGGCCATGATGTGTGTTGATTAAATCTTTCACGGGAGCAGTTATTGAAGGTATAAGGACCCTTACATCCTACCTTATATAGACAAAAACCTTGTTTTGCGTATTCGTCTCCATATTCTTGTACAAATTCTCCCGCATCAAAATGCCCACGTCTTTCGCATAGGTCATGGATTCTTAACCCATAAGCCCATTTTGGACGATTATAAGCATCTAGGGCAGGAAGCGTGCCAAAGAGTATGAAATTAAGCACATTACCAACTATATTTACTTCACTTGGAGGACAACCTGGAACATTTATAACAGGTTTACTGGTTATGGCACTAAGTGGTTTTGCATTGGTTGGATTTGGTGCAGCTGCTTGAACTCCACCAAAGCTAGAACAGGTTCCGATTGCAAAGATAGCCATGGCATCTTCGGCTGCCCTTTTGGCATTGTGCTCTCCTTTGTGTCCATGGGCTCCTATGGTTAGGTAAAAATCGCTCTGACCTGCAGGAATACCACCCTCAACCATTAGGATGTATTTTCCTTTATATTTTTTTATGGCATCTTCCATGTTTTCTTCCGCTTGCCAACCAGCTGCTGCCATAACAGTTTCATGGTATTCAAGGGAAATATAGTCAAATATCAGTGTCGCAATATCTGGCGTTGAAGTTCTTAGCAAACTCTCACTACAACCCGTACATTCTGCCATGTGAAGCCAAACAACAGGGATCCTATCGGTTAGTTCAGCCGCCTTTGCCATGAGTGGTGTGAAAGTTGGAGGCAAGGAAAGCATGGCTGTCATACCAGCAACCCACTTCATAAAATCACGACGACTTATGCCGTTTTCACTCAAAAGAGATTTAATACTTTTATTCTCATTGATTTTTGGAAACTTGGAAATCTCTTCAAGTCTCCTAGAAACATCTTCATACATCTTAGCATGTTCCATTATCACTCCTTTTATAGATATTGTAGAAGAATAGTATTTTTCGTATCAAAATGTAGTTAAAGTTGATAAAATAATATATTTATTTGAAATTATGTAACAAATGGTTACATATATATAGGACAATTTTAGTATTTTTTTAAAGATAATTTAAAGATAATGGATGTTTTTTTATAATTATTATTAGATTTTTTACATCAGTTTTGAGACTCTAGAAAGCTAAAAATACATAAAAATTAACGATCTTTATAAAAAAAATAAAAGATATTATCGTCATTTTAAACTAGATCTAAAAAATATATGTTTTTAATATTAATATTTATTAAAATTAATAATTTTCAAAGGATTATATAAAAATCTTTTTAGCCCAGTAGAGCTAAAAAGATTTTTTAATTAAGCTTTTCTTTGTTTTTTTCTTGATTTTCTTTTTGCAAGCTCTTGCATATCTTCTGTGGTATCAGCCTCATCCATGATCTCAACTCCCAAAATAGTCTCGATACAATCTTCTAAGGTTACAATTCCCTCGGTTTGGTCATAACTATCGGTTACCACAAACATATGTTCTCGTTTTTTTATAAACATATCAAGGGCATAAGAGACTGGAATATTTTCGTGGATTGAAAAAATTGGCTGCATTAAATCAGATATTTTTAGATCTTTGCCATTGGTAATAGCACTATAAAAAACCTGTTTACTCCTAACAACACCCACAATATTATCAATGCTTCCCTCATAGATCGGAATTCGAGAAAATTTCTGAATACCAGGTCTTTCTATGATGTCTTTTAGTAAAGTCTCTTTTTCAAGGGCAAAAACTACACTTCTAGGGGTCAAAATATCACCAACTTTACTTTTGCTAAGCCTTAAAGTGTTTTCTATAATGTCCGATTCTTTTTCATCTATAATCCCAACATTTTCCCCTAGGAGAGTGTTTTCAAGAATTTCTTCCCTAGTTATAGCCTCACCCTTTTTCTTGCCAGATATCTTTTTGGTTACAAAGATAGAAACTATCACTAGTGGATAGGTAATAAAAATAAAAAATCTTATGATATGAGTCGCTATAGGAGCTAATTCTTTCCAATACACAGCACCTATGGTTTTTGGGATAATTTCAGAGAAAAAAAGTATCATCAAGGTTAGGATTGCTGAGACATAAAACATATATTCAAGGCCAAAAATCTGCGCCGCTTCAGCACCAACACCCGCAGCTCCGATAGTATTTGCAATAGTGTTTAGTATGAGAATGGATGAAAGGGATATATTTATCTCTTTTTTAAGCTTTTCTAAAGCCTCACCCGTTGATGGGGACTTTTTCTTTAAAACTTGGATATAAGCCATGTTTGATGAGAGTAAAATAGACTCCAAAATCGAGCATAAAAACGACACTCCAACCGCCAATACAGCATAAATGATAAGTAGTGTCATATGATTTTCCTTGACGCGGTACTCTTATGGGCAAAGTACCGCTTAATCGATGAAGGTTTAGACATAGTAGTGTTTTAAAAACTCCTTATTTGTGTTTATTATGTTTTTTTCATTTAAATTTTTGATGATTTGTTCATCGCATTTCACATCTTCGGGCCACTCTCGCTTAAAACCATCAAGTTTACTTTTATTTGTGGCATCTACGATAACAAAATCATCCTTTATAAAAATATCCCTTTTTGCGTCGATATTGTTCGCAATCCTCCAAACCAACATGTAAGGATTTTTCACATCATTTTCTTTTTCATCCACAAAAATTAATATTTTTATATATTTTTCTAGATCTAGCAAGCTTTCAAAAACTTCTTTCAAACAACGCTTTTTATCCACGCTAAGTACGCAAATTGGGCTTTTTGTGGAGGTAAAATATTGTTCAATATTTACAGCTTCTGGAACTAGAAGCGATATTTTACCATAAAGTTCTTTATTTTGTATGATATTTTTGAAATTTTTTATTTCTTCGCCCGTACAATCTATACCAAGCTTACCGCCAAAACAAGCATTTGGAGAAGCGTGGTCGAGTGCATCGCATACCCCTTCGCTTATAAGCATATTTTTTGTATCAAAGCGGTTTAAGATATACTCTCCCAAAGCTTGAAAATTATTTAGATCTGGTGCATTTTCACCTACAAAAATAGCATGTTTTACAAAGCTCATCTGTCCTACCCCCCAAAATGCGTGCATACATTGCTTCGCATGGGCAGGATAGAGGGTTTTAAGTTTGGCTAAGATTAGGTTATGAAAAACCCCATTTTCAGGCATGTGATAGTCTATGAGTTCAGGGGTTGTAGTTTTAAGAAGTGGCAAAAATATCCTCTCGGTTGCAAAACCCATATATTTATCTTCCAAAGGTGGTTTGCCAACAACCGTAGCTGCAAAAATAGGTTCACTTTTGCTAGTAATCGCCGTAACATCAAGGACAGGATAAGGTTCTTTTAAGGTATAATAACCCGTATGGTCGCCAAAAGGTCCCTCGATTTTGCTTTTGCTCGTATCCACAAAGCCCTCAATGACAAAATCAGCATCTTCAGGCACATAAATATCATTGGTTAAACTCTTAACAAGCCCTGCATTTTTACCACGAATTAACCCATAAAGCAGCAATTCAAACACCCCATTTGGCATGGGAGCTTGTCCACACCAAATATAAAGTGGATCACCTCCGATGGCTATGGAGACGGGCATTTTAATGCCAGCATTTTTGTATTCATGGAAAAAATTTGCCCCATCTTTATGGATTTGCCAATGCATTCCTAGGGTTTTATCATCATACACTTGAAGCCTATACATTCCAACATTATGTTTGCTTCCATCTAAACTTTGGGTATAAACCTGCCCCATAGTGATAAAAGCTCCCCCATCATCACTCCAAGTTTTAAGCACAGGCAAGTTATTTAGATCTATTTGCTCTTGAACTACCTTTTGGCACCTTCCCCTTGTTTTTAGGCGTTTTGGGAAGATATTTTTTAGTTTAAAAAGTTCGCTAAAAAGGTTTATTTTCGCACCAAATCCCTCTGGTGGCTTCATATGCAAAAGGTTTTCGATTTGATCTGCTATCTCATCTGGCTCTTTTCCAAAGATCAATCTTGTAGCCTCAAAGGAGCCAAAAATATTCATAAGTACAGGTGTATCAAACTTTTTATTTAGTCTTTTTGAGATGGGACGCTTAAATAAAATCGCCTTAGAATTTGGCTGTTTTACCTCCACATAAGCCACATGGGGGATTTCTAGATCAATATCAAGTTCATCCTCAATAACCCTTAAAAGCCCATTTTTTTCTAATAATTTTATATAATCCATTTTTTACTCAAATATCACATTCATAGCCATATCATAGGCTTTTTCTAAGATTTTTTTGGCACCCTTTTGTATCATTTTAGTAGCTAAAATCTCACCTATACTTTCAAATTCATCTTTTTTACAACTAATCTCTTCTTTTAAAATTTCAGAAGCATCTGGCATTCCAACTATGGCTTTTACATGCAAATTTTCATCTCTCAAAACCGCACTTACGCCAATAGGAACTTGACATCCACCCTCCAAAATCCTTACAAAATCCCTCTCAACTCTGGTTTCTATCTGGGATTTTTCATCATTTAAAAAGCTTAACATTTGCAAAATTTTAGGCTCATCCTTGCATTCAATGCCTAAAACTGCCTGTCCCATGGCAGGTATCATTGCATCTAATGGATAGGCAAAATTTACTTCATTTTGTAAACCCAAACGATTTAGCCCAGCACTTGCCAAAATAATCCCATCATATTCGCCATTTTTAAGCTTTGCAATTCTTGTATTTACATTGCCACGCAGGTTTTTGATCTGCAAATCTGGACGAAGAGCCAAAATCTGCATTCGTCTGCGTAAACTAGTAGTTCCAACCACAGCCCCTTGTGGCAAATCATCCAAATTTTTATATTTTTGACTAAGTAAGCAATCCCGCCTATCCTCACGCTTTGTAACACAAGCTAGTTTTAGTCCATCTGGAAATTCAACAGGTACATCTTTTAAGCTATGAACCGCCAAATGGCTTTCTCCTTTAAGCATGGATTGTTCTAATTCTTTCGTAAAAAGCCCTTTGCCACCTATCTTTGCAAGGGGAGTATGAAGGATTTTGTCTCCCTTTGTTTTTATAATATTTAATTTTATTTTTAGGGTGGGATATTGTCTTTTTAGTAGATCTTTTATGTGCTCGCTTTGCCAAAGGGCTAGTTTGCTCCCCCTTGTGGCTATGAGTAATTCTTCCATTTTTTACCTTTTATCTTTGGTATCTGATTGCTCTATAACTTCAACATCTATGATATCATCTTGATTTTTAAAATCTTTATTATCATTTTTGCTAAATTTTGCAACAAGGGTAGCTATAAAACCAAATTGAAATAAAATACCTACAATATCCGTTAAAACTCCAGGAAATACGAGTAAAATAGAGCCTAAAACACTTAGCAAAGAAATGCTTTGGAACATCATAGGGCTTATTTTATTTTCCCTTAAAGCATTAAAACTCTCCCCCAAAGTATAATGGGAATTTGACATCAAAAAAAGCCCTAAAAAAGCGCTTAAAATTATCTCCCCAAAGGTTCCAAGTACTCCCAAAGACGAAAAAACAGGAATGCTAACAGAAATTTCTAAAAATAAATAAACTAAAAAATAAATCACTTTAAAATCTCTTTTAAAACTTTTTGAATTTCATCTTTTTTGACTATCTTTTTACTCAAGGTTTTTCTATCTACTAGTTCCACATTTCCATCCTTTAAACCTTTGCCGATGATAAGAGCATAGGGAAATCCAATCAACTCAAAATCACTCATCTTAAAGCCGAATCTTTCCTTTCTATCATCAAATATAACCTCTTTGCCCTGTTTTTTTAGATCCTCATACAAGCTTTCCCCAAGCTCTCTTTGTTCCTCATCTTTCATGTTTGAAACGATAATATCAAGGGAGAATGGGGCAGTTTGCTCATTCCAGATGCAGCCTTTCTCATCATGTCCAGCCTCGACCATAACAGCAACCAAACGGCTTACTCCAACCCCATAACATCCCATATAAAATGGTTGAGATTTTCCATTTTCATCCAAAAATGTTGCATTCATGGCTGAAGAATATTTTTGTCCTAGCTGGAAAATATGTCCTGCTTCAATGCCTTTAGCTTCACACAAGGAATCGCCACATTTTGGACAACGATCCCCCCTTTTAACCTCTATCAACGAAGCAAATCTTTCTTCTTTAAAATTTACCACACTAACCCCAACTAGATGATAATCCCTCTCATTGGCTCCGCAGATTAGATTTTTTTCATCTTTAAGTTCATCATCGATGTAAAAATCCACATCCTTAGGCAATCTCAAAGGTCCACAATATCCAGCTATAAGTCCAGTTTTTTGGATCTCTTCTTCATTAGCATCTACAAGTTCCAAAGCCCCACAAACACTCAAAGCCTTAGTTTCTTGCAAATTCTCATCCCCACGCACAAAAAATACCACGATTTTTTCTTCATCAGCGTAAATTGCCTTTTTGATAACCGCTTTTATGGTATAAAATGGGTCTATTTTGAAAAACTCGCTCACAGCGTCGATAGTGTTTGCACCAGGAGTTTTAAATTTAGCTAGATCAGCCTCGGGAGACTGCACATCTGAAGTTCTTTTTTTTCTAGTGGCAGCTTCCACATTTGCCCCATAATCGCAACTTTTGCAATAAAGTATATCATCTTCCCCGCTTTGGGCTAGTATCATAAATTCCTTACTTCCACTCCCCCCGATGGCTCCGCTATCGGCTTCGACTACACGAAAATCCAGCCCAAGACGAGTAAAAATATTCTTATAGGTTTGCTCCATGACATCAAATTCGCGAACTAGATCTTCTTGTGAACTATGGAAACTATAACCATCTTTCATGGTAAATTCACGCCCACGCAATAGCCCAAATCGTGGCCTTGCCTCATCCCTAAACTTAGTTGTGATCTGATATAGATGCAAGGGTAATTGTTTATAACTCGTGATACGATTTTTGATCATATCAACTATCACTTCTTCATGGGTTGGTCCTAAAACAAAATCGTTTTCCTTTCTATCACGAAAGCGCAGAAGCTCCTTTCCAAAAGCCTCATATCTTCCACTTTCCCTCCAAAGGGACGCTGGGGTTACAACTCCCATCTTAACTTCAATTGCTCCGCTTTTATCCATCTCTTCTTTAACTATTTTTTTGATCTTATCAAAGACTATTTTGCCAAGAGGTAAAAAGCTGTAAAGCCCGCTTCCATTTTGGCTGATAAATCCGCCCCTTGTTAAAAAAATGTGACTTGGAAGCGTGGCATCTTTGGGTGCTTCCTTGGTTGTTGGTGCGTAAAATTTTGTAAATTTCATATTTTTTTCTCCATGTTGTATTCGCATTTGTAATGATTTATGTATTTGCTGTGCTCTTCGTTGATGTCAAAAAAGTAGCTTACTGATTGGATGAGAGTATCGCATTCAGGCAGATTTGAGACATCCCTTATTTTAGCTGTTGGTTTGTGTAAGAATGAATTGAAAACTTGATTTATCATTTTTTCCACTTCTTCAAGGTTGCAATTTTTTATATATCCTTTTTTCAAAGCCTTTTGAACCTCTTTTTTAGTGCAATCCTTAACTTGAAGTCTAATTTGCTTGATAACTGGCTCAATGGCCAAGCTTTGGAGCCATTTGTAAAACTCGATAGTTTCTTCTCGTACTATTTTGTAAGCGATTCCGGCTTGCTCTTCCCTTAGGGCCATATTTTTCATGACAATTTCTTGCAAATCATCAACAGCATAAACATGTAAATTATAAGATGAATTAAGATCTATATCGCGAGGCACGGCTATGTCAAAAAAATACCTTTCAAAATCTCGCATTTTTAACATGCTTTCTTTTATGACCGCCCCGCTTGCACTTGTGGCTGAAAAGATTAATCTATATCGGTTGATGTATTCTTCAAGTTTTACTATGCTCTCTCCACTTGCAAGTTTGCCCAAACTTCTAGCTAATTCTAAGGCTTTTATCTCGTTTCGGCTTAGGATTATGGTATTTACTTCATTGGCAACTAGATGCTTTGCAACTAGGGTTGCCATCTCCCCTGCCCCAACAACCACAGCACTCATTCCCCCAAGATTTCCAAACATTTCCTTTGCCTTAGCCACCGCCACAGATGCAACTGAAATGGGGCTTTTTGAAATATCGGTACTCTCCCTTATCCTACCACCGCACCTAAAGGCACGATGAACCAAGCGGGAGAGTTTTTGGGAGCAATACCCTTGCTCATAGGCAAATTTATAGGCATCTTTAAGCTGTCCTGCTATCTGAGTTTCTCCCACAACTAAGCTATCAAGAGAGGAAACCACTGCAAAAAGATGGTGAACTGCTCCACTATCTTCGTAAACATCCACCCTTTTTTCAAGCTCATCCTTGGCAACTTCTGAAATCATGGAAAGCTGGCTTAGGATGTATTGGAGGGGTTTTTCCACTTGACTTACACTTGTGATGATCTCCACCCTATTGCATGTTGAAAGAACTATGGCTTCATTGATGTAGTGGTGGGAGCAGATTTTATCTAAAATATTTTTTAAAGAATTTATACTTCCAAATGATAACTTCTCCCTTACCTCTATGCTTGTATTTTTATGGGTAAAGCTAAGGGTAAGGTAATGCACTAAAATTCCCTATCTATCATGGAGCTTACAACCTCATTTAGCTTTGGATTGTTTTCATTTTTTATGGCTTTTAGTGCCTCTTGTCCATAAAATTTTGCTTCATGAATGCACTTTTGGATCGCCTTTGTTTGGATAAATTTTTCCCTTATCCAAGCTTGCTCGTTTGCATCTAAATCTTTTTTGAATAAAGCGAGCAATTTTTTCCTATCTTTTGGCTCTAACTTTTCGTACATGTAAATGTAAGGTAGGGTTGTTTTCCCCTCTTTAAAATCATTTAAAGCAGGTTTTCCCAGCTTCGCACTATCTTGGGTAATGTCAAGTATATCGTCGATTATCTGAAAGGCAAGTCCTAGATTTTTACCATAAAGCCCAAATTTTTTCTCATCTTTTCCGCCCAAAATCGCCCCAGCAACGGCACTAGCTTCGATGAGTGAGGAAGTTTTTTTATAGATCATATCTAAATAAATATCTTTATCTGCATTAAATTTTTCGCCCAAATTCACATCTAAAATCTCACCAATAGAAAGCTTTGTAACCGAATTTGAAATAACTTGTACGATTTCTTTTGGCAAATTTGTAAGCTCAAAAAACGCCTTAGAATACAAAACATCGCCAAGCATAATGGCATTTTTATCCCCAAATCTAGCATTAAACGAAACCTGCCCTCGCCTAGTTTTAGCCTCATCAATCACATCATCATGAAGTAAACTTGCTAATTGGATAAACTCAACAACAGCACACAAAAGCAAAGCTTCATCCCTTGGTTTAGTTATGTTTAGGATGAGCTTAGAACGTAGCATTTTTCCGTGGGGTAAGGTTTGGTAAAGCTCCAATATATCCTCATCTTGCAAGGATTTTACCAGATCTAGCATTTTGATTTTAATCTGCTCTAGCATGTAAGATCACCTTTTATTCATTGTTTGTCAGAACATCTCCAACAAAACCTATGAAAAAATCATTTTTGGATGTTTGAAATTCGTCGCTATGTTCTATGATGAGGTTATTGACATTTAAATGGAAATCTTTATCTGCCTTTTCTAGTAGAGCCTCCATTGCAACATATCTTTCAACCATCTTTTCTAACTCTAACTCAACTAGATTTCGGTTTGCATTGTAAATTATGTCAAAAAACTTACTCTTAGGTGTTGAGCCAAATATCTCATCATCTTCATCGAAAAACATAAAATTCCTTAATTTATCTAAAGATATGATTATACCAAAGTATTATTTATTATTTATAAAAGCGACAATACTAGGATATTTTAGCATATATTTTTAAATGGAGTTTCGCAAAAAAATTAATAAAGATTTAACTCACCTAGGTCCATTTACTAAGGGGATTTTTACTATATTTTAAGGCATCTAAAAGTTTTTTTGGTTCATTTTCAATTATAAGATACTCCAAATACTTCTTATCCAAAAATCCCTCATCGCAAACATGGGCTATAAATTCAAATAATTTATCATAAAAGCCATTTACATTGTAAAATGCACAAGGTTTTTTGTGATATCCAATCTGCAACCAAGTCCAAGCTTCAAAGATCTCTTCTAAAGTTCCAGCACCGCCAGGCATGGCAACAAAGGCATTAGCCTCGCTCATCATTTTAGCCTTTCTCTCATGCATATCTTTTACCACATCGAGCTTGCCTAATCCACCATGGGCTAACTCTTTATCCTTTAAAAGTTCAGTAATCATCCCGCAAACATAACCCCCGTTTTTCAAAACACTATCGGCTATAATACCCATCAAGCCAACTGAACCGCCCCCATAAACTAAACCTATGGAATTATGGGCAAAAAATTCTCCAAGTTTTTTTGCTTCCTGTTTATAAAGGGGATTTTTCCCCTCACTTGAACCACAATATACTGCTATTTTCATAATCTCTTCCAATCTTATAGGGCGATTTGCTCACTTACCCTAAGACCAAATCCACTTAAACCAACATATTCTCTATCTTTATTTTTGGTTATAAGCTTAATATTTTTAACACCCAAATAACGCAATATCTGGGCTCCTACGCCAAATTCTTTCATTTGAACATTATCTTTTTCATCAGCATCTAAAAATACTAAAATGCCCCCATTTTTTTGCAGATAATCCACACTTTTTATAAGTTCTTGATAGGTTTCATTGGAGCTTAAAAGTTCAAGATCACTTCTTATGGTGTGAAATTTAACCGCACATTCTTTGCTTATATCTCCAAATTTAAAAGCCGTATGGTGAAAATCTTTGTGATCTAAAATCTCAAATTGCCTAGCGGATGAGCCCATAAAATCAACCTTAGATTCCGCAATCAGCCTAATTAAACTTTCATTTTCCATGCGGTATTCAACTATATCAGATACATAAACTAGATGCAGATTATGTTTTTGGCAAAATTCATCAAGATCTGCCCTCCTAGCCATTTGCCCATCTTCTTTTACGATCTCACAAATAGCAGCAACCTCAAGCAAACCCGCCAATCGACACAAATCCACACTCCCCTCAGTATGCCCAGTTCTAACCAAAACCCCACCCTCTTTAGCAATCAAAGGAAAAATATGCCCAGGACGAACCAAGTCATGGGGCTTTGTCTTATAATCAACAAGTAGCTTTATGGTCATATCCCTCTCATAGGCAGAAACACCAGTGGTCGCATTCCTTGCATCAACCGAAACCGTAAAGGCAGTTTCATGGGAAGAGCTATTTTTCTCAACCATAGGTGCGAGATCTAATTTTTTGGCTATTTGTTTATTTAGAGCTACGCACAAGATACCCCTAGCCTCTTTTATCATAAAATTTACTTTCTCAGTACTCGTAAAAGTTCCAGCATAAACCAAATCGCCCTCGTTTTCCCTATCCTCATCATCAACCATGACAATCATATTGCCTTTTTTTATCTCTTCTATGGCCTTTAAAACTCTTTCATTTGGGCTCACAAATATCCTTCTTTTTTTAAAATCTGGGCAATTATACCAAAAAAGACTTGACAAAAGATAAAAAAACTAATATAATTTCACCTCGTTTTTGCTAATTGGGGTATAGCCAAGCGGTAAGGCAACTGGTTTTGGTCCAGTCATTCAGGGGTTCGAATCCCTTTACCCCATCCACACCCATATTCAGGACGCAGAATAGAGCAGTTTGGTAGCTCGTCGGGCTCATAACCCGAAGGTCGGAGGTTCAAATCCTCCTTCTGCAACCAATTATTTAGGGATTTTGGGAAAGTGATAATTTTTGGGTGTCCGAATGGGTGTCATCCTGTGCTATAATTATTTGTTGATTTTCCTCCTGATTTTTCAATAGTCTTTCTAACTCTTCTAAGCTCATATTTGCTAGTTCTTCGCTGGTGTAATCGCCGTTATTGTTGAAAATGACTGTATCAGGAGTTTTACCAAATCTTGCCTCTTTTGCCAACTTGTGTATTTCGCTACTAGCTTTTATGTCAGATTGTTTTACTTTTGTTATATCTTTTTTGACTTGGTTGTTTAGAACTATGGAGCTAAGCATGGAATTTTTAAAGAGTTGGGCATCAAAATAATCTGATTGTACCGCTCCTAAAAGAGCGATATCCGTTTCTACACTAGCTTGTAGTTCCTCATTGGAATTGCCCAGATTTAAAAGTCCATCTATAACTAAATTACCAGACTTGGTAATCCCATAATGGTGTTTTAGCTTATTTTTCATTTCATCGTAAATACTTGTAGCTTCTAGCTCTTTTTGAAGTTTTTCCTTTGCTTGTGTTACTTGTGATGTTTTGCACCCTTTTAACCATATACCTCCATATTCATCCCTGTCATCATTTTTCCACTCACTTAAAGTGGATATGGGTACACTTTCTTGTTTACTTATATCCTTTAGTTTCATATCCATAACTTCGAATAAAGCTCTACATCTATATCTGATTTCTAAATCATAAGCCATTAATCTATCCTTTCAAAAAAACTTTTGTATTTACCCATGAGCTCTAATTGTCTTTTGTGAGCATTTTCGTATAATTCTCTAAATTCTAAAGTAATACTATCTATTTTTTTGCTTTTTTCTTCTTTTGAAAGATCTTTATCTAAAAGGATACTTTCTTTGTTTACTTTTAAACGCTTTACTTCTGTATCTACAAAATGAGACAATTGCCTCATTGATTCTATTACATTCAAAAGGTTATTATTGTTATATAGCTCATTGCTTTGTAATAAAGAAGACTTAGCCAAATCTACGGCTGTTTTATAAGCTGTCAAACTTGAATTTCTAAAACGATAGTAGCTTTCAGAATAGTTTGTTCTGCTTGTTGGGTGAGGCTTATAAAATTGTCTAAGCAAGATTTGGCTTATGGTGTTGTCTGCTGTATTGTATGGATTTACCCCAAATTCTTCTTTATTCCATAATAAATTGTTTGTTAAAAGTGCAATAGTGTCTGCCGCATAAGCTAAAAAGCTTTTTGAGTAGTGTTCTAGTTTTAAAGGGCTAATGTTAAACATCTGTCCTACTTTTTTATAAATCTCTGGAGTGTTTGGATTAAATTGTCTAAAAGGCTCTAAACCTTCTAATGAACGACTAACTATAGGAGCACCCGTAAATTTTTTATTTGTTATTCCTTCTACCAAGCCTTGAAATATACCTGCATCTGGAACTGGGAAGATTTGATTGTACAAAGAAAAAAGAACAGCGTTTTTAAGGTCATCATCTAAAAGAGATTTTTTACCGAAATTTTCTATCAATAAACTTTCAGGTATCTTCATAAAAATTGAACCTTGCGAAAAAGGGATTGGTATAGTAAAAGGCTCTTTATTTTTATCATAGAAAAAATATAAAAACCTCATTCTTTGGTCTGCGGTTAGTTCATAATATCTATCGTCATCACGGCTCACTAAAAAGCTTATAATCGAAAAAGGTGCAAGATATAGCATACCTTTTATAAAAAAGGTACTTGTGTGGTTTATCCATACTGCTTTTGATACATCTTTATCTTTTAATTCTCTGACTAGTTTATATAATCCATTCATTCCTGCTTGTTGAAAAGGCATAAGTTTCAAAATCATTCTAAGAGTAGGATTTGCCCCTATCATAGCAAAATCAAGGGTTAAATCTCTACCTTGATAAGAAGACTCAATCACGCTTTCGCCTCTTTTTAAAGCACTCTTTGTAGCAGCTAAACGATTGGCGTACTCATCAGAACTATAAAGCCTATCAAACTTTTTTAAAAAACCATCCTTAAAAATATCAACGGGGCTATGTATATCGTTTTCATAAACATTTCCATAGCCTCCACCATTAAGCATAAAGAGCTGATATGTTTCGTCTGCTTTTATAACTGATTTTAATCCACTTAGTGGATTAATAGGGGCTTTACCTTTGGAGAAAAATTGGGCATCAAGACTATCACGCACTAGGTTTGGTAATTTAAATTGTAGCATTGAAGTGATTGAACGAGTTTTTATATTTTTAATAGAGTTAAAAAATCTCATAACTGGGTTTAGGTATATGCCGCCTAAAGAGTTTAAAGTTATATTTAAAAGTTCTCCATAGTTGCTTTTTTGAATCTCAAAATATTTTCTTTGCCCGTCTACTATAACTTCTTCTACATGTGAGTTGGCATTTTTTGGTTTATGGTTATATGTAAGCAGTTTTAACAATTGTGGATTATCTTTTAGGACTCCATGTGCTACTTCTAAGGCATTGTGAAAATTAATATCTTGTATATCGATTGGTACTATATGTCCATCTTTATCTATCATCATCTCCATTTCATACAAGAAACCTACTATTTTACTTGCCATATTCCGCTCGTTTGCTTTTATAATTTTGCTATCTGGGTCGAGTTGTGAGGCAAACAACGCTCCATCTTTATGGGAAGATAGCTGTTCAAATAGTTTGCTTTTTGCATTTGCTATTAAAGCACCTCTGATATTGTAGTAAAGTTGCTCAACGATATTTTGTTCTATATTTTTTATATTTCTAAAGCTTCCTTTTCTATTTCTAATGCCACTAGTTGCTTGAACATTACTAGCTCCATCAAAGCTTTCTACTATCCTTTGCATAGGTACATAGGATTTATTTGCTTTTTGAAAACTTTCTACTTCTTCTTTTGTGAGATAAGAGGCTTGCATATAAAAATCTAACATCCTGTTGTTGAACTCTTGATAATCT
>PDWI01002081.1_pt1 | contig 30784 bp, 27 predicted proteins | sample 1430891 | NCBI WGS metagenome assembly PDWI01 (sample SAMN01162508, study PRJNA174530) | Oral metagenome, whole genome shotgun sequencing project. | biome: Marine environment; feature: Marine mammal; material: Swab sample of the gingival sulcus; isolation source: swab sample of gingival sulcus... | reverse complement strand
CGACTTATAATTCTTCTCATGAGTATCATCTGGCCAATCAGGTGTTCTTCCCTCTATTAGAGGTGGGTTTGGCCAAGCATCTGAACCTGCTGGCTCAGGGGTAGGATTTTCAATCATATAGTTTGTAGCCTGCGCCTCTGAACCATCAATGTATACTTTGTAAGTATCATCACCCGATATGAAGAAGTTATAGTCTGGTTCAGGAGTAGGATCCATATTTCTCATATACACATGTTGATCAATATTCGGAACAAAACCTTCCCACTTATCGGACCATATCCACTTAAATATAGGATTTGATTCATCATTGTCTCCATTTGGCCACTCTTTTGGCGCTAATCCAAGTATAGGATTACCCACTTTTAGCCATCTGTCATTTATAGAATCAACTTCTGTAGCAGGGATCCAATCGTCTGCTTCATAGCCTTCTTCAAACCATTTTGTTGTACCATCATTACCTATAGGAGCTTCTTCACCTATATATATCCACCAATCGCCGTCAGTTCCTTCATACTCATAGCTTCCATTAACAGGATTATCTATCCTATACATAGCTTTTACGCCAGCTACAACTTGCGCAGTGTCTGTTCCTTTAATAGCGACAAGCGTATTCTCATCAAATCCCGGTGAGTAGAAATGTGCATTTACACTACCATAACTATCTTCCTCATAACCACCTGGATCAAATACATGGCCAGGAGCATCCGAACCACCTACATAAGCCATATAGTGATCGTCACCAGCTATAAACAAGTTGTACTCATCCGGTTTAGCACTTCTTAGGAACATAGGTGTATCTATAAATTCATCATCTCCTGGGTTTACAGGCACATCAAAACCATCGGACCATATCCACTTATAAGGATTATCTTCATCCGCTAAGCCATTTGGCCAGTTGTCATTCCAATCACCATTGTTGTAAGCTGGAGCGTCTATTGGGATAGTGGTTACAGGTAACCATCCTACCCCTTTATAAGCTTCTTCATACCATTTTTTGCCATCTGCATCATCGAGAGGAGGTATTAAGTTACCGTCTGAATCTATTTCCGCCATATGATAATACCAAGTTTCATCTGTTCCACTATATAATTCTTCACCATTTCCATTGAGATATTTATACATAGCCTTAACACCAGCAACATTGGCTTGACCGGTAGTATCCCAACCTTTAATGGCTACGAAAGTGTCATTAGATAGCGAACCATCATATTCGTACATATTAAGCGACCTATAGTTTTTCTCGTGAGGGTCACCTGGTTGAGGTTCTCTTCCTTCTATCTTGTATGGAACTGGCCATGAGTCATCGCCTTGTAGTCCAGGAACAGCCGGGTCAACAACCTTAAAACTAGTCGCTTCTGCTTCGGTATCATCGATATAAACCTTATAGGTATCATCGCCTGATATAAAGAAGTTGAAGTATGGCGTAGGATCCATATTTCTCATATAAACGATTCTATCAAACTCATCTGTTCCATCATCGTACTCTCTACCCCAGTTGCGTGACCAAATCCACTCAAACTCCGTTATTTCATTTGTATCTAAATCTCCATTTGGCCAAGTCAGCTTATTACCTGGCACAAAGCCATCTACCCATGTACTAGCGTGTTTATCATGTGGAATGGAGCTAGCAGGTACCCAACCTTCTGCTTTGTAACCATAATCAAACCATTCTTTCCCATTGTTGCTTACCGGTGGCGTTTCTCCAACATAAACCCACCAATCACCTTCAACCGCTTCTTGGTAGTGTAGAACGCCATCAGGATCGTAATAAGGCATTTTGCCTTTTGTCCCTTTAAACACTTCTTGTCCATTATCCATGTATTTATACATAGCTTTTACGCCAGCAATTTGCCACTGTTTATCTTCTCCTTTTATGGCAACAAGAGTGTTCTCAGAAAATCCATCATAATAATACTTGTTTATTTTTCTGAAACTTTGTACACCATATTGTTCTGGTCCAAATACGTCGCCACTTGCACCATCAACATAAGCTGTAAACTGATCATCTCCAGCTATAAAGAAGTTATAATTTGGAACAGGATTCATATTCCTTACATAAACAGTTCTATCGAACTCGTCATTTCCGTCATCATCTTGTTCATCCCAGTTAGGTGACCATATCCAATCAAATGTTGTTGGGGGCTCGTCATCTTTGTCACCATTTGGCCAAGTCTCTTTACCGTTTATACCTGAAACCCAAACATCTGGTTGGTACTCACTTCCAATCGTGCTAACTTTTTTCCAACCTTGTGCTTCATAGCCATTTTCATACCACTCTTTATCGTTATCGCTCGGCGGAGCTACATCAGGACCATCTGTCACATAGTACCACCATTCTCCATCTGTTCCCTTGTATTCACCATTACCGAAGTCATACATAGCTTTTAGTCCAGCGATATCAAATGCTCTATCTTCCCCTTTTATTGCCACTAGGGTATTTTCATCGAATCCATCTTCATAATAATGCATGTTTACTGTTCCATAACTTGGTATTTGTTCTCCAGTAGGTTTGAAGACATGCCCAGTCGCATCAGAACCTCCTATGTATGCAGTGTAGTAATCATCACCTGCTATAAAGAAGTTTGGCTCTGGCTCTTGTGGAGGTGCTTTAATAAACATCGCTACGTAAGTTTCACTACTATTAACAGGATATTCATCACCAGGTATTGATGGCTCCCAAGTATCAAACACATATCCATCTGCAGGCTTTGGAGTCGGCACTTTTATGTCCGACCAATAAGTAACAATCTTCATTACCTCTACTTTTACTTCGTTCGTCTCAACCTCGTTACCATCTTCATCTTCGTATAACAATGAGCCATTCTCACCGCTTTTAAAAGTGATCGTAACCATAACTGATCTTGTCTCAAATTTGTCTTCTCTGTCCTTTTGCTCAAGCTCTTTAACTTCATCCGATAAATTTTCTTCTTGTAAAATTTTGTCTTCTTCTAATATGTTACCTTTTTGAGAATCCAATTCTGTACTCGGACCCTCAGCAAATGCAACATTGGACATCACAACAACAAGAATTACAGCGAATGCCAATATTTTTTTTAGTACTCTGCCCATCTTTTCCTCCTTCATAAATAATAATTGATTTTTAAAACACTAAAAATATCAACTCAAAAAAAGCTAGTCCATACTCCGGTAAAAACTTACGTATTTATTCCAGTATAAATATAGCAATTTACGGTTTTAAATCTCGTATTTGATAGGTCGTTATTTCGTTATTTGATCATGTATTTAAAAAGCGAAAGATTATGTATTTAATTTAAGAAACAAAAAAGACTGCATAATCACGATAACTTGATTACAGCAGCCTGACCGTCTTAGTTATAAAACTTTAGACTCAAAAGCTTTGCGTCATATGTTTTCACATACTTTGCCCCTCATATAATACGCTTACCACATAACAATTTTATCATGTGAATGCTATATTTTCAATATTTTTTATCAAAAAAAACGGTTATTAACAGGAAAAACAGAGTTTTTTGATAATAATACTTGACACTGAGGCATTTTCGTATTAAACTGATTTAGTTAAAACAAGTAGGGTATCCACTCTCACCTGACGCCAAATTCGGTGTTACGGTTAATAGGTATTGTATACTTATGTGGATAGGCTATGTCTATCTTTTTTTATGTGGACACCTACAAAACTATGTTAAGGAGGTTTAGAACGATAAGCAGTAATCATTTAATAAACGGACAAATAAGAGGTAAAGAATTTAGACTAATAGATGAAGATGGAACTCAGTTGGGCATCGTATCTGGCAAAGAGGCACAAATGCTTGCAAATGAGAGAAATCTGGATCTGGTTCTTATTGCACCAAAAGCGAAACCCCCGGTTTGCAAAATAATCGATTATGGAAAGTTTCGCTATGAGCAAGCAAAGAAAGATAAAGAAGCTAAGAAAAAACAGGCAACCGTTTCTGTTAAGGAAGTTAGAATGTCGCCAAATATCGAAGAACACGATATTAATACAAAGCTGAAAAATGGTAGAAAGTTCTTACTAAAGGGCGATAAGCTTAAAGTGTCTGTAAGATTTAGAGGTAGAGAAATGGCTCATACTTCTGTCGGAAGAGACATACTCTTTGATATTGCCGATCAACTAAGTGATATCGCTGATATCGAAAAAAAACCTAAAATGGAAGGCCGTAGCATGGTTATGTTTTTAGTGCCGAAGAAAGAAAAATAAGGAGGTTATTATGCCAAAGATTAAAACACATCGTGGAGCTGCTAAGAGATTTAAAAAAACGGGTAGCGGCAAAATAAAAAGAAATAAGGCTTTTACTAGTCACATTTTAACCAAGAAAAGTCCTAAGAAAAAAAGAAATTTAAGAAAAGCAACAGTTATGTCCCAAGCAAATGCTAAGGTCGTTAAAAAGCTGTTACCATATTGATAGAAGGAGGTAAATAATGGCAAGAGTTAAAGGTGGAATGAGCACCAAAAAAAGGCATAGAAGAGTCCTCAAATTAGCTAAGGGATATAGAGGAGCTAAATCAAAACAATTTAAAACAGCAAAACAAGCAGTTATGAAATCGGGCGTATATTCATATATAGGAAGAAAACAAAAGAAGCGTGATTTTAGAAAACTATGGATTGCTAGAATAAATGCCGCTACAAGACAGCACGGACTAAGCTATTCAAAATTTATGTATGGTTTAAAAGTAGCAGGTCTTGAAATTAATAGAAAAATGCTCGCAGAATTAGCGGTAAGCGATAGCGATGCTTTCAAGAGCCTAGTAGAAACTGCTAAAGAAAATATTTAATAAAAACTACAAAAAAAGCGTGGATAACACGCTTTTTAAATTGCCAATTTTTATCGTTATACCCTACAGTTTTGGGAAAATCTCTTTGTTTTTCTCATAAATGTCTTTAAAGACTAAGTGCTTTTCTTTATAGAACTCGACATTATCCGCTATAGGCATTGTAATATAGTCACTTAATTTTACCATGTTTTTACAGGCTTCTTTTACACTTAAGAAGTATCCACATCCCACGGCTCCTGTTATCGCCGCCCCTAGGCAGGCCTCTTCATCTCCTTTTGTTGTGTAAACAGGCAGTCCAAACATATCTGCTTGTATCTGCTTCCAATTGAATCCTTTCGAACCTCCACCTGAAGCTATTATTCTTGTGCTTGATATTCCTGATTTTTCAAGTATCGTCATGGACTCTTTTAAGTTGTAGGTGATTCCCTCCATAACCGCTCTTATCATATCAGAACTGTTATGCTTTAAATTAAATCCTATAAAGCATCCTCTTGCCTTAGGATTTAGATAAGGGGTTCTTTCCCCAGATAAATATGGTAAAAATATAAGTCCATTTGATCCAGCTCTTACACCACCGGCAACTTCATCCATTTCTTTATAGCTAAGTTTGCTTTTTAAAATGTTCTTTTTTAGCCACTGAACGGCGCTTCCACCATTAAGTGATCCTCCTTGTATATACCATAAACTTGGTTCTACATGACACCACGTTTGAAGAATTTTGTCGTCATCACAAACAGGTTTGCTAATGACCGTGGCAACTTGAGAAGCCGTTCCAATGTTTGATGTTATGATTCCCTCTTCGACAATACCGTTGCCAAGGAGCTGCATGGATGAATCCCCACCTCCTAAAGCTACGTAAAGACTGTCTGAAAGGTTATGCTTTTGCCTTATATCTTTCTTTAATTTCCCACCGGACTGATAAGGCTTTTTAACATCCGCCAAAAGATGATAATCGATACCTAGTTTATCAATAAGCATTTTTGACCACTCTCTGTTTTTTACTGAAAAAGCTAATGTTGCGGAGGCATCGGTTTCTTCACTGAGTATTACACCGGTCAGCCATAACCTTAGATAATCTTTTGGACTTATCACCTTATATATTTTTTTATAAATGTTAGGTTCATTTTTCATGGTCCAAAGTAGTGAACATATAAACATTCCGGCAGATGGATAATTTAACAGTTCCGAATTGATAAGATTTTCACCTGCCGTATCTTTAATCATTTTGCTCTCTTTAGCGGTCCTTTGATCCATCCAAATTATAGCTTTTCTTACGGGTTTAAGATCCTTGTCTATCGCAACCATTCCATGCATTTGGCCTGAAAAGCCCATTGATATTATTTTTTTTGTATCACATTTCTTTGAAATATCGTTAATTACTTTTGAAAAGGCACGGCACCAGTCCGCAGGATCTTGCTCTGCTAATCCTTTTCCGTCAATATATGTATCATAAGGGGCTTGGCTAATTGCCATTTCATTTCCTTTTTCATCTACAACTAATATTTTCAACGTTGATGTACCAACGTCAACACCTGCAAATAAAGGCATAATCTAATTTCCTTAAAATATATTTAGGTTTATAGGCACCTATAGCCTTCTATAAAAACTATATAAGACGTTGAAATCTATAACTATGTGTTTATTTTACGATTAATTCTTTGTTGAGTTTATCAGAACTCATGAATATTGAAACAATTACAAGAGTACCAAAAACTATTTGTTGCCAGAATTCACTTATTCCAGCGACGTTTAGACCACTTTGAATTACTATTACGACGAGAACGCCAATAAGCGATTTTTGAACGCCACCCTTTCCTCCTGCAAGAGAAGTTCCTCCTAGTGCAACTGATGCAATACATAGAAGCCCTAAGTTATCCCCTACCGTTGGTAAACTACTCCTAAGCTTAACGGCGTAAAAAAATCCAGCTAATCCACTAAGTGTCCCACTAATTGTGAAGGCACAAATCTTTGCTAATTCTATCTTTATTCCCATTGTCCTTGAAGCAATTTCATTCGCCCCTGTAGCCATAATGCTTCTTCCAAGCACTGTATTTTTTTGTATCAAAAATGAGATGATTAGGATTATAAGAGCAAAGCCAAAATAGATAGGAATAAAGCTGAGTTTTATCTTTGACCAAGCGATAACATCCCAGTTCTTTAGCGGTATACCTTTAGGCCTTCCACCTGATAATAGTAATGCCGCACATTTCCATATAGCAGCGGTACAAAGCGTTACGATAAAAGATGGTACTTTAAGCTTAGTGAATATCAACCCGTTCATAAGTCCGGCTACTATACCTACAAGCATTACTGGAACTATTATAATAAGTCCGTAGTCTCCTATGTACATACCGGTTATCACACAAGTTATGGTACATATGGAACCCGTCGAAAGATCGATGGAGCCAAGAAGTAAAACAAAAGTGATACCAATCGCCATTAGTAAAAGGGGCGACGTATCCGTTAAAATATTCGTTATGTTACCTAGACTTATAAAGTTAGGATTTAGGGCTGTAAATATAATAACAACAGATATTAAACTCACTATATTTAAATAATCTGAAAACTTATCAATAACGACGTTAAATTTTTTCATGGTCTACCCTTCCTTAAAGCATGCACTTTACTATTTCAACTTGACTAGGCTTATTATCGGCCAAGCTATCAAATCTTCCGCTAACTTCACCATCTTTAAGCGCAATAATCTTGCTTGAAATACCTATTGACTCATCCAGTGTATCCCCCAAAATGATTACACCTGATCCCTTTTCGGTTATCTCTCTAATCAATTCATATATTTCTTCCTTTGAGCCTACATCTACCCCCCTTGTAGGATGATTGAGTATCAGTATGCTGGCTCCGGAGTTCATTACCCTTGCAAAGACTACTTTTTGAGCATTACCACCACTTAGCCTCATCATTAACTCTTTATTATCTTTGCATTTTATATCTAGTCTTTCTATCCACTCATCTGTTATCTTCTTTTGTTTTTTTGAGCTTAATACTCCTTTATTAGCAATGTTTTCAAGACTAGACAGCACGATGTTTTCCGCGATACTTAAAGTCGATATCATCCCAGAACTTCTTCTTTCTTTTGGAATGGATAAAATCCCCTTGTTCAGTGCAAAAGAAGGATTCTTTATTTTCGTTTTTTGCTTTCTTATGTATATGCTTCCAGATGTTGGTTGATCTTCTCCTGAAAGAATTTCGCAAAGGTCCTCTTTACCTGATCCTTCAACGCCACATATACCCAGTACTTCTCCGGCGTGCAACGTAAAAGAAATATTCTTAAACACGCCAAATTTGCATAGATTTTCGACCCTTAGCAGTTCGCTCTGCCCAGCCTTCGTCTGTTTGTCGATCTTATAGTATTCATCCGAAGTGCTTCTTCCTACCATTTTTTCATACAGAATAGTCTCATTTGCTTCTTCGGTTTTCATTAATCCAACTTGTTTTCCGTCTTTAAAAATGTATATTCTGTCTGATATCTCCATAACCTCATCGAGTCTATGAGATACGAAAATTATTGAGTCACCCCTATCTTTAAGTGCTCTCATCTGCTCAAATAATTTCTTTATTTCTTTCTCGTTTAATACAGACGTCGGTTCATCAAGTAGTATTATTGACTTTTCTTCACTTTTATTTACTATATTAAATATTTTAGCTATTTCAACCATTTGTCGAGAAGCAAAACTAAGATTAATGACATGTTCCTTAACATTTATGTCATTTATTCCAATGTCGCTCATAACCTTCTTGGCATCTTCTTCCATTTGCTTCCACTGAATAAAATTAAACTTTTTATATTTCTTTTCGTTCCCCAGAAAAATATTCTGGGCCACGGTTAAGTTCTTTATTAAAGACTGCTCTTGATAAACCATTCCTATCCCTAGATTATTTGCCAGTATAGGATCGCCACCTTCGTATTCGTGGCCATTCACATACATCTTACCGCTGCTCTTTTTTTCAGCTCCAGAAATGATTTTAAGCAAAGTTGATTTACCCGCTCCGTTCTCACCAATCAGGCCGATAATTTCACCCGGGTATATCTCCATATCGATATCATCTATCGCTGCGTTTAGTCCGTATAGTTTTCCTATGCCTTCGGTTTTTAATAATACTTCATTTTTCATCTGTCCCTCCTACTTAATTACTAATTTCTTATTTCTTGAAACAGATATAGCGACAGCAATTATGATAATAATTCCTTTGGTTGCCTCTTGAATATATGGATTAACGCCAAGTAAAATCATACAGTTTTGAATTACAGTAATCGTTAAAACACCTATCAAAGACTGAATCATACCACCTTTTCCTCCTGATAATGCAGCTCCACCTACCACTAAAGCTGTTATCGTTGTGAATAAGTTGTTAAAACCGATACCAACTTCCCCTCTCTCAAGTCTTATTGCACCAAATATACCAGCTACAGCAGCACAAGTTGAGCAAAAGGCAAATACTTTAATCTTGATAATATCGATTTTTATACCAGTGGATCTTACAATATTTTCATTATCACCTATTGCATATACAGCCCTACCAAAAGCGGTATAATCCTGTATTACAATACCAACCAAAAAAACTAAAATTGCAAGTAAGGTAAGAATAGGAACACCTAATATACTGCCTCCGGCAATCCTTGCAAAAGAAGGATCAAGAACGGTTGCAGGTCTTCCCATATAAGACATTACACCAAATCCTGTCGCAACACTTCCAATACCAAAGGTCACAATAAAAGAAGGTATTCTCATTTTCACATGTAAGAAACCTGTTAAAGCTCCTATAATAGCTCCTATCACTATTACTACTACAAAAGCTAATATCCCATAATTATTGGTATTTTGAGTATTTAAAACGAGTAAACTGATTATTGAACCGCAAAGTCCCATCACCCCTTCTATCGAGAGGTCAATAGAACCTATGATAATAACAAAGGTTAAACCTGTTGCCAAAACTAAAGGAATAGCAACTTGATTAAGTAGATTGATGACGTTGTCAAAAGAAAAAAAACCTTTCACAAAAAGGGAGGCTAATACTACAGTAAATGCAAGTATGATTACCGGCGCTAACTTGGACATTCTTTCTTTCTTTTGCTCATTTTTTATCTTTTCAGCAAATTCTTCAACAATGGTCATATTATTGTCTTTGATACTGTTTTTACCCAACTCCATTTTTTCTCCTTTAAAGATTTTAATGTCTTTAAGGAAGCCCGCTATAAATAGCGGGTTCCTTATATATTATACATTTACTCTATTACCATTGGTCTTGAAATCGGAAAATCTAAATCTGAAAAATCATATTCAGGAATATTGCCAACAAATTCTTTCTTGAAGTCTTCCAAGTTTGATGCATCTACAAAGTATCCATTGGTGTAAAATGCTCTGTTCTTGTCTTCAAGCTCATCTACTTTGATATCTCCAGTATATGCGCCGTAAACGTAAGCTGCTCCGTATCCACCTTGTAGATATCCGTTGTTTGCCACTGTACAAACCATGTCGCCTGCTTCTATGGCATCTAGGGCTGCTGATACACCATCAACACCACAAGTTTTAACCTTGCCGTTTAGTCCCTTCGCTTTAAGCGCTTGTATTGCTCCTATTGCCATACCGTCATTTGCACACCAGATACCGTCTATGTCATCACCGTATTTCGCTAACCATGTTTCAACTGTTTTTAACGCTTCTTGAGAGCTCCAGTTAGCAACCTGAGTATCTAATAGTTCAATATTAGGGTATTCTTTTAGAGCATTTTGTAACCCTTCATATCTTTCAACTGCCGAGTCGTTTCCAAGCTGTCCTTGTAGCGCAAGGATTTTCCCTTCGCCTTTGGTTTCAAACTCATCAAACATTTTCTTAGCAATATCATATCCTTGTGCTACTCCATCAACTGATTGGTGAGCTACATAGTATTTATAATCTTTTGGATTTAGCCCTTCTGCCAAGTGCCATACACTTGTCCAGTAAACACCGGCATCTTCACAAACTTCTGCTATCGCCGCTGTATTAGGAGCATTACTTGGGTCTACATAGAAAACACAATTTTTCCCATGGCTTGCGATAAATGCTTTTATACCATTAAGTTGTTTTTCATCTTGACCGTCACAAGTTAAAACTTCTACTTCTGCAGTACCCTCTGGTAATGTTTTTACAAAGTTCTTAACGCCCTCTGCTTCTTGTACCCAGTACTCATTATCCGTTGAATGAATACAGGCAGCTACATATAGTTTCTCGTCTCCACCTTTTGAGTCACCCTTCTTTTCTTCATTACTGCCACAACTTACCAAAGAAATTAAACAAGCGATTGCTACGATAGATATTAAGTATCTTTTCATAAATTTCCTCCTAATATAATTAAATATGAACAGCTACATTTTGTAGAATATATCAATTTATTTATTCAATGAATTAATATATTGAACTGTTATTGAGTATACTTTATTTTGTAAGAAATGTCAATTTTTTAATCAAATAATTGGCGCTTTTATGTTTTTTATATAGTTATCTTTTATCGATAGTATATTCTTTTATGAATTATTCCTATACTACCCTAAATCCATCGCCCTTTTTAATTTCAAAATTCTGCTCTGTTCTGATATAATATATTAAAGCTACTATAGTCAAAGGAGTAAACGATGAATAAAAAACTCGGAAAAAATTCAGTTGATTTACAATCAATGAACCGAACGTTAATACTGAATATTATTAGAAAGTTCGAGAATATAACTAGAGTAGAAATATCAAGGAAGTCTGGATTAAACCGCTCTACTATCACTAATATCGTCAATGATTTAATCAACTCAAAACTTGTCATTGAAAATGGTTCTGTTCGAGGAGGTGTTGGTAGGAACTCCATCAAGCTATCACTAAATCACAAGAAATATAGACTTCTATCGATAAGATTTGCGAGAAAGCACATCCTTTACGGTGTTTTTGATATAAAACTTAACAACTACGAGATAATAAAGGAAAATATCGATTTGTCAAACTCTCCTGAGAGCATACTTAACAATGTTAAACTGAAAATAAAAGAACTCTTAGATAAATATCCTGACAATGAATTCTTAGGGATTGGCATTGCCGTTCCTGGACCTTTTGCAGAAAGAGAGGGTCATATAATCTACTCCACCGAGTTCACAGGTTGGGAGAAGATCGATATAGCCACTTACCTATCGAACAATTTTAATATGCCTATCACAATAGAACATGATGCCAAAGCGGGCGCTCTTTGCGAATGGTGGTTAAGCTCTGATTTTATGGATAAGGGGACACTTGTATATTTAGCTGCCGGCCAAGGTATCGGCGCAGGAGTTATTGTTGATGGAGAAATACTTACGGGTTCTATTGGAACCTTCGGGGAAATAGGTCATACTTCCATAAAATATGACGGCGAGCTCTGTAAATGTGGTAATCGTGGTTGCCTTGAACTATACTCTTCTTCCATCATATTGATGAAAAAGATGAGACAATACATCGATGAAAAGAAATTCCCTACTACTTCTCTAAATAAGAATAGTAATCTCGATGAATTCTGTAAAGCTCTTTGGAGTGGGGATCCGCTAGCAAAGTACGTATTTGAAGAAATAGCCCAGTTTCTTTCCCTAGGCGTCGTAAATATTATCAATACATTCAACCCTGACATAGTTGTCATAGGAGACGATTTATCGAAAGCGGGCGACCTACTACTAAATACCATGAAATCCTATGTAAAGTCCCATATACTTCACGACATATATGATAACCTGATCATAAAAGTTAGTGAATCGGAAATAGACTCCGCTTTAATAGGTGCGGCTTCATATCTTTTTGAACATTTATTCTAGAACCGTTTTTTATATACATATGCCCAATAAAAAACTAGCCCTGTTAAATAGGCTAGTTCGTTTTTTCGTATTTTACGTTTTATCATCAATAAGCAAGGTTAATCGATAAGTCCTTTTAGTTTCTTCACGGCGTCTTTAGAGCTCTCAGCAGCTACCTTATTTTCTTCCTTAATCTGAAGGAATATCTCTTTACGATGAATAGGAATACTTTTAGGAGCTGTTATTCCAAGCTTAACTTGATCTTTATTTACTTCGAGTACAGTAACCTCTATATTATCATTGATTACTATTGTTTCTCCTATTTTTCTAGATAATGCTAACATTATTCACCATTCCTTAAAAATTGCATTTGCTCGTATAAATTGTGTCTAATACCGAGTTCTTCGTTATTAGCAATCACTTGCATACCTTTCATCGTTTTATGATTAATCAGAATAGGCGCCTTTAAATTCACCGTCATATCTTTGATATCATCTCTTATAACTACGACTGAAAAAACCTGTAAATCTTCTTCGTTTAATTCACCTATCGTGTTAACAAACTCATCATCAACATCTGGTGAGTACTCAGGATAAAAAGTAAAAGGATTGATTACAGGAAAAGCCAAGCTGCCATCATCAACACATTGCATCCATAGAACAATGTCCTTATCTGCCGCATCCTCATAAAATATGATGAACTGCTTATGGTCCTCAAAACCTATTAAGCCGCGCTCAAATTTTATTATTTTCTCCTCTTCAATTTCAATTTCCCCAAAATGATTTGTAGCAAGTTTCATTTTTATCTCCTTTAATATTACTATTTTTTTCTAAAATATTCAATAACTATCCGATAAAGTCTAACAATGTTGATTTTATCGCTTTGCTCGTAGCACTTAGACTCGCTCTATATACCGACTCCATTGATGACATCTTCACTAAAGTTTCGGCAAAATCTGTGTCTTCATTTTTAGATAGTATATCCGTAAAGTTAAGCTCGTCTTCACTAAGTCTATTCTGAGTAAGTTCTAGTCTATTAATCTTACTTCCTATATCTGCTCTGGTAACTAGTAATTTATCAACATGAGCATCTACCTTAGTAAGTAATTTATTAAATGATTCACTAAGAATATCGGCTTTTAATTCCATTTCTAAAGAACCATCATCTTTTATTCCCCTAACTTCTGCAATTATTTCTTCCATATCCCTTTGTAAATCAATCGGTACTATTTCATCAGCCATCGAGTTTACATTTATCATCTGGGAATAGCTTATCTGATAGTTCATGTTTTCTTTATCATTTGTGTAGTTAAACCCATTTCCGTTGTTAGTGCAGTTAAAATAACACTCCGGAACAAGGTCGCCCTTTCTAAATCCTGTCTTGTTATAATCAACCGTAAATTCCGCAGGAAGACCCGATTCGTCCGCTTGATTAATTATTAACTCTCCAGTATCTTTTAGGAAGTTAACTGTTCCTGCTGCAGGGGCGTAAGCATCTGTATCGGTTGAGTTAATATCATTTACAGTAAGCCCAAGTGCAGGATTAACACCGTTAAGCGTAATATCCTTATATCCTAGTCTTAATCTTCTTACTTCATTTATCCTTTCACCAGCGGGAGTGTCTAATACTTTTTTAATAGTCTCTATTTCTGATTTACCAAAGGTCTGCTGAATGTCATAGTTTTCAGCGTTGTCTTCTATAAAAGTAGCTGGAGTTGAGGTTTTAAATCCTGAAAAAATATATCTTCCGGCATAGGAAGAGTTCGCTTCATTAAGGAACTGTTTAGAAAGCTGGTCCATTTCCTGAATTATCTTCTTTCTATTTGAAACACTAAGAACATCTGAAGACGCCTGAACGGATAAATCTCTTACTCTTTTTAATATATCAATGATATTGCTTGCAGCTTGTTCCGATACACTACACCAAGACTTTGCGTCCTCACAGTTTGTCTGGAACTGCTTAATTTCGCTTACTGTAGTCCTAAATCTAAGTGCTCTAACGGCAATAACTGGGTCATCGGAAGGCCTTTGAATCTTCTTACCGCTTGATACTTGCATATCGTATTTGTTTAGCATGTTTTGATTTTTATTTATATTGAGTAACATTGTGTTCGTCATCATCTTATTCGTTATTCTCATATCTTCTCCTTAATTAAAGCCCCATTCTATTTATCGTTACATCGTATATTTCGTCCATCGTTGAAATAATTTTAGCCGCCAAATTATATGCTTGTTGATATTTTACGAGGCTCATAGCCTCTTCATTTATTTCTACTCCTGAAATAGAAAGTCTCTTGTTATCAATCATTCTAAGGATGTTATCCTGACCATTTAAAAGCTCTGATGAATTCTTTGAGTTAATACCAATCTCTCCAATTACTGATTCTAGATAGTTCTCTGACTCTCCTTTATTAAAAAGTGTCTTGTCATGTCTTAAAGCTATCATGTCAAGTATTAGCTCATTATCACTATCAGGGTCTTGCGGATTTGACGTATTTTCTACTAGTGTAATGTCATTTAAAACCGCTTCGTTTATCCTTAGATTGTGTATATTTATGGCGTCATATGATAATTTATCGCTAAGAGGTGGTGTTCCTGTATAACCATCGTATACAAATAGTGGTTCTCCTACGCCGCCTCTACCACTCATGTTTATATCATTAAATGCCTTAGCAAAAGTTCTAACGTATTCATTCATCTGTTGTATATAATATGGCACTCCTTTGTACGCCATATTATCGCCTTGATAGGCTGTGTTACCTGTTGCAGATGCTGGCACCTCTACTTCAAGGGTTATCTCATGCGTAATAGGATCCTTGGAATAAGAAGTATAAGTAACTTGTGTTCCTCCTATATTTAAATTTCCTGTAGGTCTCAATGATTGATCCGTAGGATTTGCAATGGTTATTGTAGACGGCGAAACAAAATTTACTACGCCGTTAAAATCATGCCCATAAATATCTTGGGTCGTAATACTCACTCCATTCATAGCAGGAGTAAAGCCAAATTCCAACGTCATCTGTGAAGTCGCCGGGTCATAACTCGCGCTGTGGTAGCTCATTACCTTTCCACCTACATTGAGTTCTCCTGTTTGGTTTATGTCTGTTCTGTTTACTCCGTCCATAATTAGTGTTGTAGTACCTGCTCCAGAAACAACATTCCCCCTGTAATTGAATTCGTTATTACCGTCTCTTATGTCTATGTAGCCCTTTAACTTACCCGTTAAATACTCTGAATCTAAGTATAATTCCTTTCCATTATTTAAATATATATCCAACATTTGCAGCCCGTCTTCAGGATTGTTTTCAAGTGCTCTAGGCTTAGTAAAAAGTGAATTATGTTCTTTTCCGTCAACTAATATCTGTCCGTCTATTGTGACTTTAAAGAACTTTTTACCATTACTGTCCGCATACTCTCTTACATCTATGTTCACAACTTCAGAGAGCTCATCTACAAGCCTTGCTCTCTCATCTCTTAAGTCATTTGCCGTAGTTCCGTGAACTTCAATATTGGTTATTTGATGATTAAGTAATGCAATCTGCTTCGCGTGATGATTGATTGTATCAACGAGTACCGTAATGCCATAGTTTGCATCCTTTTGGACGGATAGCAATTTATTTCCCATATCGTTAAGATAATTGGAAAATGTATCTATAGAATTCACAAAGCTTTTCAAACAAGTCCTATCACTTGGATTCTTAGAAAGAGAATCCAGTTCTTTAAATATGTTGTTATGAAAAGAATGGAGACCGTCATCCGTAGGTTCGTTAAATATTAATTCTAGTTGTCCCATTAGTTCTTCTTTAACCGTATATTCACCTACATTGCCTGACGTTTTCCAGTATTTTTCGTCTAAATAAAAATCCCTGTGTTGTCTAATGTCAATGACACCGCTACCAGTACCTATCATACCGGTCATTCCATTCATAAGCGCTCTATTAGCCTTTTGCACATGATACTGTCTTGAGTACCCCTGTGTTTCGATATTTGCTATATTATGGTTCGTAACGTTTAGAGCAGTCTTTGCGCTGAATAGCCCCTGCGCCCCTACGTTTAATCCAAAAAATGCAGAATACATAATTACCTTCCTATTATTCCTAAACTATTAACTACTTTTTCAAGCATCGAGTCCACGATAGAAACAAGTCTCGAAGCAGCATTGTACGCATGTTGATACTGTAGCATTTTGCTAAGTTCTTCATCCGAGGAAACTCCTGTAAGTATTTCTCGTTGGTTGCCAATTTGAGTTTTCATCAGCTCACCGTTTTTGGCTTCGTTTCTCGATAAATTACCTTTTGCGGCAACTTCAGACATAAACGCTGCATAAAAACCTCTTACCTTCAATGTTGATGTCTGTCCCGGTGCAAGAGTAATATCCTCATTGTTTAAACTTGCCAGTATCTCTTGAACTACAGAGTTATCACCCTGTGCGTCCTGGTAACTACTGAGAGGGATTTTACTATAATCGTTAAGTATTTCTGTGTTAATTTTTATATTACCGGCATGATAAAGACTTTCTAATACAGCCGGATCTTCTTCGTTGTAGTTACCGGCTCCGTCAAATCTATCCATATAAACCCTTGAAAAGAGCTCTGTCCCTCTAGAACCATCAAGACCGTAAGGGGCATTAGGCTCAAGAGAAGCTGGTGTGCCTGTCGTTAGTGGAGATATTACATTATTAATCTTAGTAACTATCTCATGAACCAGCTTATCAAAAGTAGCCATTGCAGTCATAACTTCCGAATGACTTATATCATCGTAAGCAGCCTGAGTTTCAATGTCCGTATAATTTGTCGTCCTATTACCTCTTGCCATGACGAGACCTTTTAGGTAACCCAAATCATTGTTATTTCCTGTCGAAACAGCTGTATCAAAGTTAAACACCTTTTGACTTACATGGTCCCAGTATGGTTCACTAAATTCAGAGTAGCTTGGCGCGTCGGACATTCGCATCTTATAAGATCTTCCCTCTACTACAAAGGGTACATTTTCTGCCGTTACAAGGACTGTACCGTCCTTTTCTTCTCTATACCTTATGTTGATTAACCCGCCAAGTTCATCGAGAAGGAGATTCCTCTGGTCTCTGTAGTCATTGGCGTTTCCACCGTTCATCTCCGCTTTTGAAATAGTTAAGTTAAGCTCACTAATCTGAGTTCCAATCTCGTTAATTCTATCAATACTATCTCTTATCTTATAATCAACATTTCTCTGATAGTTTTCTATATTTCTCATTACTAGATTTGAACGCTCAACAAACTTCGACGCTGTTTGAACAAGAGAAGCTCTTGTTTCTAGTCCGTCCGGATGTTTTGTAAGTTCATTTAATGAAACAAATAAATCATTTAGTGTGTCGCTAAATGTTTCACCTTCTAGCTCGCCTAATATATCTTCTATTTCCTGTAGGGCTTCCGCCTTCGCAGCGTAAAAGTTCATTCTGCCATTCTCAGTTCTAAATGACTTATCTAGAAATACATCCCTTACTTGTCTAATAACGCTCACATCTGTACCAAGACCCACTGTATTGTGGTTCGTAGCACCTATGAAAAGTAGTTGATTATTACTTTCCTTCATAAGTACTTGTTGTCTTACGTATCCTTTTGTGTTAACGTTTGTTAAGTTGTGAGCAGTGGTATTTAGCGCAGCTTTGTTCGCCATTAACGCGGACACCGCAGTACCCATTGATCTCATTCCCATAGTATCACCTTTTTGAATCAAAAAAACTCATACTAGAATTCTTAGGATCCGTATCATAGTTGTTCATTATTTCCGTGTCTCTACTACTAATTAACGCATTCATCATAAAGTCATAAAATTCAAGAGAATGTTTTAGTAGCGTTTCATTTGTCTTATTACTTTCTTTTAATAACAGTACGACTTTCTGCAAGTCCTCTTTTGCTTCAATTAGCTCTTCTTGCTCGTCATTACCACTTAAAAGTTCTATTATTCTTGTTAATATTAAATCCGTAGTTTTTTCACCGGTTACTAAAGAAATATCTTTTATAGTCGCTTCTCTTTTTTTCTCTAAACGCAAAATTTGCCCCGCGACTACTTGTTCATCTTCACTGATTTGTTGTAGGCTGGGCAAATCCCCTTTAATAATAACATCCTTTTTATTACTCGCCATATCTAAAAGAGTTTTATAACATCCTGTTTCCTCTTTAACTACATGGATTAAATCGTTTATTAAGCTTGCCATAGTATCCTTCCTAAAAATTGGCGCACTTAATAAGCATAGTGCATTATAAGCTTATTAAGTTTTTATTTTTTAAATGTTAGAAACCGTCATATTATAGTTTGCTGATTATCTTCTCCGCAATCTGCTCTGCAGTTACGTTGTAAGTTCCATCTGCAATTTGTTTCTTGATTTGGTCTACGCGTGCTTTCCTAATATCAGGTGAACTATCTACAGCAGCTTTAGCAACTGATAGCTCTTTTGCAAAATCTGATAGAGCCAACGTATCTTTTACACCATTACTCTGCTTTTTAGGGCTTACCTTACCAGGTTTTGACGCACCATAGACTTTGCTAATAGTCGACATAGGTCTTATTTTCATAGTATTATCACCTTATATTCCTTTCTATATAATATATCGGCAGGATATAATATATATTAACCTGATACAGACTAGTTTTTGATTTTTCTTTTTTTCTTGAATATGACGGTTTTATAAAGAATAAAATTCCAGATCACAATGATTGACATTGCAATGACTTTTAGTATGACTGGATCTGTACCGAAGTTACTATTTATTATATATATAAACGCGTTAGAAAACAACATATTAAATAACATTAATCCCACATATTTTAATAGCTGCCCTACAACCTTGTCATCAGACTTAAACGACCATAACCTATTGAGAAAAAAGTTAAACCAAAAGGCTATGAATATTGATATTGAGTTTGAGACTACCTTATCAATATTCATTTTTCTAAATAACAAATAAAAAAGTAGGTAATCTAACAAAAAGCTAGAGCCACCTACTATCAAATATTTTATGAAAGACATTAATGTTTGTTTATTTTTAAATGTTTCAATTATTCTTCTCATCAATTCTTTCCATTATTACATATGTTGGTCTACCTTTCACTTCGTCATATATCCTTGAAAGATATACACCGATTATTCCAAGCGACATCATTATGAGTGAAGCGGATAGAAGTATTAATATAATAACCGTTGAAAAACCACTAACAGCAATGCCTGAAAAATAGTTGTAAAGAGTCTGTATGATAAGCACAAAACTAAACAAGAAAAATACAATAGCACTTATAAACACTATATAAAGAGGCTTGGAGCTGTATGATACTACTGCATCAAGAGCTAACGATACTAGCTTCCTAAAACTAAAGCTAGTTTTCCCACCATGTCTATCATCAACTTCAAAAGGAAATCTTACCTTTTCAAATCCAACATAATCTATGATTCCTCTGAAAAAGACATTTCTCTCATTAAACGCTTTTATTTTGTCGACTACTTTTTTACTGAGAATTTTAAAATCAGACGAATTATCAAACGCTACTCCGCTCATCATGTGAAGTAACTTATAAAAACTTCTAGCAAATACTTTGTATAATAATGACTCTTTTCCCCTGTTTGACTTAACACCTTCTATTATGTCGACACCGCTTCTATTCATCTCATCAAGCATAGGCTTTATGTATTTGGGAGGGTGTTGAAGATCGCTATCCATTATCACAACTATTTCTTCCTTGCAGGCGTCAATGCCAGCAGTAAGAGCAATCTCCTTGCCAAAGTTTCTTGAGAATCTTATCGCATTTACATTGCTATTAGTAGAAGCAATATCCGTCAAAACTTTCCACGTTTCGTCCGAAGAACCATCATCAACAAGTACGAACCTTGGATCTAGACCATCTTCTTTTAGCGTATTATTTATTATTTCAAAACATCCACTAAATGCTTCTGCCTCGTTATACAGTGGGATTACTACATTAATCTTCATCTTTTTCTCCACTAGAGATTTCTATGTTATCTTTATTGGATTCCTCATCTAACCATTCAATTTTTTCTTTTACAGAAATTTCTTCTATCCCCTCATAATCATAAACAGTCGCTTTCTTTTGCCTTCTCTTTTCAAATACTATCAATATAATGAAAATAATTAGTGATAAAACGGATATTATTAAGCCATATTGAAAACCGTATGGAACATACTCAAATACTATCCTATGTTTTCCTGGTGAAAGTGGGAAAGTTATAAATGCGTCGTTATATTTTTTGGTCTCTATTTCTTTATCATCAACAAAAACTTGATACCCTTTCTCATAAGGTATAGAGGTATAAAGTAGTCCCGAACTACTTACATCAATATTTCCAACAATCTTCGTATCGCTAAAATCTGATATATGTAGCGCTTCCTTTCTTAGTATCTCAATTTGCTCTAGAAAAACTGTTTCATCAAACTTTACTAAATCAATGTTGAAATAGCCAGAAGCTTGCGCGTCAAGTTCAAACTCAACTTCTACTTCTTCACCAGCGCTCATAATACCGAGGTCAACTATTATGCCTCTCCTCGCTTTGTATTCTCTAGATATACCATTCTTTATTACATGTAACTTATCATTTTGATTTAAGAAATATAAGTAATATTGACCAGGTTCTTCTATAATGTATGTTATTTTACCTTCCCCTTTTTTGGCTTTGTCTATATTCTTGTAGTGATAGCTAGGTTCATCCTTTGACGTTATCTCGATATTTGAGTAGTTTTCATTATGAGGCTCTAATGTTTCATAAAATTTACCTTTTATACCTGTTGCATATTCATAGAACTTCTCTTGATTATAAAATGGTTTGTGATACTTAAAAACAAGATTATCGATCTTCTCATTCACCATATATCCAAGCGGTAGATAGTACTTATTCTCAAGAGTTGTAAGTCCATTTTCGTCACTTATAACTTCATAGGCTATGTTATCAATTGGAACATAATTATCTTTTGAAAAAATATACTTTATAGCAAGCATACCATTAACTGGAGGAGTCGAAGGTAAATACGCCATGGTATTTGATCCCGCATCAGAAGGTAACCCCAAGTGCTTTGTTATTCTACTGACATTGGCATTCGCAGTTGATGCAAACTGTGAAACACCTCTATATCCATAATGTATCGGGTCATTCGCAGTAAATTTTTCTGCCATTTCTGCCCTAAAAAAGCCCTTGTCGTTTTCTTCTATCAGAGCCATTGCCGATTTATACTCTTCATACTTAGGGTAATAGTCATCCCTTGGCGAACTCCCACTTTCAAGGAATGCGTTTGCACTAAAAAATATCGATTCTGATATAACGAATAACACAAAGAGTCTTACAAGAGTTTGATGATCAATATACTCCTTCTTGTACGATATCAGGGCAATGAAATACACAACTATTACCACAATCGTTGAATAGTATACCACAAATGTGAAATGACTACTTTTTGTAGCTTCTAAAAGCAAAATAAAAGCTACCGATGATAACATTGCCGTTACCATTTCTTTTTTTGAAACACTTTCAAGATGTAAGTACCCTTCGTAAGCAATAGTTAACAAAACAAATGAAAATACAAATGAAAATCTATAAGGCACTTGATTTGGAAAATGGAACCCATGCCAAACAAAATTCAAATAGTTTATATTTAAACTAAATACTATAAATGCTAAAAAAATGGCATTAATAACCTTTGATTTTTTCTTAACGTCACTCATAAAATATATTATCGCAAACACTATCGCTACCACGGATGAATACACATTTGGAAGTCCATCTATTATAGTAGGCTTCGTATATATGAATGTGTTTGTTATAATTTCTAGTATCGTATAATAAACATTAAATACTTTCGGATTCCCCGATGATAATCCATAAGCATTCCGCATGCCCATAAAAATAGGTAACAACACAATTGCACCCAGAGCCACGGCTCCTAATGAAGCTAAAATAACTTTTCCAAGTGACATAAAGAAATCCTTTACATCAAACTTCGATTTTTTCATAAAGTATAGTGCAAAATAATAAACGGCAATAAACTCACAAATAAAATAGCCTATGTAGAAATTACTAACGATAGCTATCATTAAAGATATTACATAGAGTTTGTACCTATTCTCATCTATTAATTTGTGAAGTCCTACAATAATTAATGGTAACATGGCTACCGAATCGAGCCACATTGTATCCCAATAAAAGTTAATGAAAAAAGCACTAAAAGCAAATCCCAGTCCAAATATTGTTATGGAAAGGCCGTCCTTTTTAAAGATTTTTTTTAGATAATATGAAAAGAATGCTCCCCCAAATGCCGTCTTTAATATGGTTGCAACCCAAAAAAACTCTCTCAAGTACTCTTCAGGTACAACGACGGATAATAAATTGAGCGGACTTAACGCATAATATCCTATCATGGTTAGAAAGTTTGTACCCATTCCACTATTAAAGGTGTAGAATAAAGACTCTCCTGACCTTAACTTCATGCTCAATTCTTTAAAAATCGGAAAGTACTGATGCCAACTGTCTATTATCATAATCTGCTTATCACCAAAAGGATAGAAGCCTACAAAACCATACACTGCGGTTAAAATTGCCACTGCTATTCCAAATGTGAGTAAAACATATTTTTGTTTTTTTACTAAAATCATAAACACCTCAGTAATTCTTCATTAATACTGAGTATATCATACTATTAATGACTTAATCAATTAGCATTATATAGAAAAAATAAACAATAAAAGACTAACTTTTGCTTGACATTACCATGCTTTTTATTATATAATTTTCAAGCGTGATTTTATAGATAAATCCCTTAGCCCCGGATTTAACTAGTAAATTAATTGGAGGAAATAATGAAAACTTTCATGCCTAAAAAGGAAGAAATAGTTAGAAAATGGTATGTCGTCGACGCCAAGGGTCTTACTCTTGGAAGAATGGCATCAGAAGTGGCAAAGGTGCTTTCCGGAAAGAATAAACCTATTTATACACCTAATGTTGACACAGGTGACCACGTTATAATCATAAATGCAGAGCATGTTGTACTAACAGGAAAGAAATTAGACCAAAAATACTACAGAACATACAGTGGATACATTGGTGGTCTTAAAGAAACAAAATATAAAGACATGATGAAAACAAAGCCTGAATTAGTAGTAATGCACGCCGTAAAAGGAATGTTACCAAAAAACAAGTTGGGTAGAGCGATGCTTAAGAAACTCCGAGTATACAGGGGAGAAAATCATAACCATGAAGCTCAAAAGCCTGAAGTACTAACATTTGGTAAATAAGGAGGATAGACGTGGAAACAAAATATTATGGCACAGGTCGTAGAAAAAGTAGTGTTGCTAGAGTATACTTAACACCTGGAAGCGGAAAAATAACAATAAACAAAAGAGATATAGATGAATACTTTGGACTTGAGACCCTAAAGGTTATTGTAAGACAACCACTTGAATTGACAAATACGACATCAAAGTTTGATATAAAAGTAAATGTTAAAGGTGGTGGTTTCACTGGACAAGCTGGTGCAATCAGACATGGTATTTCTCGTGCATTACTAGAAGCAGATGCAGATTACAGAAAACCACTTAAAAAAGCTGGTTTCCTAACGAGAGACCCTCGTATGAAAGAACGTAAGAAGTACGGTCTTAAAGCAGCGAGAAGAGCACCTCAATTCTCAAAACGTTAATGTTGAAATCAAAAAAGAACCGCAAGGTTCTTTTTTATTAGATTTTACCAAATGCGACTAGCGGGGTGCAGTCTTTTCACTTCACCAGCACAAGCGGCCTGCTCAGGTCTGTATTATAGTATACTATCCCTTCGCAAGCCGGTGCCGCTTCAGCAAAAATACAAGTATTTATCACGGTCTAGATTAACAATTATTATAGAAATAATAACCTTATAGAATAATTCGAAAATCTTGTTGTTTTCGGTGCCAGGCACCTAGAACAACAAACATTAGTTTTTATCGTTAAGCAAATGGGTTTAAATAACTTTTGCCTCAGCAAAAGTCTCCTTAATTCAAATCCGACGGATTTGATTTTCATTCCACGCTAGTGGATTTTCACTCGGCGCAGCCGAATTGCACTCAGCGATAGCTGAATTTCATTACTATTGCTAATCTTCGTTTATATTTACGTAGTTTTCTTTCTACTTATCCCCCAAAAGGTCAGCCATTTTATATAAACCTGGTTCTTTGTTTGCCAAATACACAGCCGCATTTATCGCTCCATTGGCAAAGATTCTCTTACTCCTTGCACGATGCGTAATACTCACCACTTCATCTTCTCCGATGAAAAATACTTCATGCTCCCCTACGATATTTCCACCTCTTATCGCGCTTATACCAAGTTCTTTTTTACCTCTTTTTTTCTTTTCCTTTGTTCTATCATAAATGTACTCAAAAGAGTTCTCGTTCACTTCATTTATTGCATTTGCTATTGCAAGTGCCGTCCCACTAGGGGAATCCAGTTTTTGATTATGGTGCTTTTCCATTATTTCTATGTCAAAGCCATTTGCTGAAAAGACCCTGCTAGCTTTCTTGGCAAGTTCTATGAGAACATTTACACCAAGGCTCATATTCGCTGAGTAAAGCACGGGAACTTCCCTTGATACTTCATGCATAAAACGAAGGGTACTGTCATCTAGCCCTGTCGTACACACTACGATTGGTGTTTTTGTTTCAAGGGCGTATTTTAGAATATCATGAACCGCGCTATGATTACTGAAGTCTATTATTACATCCGCCTTTTCGGCGCAATCAAATGGTGTAGGATATATTTTTATGGCGCTTTCTCCTGTAATATATGTATCAATACCACAAATGACTTCTACTTCATCAAAACTTTTCGAAGCAACTATTACCTGTGAACCCATTTTCCCACTGGCACCATGGACAATTATTTTTGTCATTTTATGATTCCACCTACTTCTCTAATCGCTTCCGCTAGATACGCAAGATTTTTTTCTTCCATCTCACAAAGCGGCGCCCTTACTGGTCCAATATTATGCCCAAGTAAGTTAAGCGCATTTTTAATCGGAATAGGATTAACCTCTACAAATATTGCATTGTTAAGTTTATTATACTTATTAGCAAGTTTAAGTGCTTTTGCATGATCGCCATTTAGATAGCTATGAACTATGTCATGACTTACTTTAGGCAATATATTTCCTAAAACGGAAATAACACCTTTTCCTCCAAGCGATAGTATTGGAAGAACCTGATCATCATTTCCAGAGTATATATCCATCTTACCTTCTACTAAAGAAGCTAACTCCGCAATTTGAGATATATTTCCGCTAGCTTCTTTTATCCCTACTATATTATCTATTGAAGATAGCTTATAGGCTGTCTTAGGAAGTATATTAAGACCTGTTCTGCTAGGAACATTATACATAAGTAACGGAATATCTACATTTTTTGCGTAACTTTCATAGTATTTATATAAACCTTTTTGAGATGTTTTATTGTAATATGGCGTTACTACAAGAAGACCGTCTGCGCCAACCTTCTCAATATTTTTAGATAGTTTAAGACCATGCGCCGTATCATTACTACCAGCTCCAGCTATTACTGGAACCCTCTTCGCCGTTCTATCAACCACTACTTTTACGACTTCTACATGCTCTTCATCTGAAAGAGTTGAAGCCTCTCCAGTTGTTCCACAGACTACTATACAGTCCGTTCCATTGTCTATCTGAAAGTCTATAAACTTTTCTAATTTACCATAATCAACTGATAAATCATCTTTAAAAGGTGTTATTATAGCTACACCCGAGCCTCTGAATAGTGACATACTACCTCCTAATCCTTCTTCTAATAATTAGCATATTCTCTACTACTTAAGTATCCCCCCAGCATTAAATACAAGCGTATTATATAAAAACAAAACCTCTGCATCGTCAAAATCTATATACTCATCTATCATCTTAGCACTCATATATCTTATATCAACAAGGATTATATCCGAAAAAGAGTTTATAAAAAGAGGTGCAATGCTACTCCCAAAACTATCTCTAAAAATAATAAGTTTTCTCTTTTCGGCTTTTTCATTCTTTATCTTTATAAGTGGCTGTGCTCCTGCTAAGAATACATCATAAGGATCCATGTTATTTAAGTCTTCTATATTATAGACTTTCATATATTCTTTCTTTTCACCATTATAAACCTTAGAATTTTCTATTTCAACATTAGTTAAATACTTTATCTGTTCCGTTTTCGTATATCCGCCTATGTATCCGCCATACACACCTAAAAAACCATCAGCGCTCTTTTCTTCATAATGTTCCTTTCCATAGTATCTAAACGCCATTCTATTTGAAAAGGTATTCATCACATTGAACAGACAGTTTTGCTTAAAATGACTATCCGTTAAATAATAATCATCTATCGTTAGATCACTACTAATGTCTATATACTCAATCCCTTCTAAGCCACTTTTTATGAGATAAAATAATCTATCATAATCCATCTGAGGATAATCTCTATCTTTTAACAAATAATAATTTTTATCCGGTATTATGGAATAATAAACTTTTTTTATCCCTTTGTGGCTATCAATAATTGAGTTAATTTTATCCGTAGCTAGTTTAACCTGTTGTTCATGGATATTCTTCTCAAGCTTCATAATATGATTATTCAAGATGTATACGTCATTATTATCCTTGAATCTAAGTACATCAAGCACAAAATGAGAATGAATAGCCCTGAAAAAATCTCTATAAGGGAACTGGTCTAATAAATACTTATCCAAGTCGTTAAAATACTCTCCATTTGTAATGGATGCATACTCTAACTTAGGCACTTGACGTAATCTTCTTCTTTCAACGGCAGATATTTTTTTATCTTCCGATACAAAATGCAGTACTGAAAACCCAACTACTATAACCATAAAAACAACAATAACAATTTTTTTGAGTATCTTCTCCATGACTTAAAACCTAAAATATAAAAATGGATTAAAACCACCTTCTACTAAAAACGATGTAGAAACTAGTAACGAAACGCCGATTATTAAGGGTTCAAATACCTTATATACTCTTGTATCTTTAGTCCGTGCCAATACATCGGTGGATAACAGTATCGCTATCATAAATAGTATTGCATAACTCTTCGTATAATAAAGAGTTTCAACGGATATGATATTTACACCTAATAATCCAAACATTCCTTTAATTTGATAAATAAACGCGCCAAAACTTTCAGCTCTAAATATAACAAATGATATATTTACAATAAATAGAACATATATGTGCCTGATGATATTGGGAACTTTTTCCAACACCTTTAACATAAAGGTCTTTTCAAGAATTAGAATAACGGCAAAAAATAGTCCCCATAAGACAAAATTATAACTGGCCCCATGCCAAAGTCCCGTCAACAACCATACAATAAATATGTTTCGACGATTTATTAACCTACTACATTTATTTCCGCCCAGCGGGATATATAAATAATCTCTAAACCAAGAGCCTAGGGTAATATGCCATCTTCGCCAAAATTCCGTTATGCTTTTTGATATAAAAGGATAGTTAAAGTTTTCAGGGAAGTTAAATCCAAACACCTTCCCAAGCCCTATCGCCATGTCGGAATAACCTGAAAAATCAAAAAATATCTGAATCATAAAAGCAAATGAAGATATCCAAAAAAGCAGTACAGACTTGTCCGAACTACTGGATAATATCGAAACTAATTTCCCCATGTTATTAGCTATTATTACCTTTTTAAACAATCCAAATGTTATTCTTCTTACGCCTAAATATATATCTTCATAGGATGAAACTCTGTTATGTAACCTGGCTGAAATATCTTTGAATCTAACGATTGGTCCCGCAATTAATTGTGGAAATAAACATACGTAGGTGAAAAACAACGAAAACTTTTTCTCAGCCTCTATCTCACCACGATACACATCTATCGTATAACTCATCGTCTGAAAGGTGAAAAAACTAATTCCTATCGGTAAAGGAATATGGAAATACGCTATATTTAACCCAAGTACAGAATTTACTGTATATATGATAAAATCCGCATACTTGAAAAATGCCAACAACGATATATTAATTACGATAGATGAAACAAGGGCAAATTTCGATGATCTATTTCCTCTATTTTTTTCTATGATAAGTGCGTGTATATAATCTGATACAGAGGAAAAAATAAGTATGATAACATACTTCGGCTCACCGATAAAATAAAATATCAAACTAGATAACAACAGAACAATATTTTTAAACTTTCGGGGTGCTATAAAGTATGCAACGAAAACTATCGGTAGAAATAAATATAAAAAGCTAATACTCGAAAATACCATAGTATAAAAAAACTAAATTAAAAGTTTTACTCCCATAATTTATTAAAATTCTCCACCATTTTATCCGTTATATCTTCAAATGACATAACAAGTAGAATCGTGTTCCCATGCGATATGACTTCGGATTTTTCTGCACCTACACATATCCATTTAGAAGGATTCATATTTTCCCTTATCTCAGATTTTACTTTTTCTACATCAGAACCCTCTGGTAGTCTTAATAAAACCGCTGAATGAGCGACAGAACTCATTAAACTTTCTGACGCTAACGCCTCATAGTCTTCTACCGGTTGAATAAATAAAAACGACTCAAATAACTCATCATCAATAACTACATTATCGACCATTGGCATCTCATCAATCCCTACTATAATCTCTTCAAATATTTTATCCAAACTCAACGTATCACCCTTTTTCGGTTCATCTTTTTTACAAGAAGCAATCGAAAAAGCTACTATTATTACCATTATCAAACTAATAATTTTTCTCATATTTCCTCACTTAATTCATATTATTTTGCTATCAATAAATCTATAACAACGATCGTATTATTTCAAGTGAAAACAAACTAATTTAAAAGAAAATTAATAAACATAATCCGTTTAAATTTTTCACCTTTGCTCCAGCAAAAGTTTAATAAATTAAACTTCGTTAAATAATGTAATATTTGTTGTTCTGGGTGCCTGGCACCTAGAACAACAGGCACCTTGAACACATCTTTGTTCTTTACGGTATATACTTCTCCAGCCATACTAAAACTGTTTCGTACCATCAGTAACACTAATCCCCCTATGAGTAGTTTAGAAATACGTCCTTTCATAGTTTCCTCCTATATATTGACACTCTAATTGTAGAAAAAAAACAGTGAAAACAGACCACTAAATAAACGAATATTTAGTGCGCAAGAATAAAAATGCAAGGACTGTGAAAAATCCTTGCACTCATTATTGTTTTAACGGATAAAATCCCTTTTAAAGCATTACTCTATTCATTAGGGAAACGGACAATTACTCTTTCTTTTACTACACTTTTTCCGTCCATCGCTTCTACATTGTAGCATATAGTAATATTAAGACCAGTTAAATCAACGTCCTTGTCACCATTCTTATAAGATATATAAGCGTGTTTACCATCAATAGTTAAATGCATATTTTTGTCATCATAGTAGAACTGCTCAGACAACCCTTTGTAGTCACCTGTAACGTTCATTACTCTAAATCCTTCTTTGCCTGTATCCGCTTTTAATGATTTATTGAACTCAAGCTTTATTATATTGTTCGACGAAGTACTTGCTTTTATAAAAGCAAGTGCCCCTTCCATATCTTCTTGCTCATTCATTTCATCAAGAAAACTATAGTCTGGCGTATACTTTTGGGCCACGTAATCCACTAGTTCAGGATATTTTTCAAATAACTCTTCGTTTTCGCCTAAAATATGTATCTTCGTTATTAGCGTATTTAATAGGCATGTCTTTGGTTTTACTTCAGGATTATAAGGAAGTCTTATCGCATTATCAAATATTATGAATGCATCTCCTCTTAGAGCAGTGTCATTATCTGACTTATCTAATTTTTTCGTCAGTCCATATTTAACGGATTTTTCCCAGATGTTTTCAGTTGCCCAGTTGGCACTGTATCCTGTGGCTCTTAAAAACATGGTTAACAGTTCTTTTACCGTTACATTTTTCCCGTATCCAAAAGAACCCCCGCCTACGCCATTGGTAATACCTTTTTCCTTAGCAAAAGCTATATATGGCGCAAAGTAGCTTCCATTTGGAATATCATTAAATGACTTTTCACCATCTTTCGTTTCCATAGCCTCTTTTTCAAGTTCTAACATTCTCAGAATCACTATTATCGACTCTTCTCTTGTAATAGTATCCATTGAATTTAAGTTACCTTCTGCGTCACCTTTTATA